>WSSedA1B2DRAFT_1000084_pt1 | contig 16804 bp, 20 predicted proteins | sample WetSurSiteA1Bulk_FD_9465 | JGI IMG/M metagenome (IMG submission 9465) | reverse complement strand
CTGGTCTCAAGTAAGCTGAAAAAGCATAATACAAAAAATGGTATGTATTGGATCGTGGCCACATTCATGTGATGAAGGGTATGGGCAAAATGAAAAGGACTGAACCCGAAAATGAATCCGCCCAGCAGAGACGAGAGATTGTCATTAGTATAATGTTTAGCGAGATAAAAACCCCCTATCGCAGACAGGTAATATGAAACTAATAGCATAAGGTTATGCATACCAACAAGCGTAGCGCTGGTCAGCGGCAAAAACAGTATTTTACGAATAGCGAAAATCAGGAATAGATTAACATATGCAAATGAATGGTAGACCAGGGATGCTCCTTCAGGATAAAAAAGCAAATTTGTGTGGAAAAAACCCAAGGGATGGCTTTCGAAAGAAATCTGACTGTACCATGTATTCCAGAAATCCTGCATGTTGTCTTCCGGAGGACCTATCAAGGCCGAAGTAAAATTGTCTAGGGAGGAATAGAAAAATAGAATTATGCAGACAAAATAGAAGCAGCTGATTGCTGTGAACAGGTATAGCTGGGATCTCGCATTATTATTATATATGACGACGATAAGCCCTGCCGTACTTCAACGGAAAAGATTATATTTAATTATGCATCGAATGGCAGAAAAACCGTCTTTCCAGCCGATCTTTTTCCCTTCTCCGTAACTTCTCCCTGCGTAGGATATCCCCACTTCATATATTCTGGCGCCCAGTTTTGCCACCTTTGCGGTTATCTCTGGATCAACGCCAAAACGATTTTCCTCGATTTTTATTTTCTCATATACCTCACGCTTGAAGACTTTATAACAAGTTTCCAAATCTGTTAAATTGAGATTTGTGAATATATTAGAAAGTAAGGTTAAAAACTTATTTCCTACCATATGCCAAAAAAATAAAATCCTGTGACATTCTCCGCCCGCAAAACGGGAACCATACACGACGTCCGCCTTACCTTGGATAATGGGTCTGATCAACTTCGGATACTCACTCGGGTCATATTCTAAGTCGGCGTCTTGGATAACGAGTATGTCACCTGTTGCCTTCTGAAAGCCCGTCCTCAAAGCTGCGCCCTTACCCGTGTTTTTCTCATGGAAATAAATATTTGTATTATCATCTTCAAATTCTTTAATAATATCCCGTGTTCCGTCAGTCGAGAAGTCATCAACCAGAATAATTTCCTTGTCAAGATCTACAGCCCTTATGCGCTTATAGATCTCTCTAATTGTTCTTTTTTCGTTATAAACCGGGACAACAACCGATAGTTTCATTTTTTACAAATAACCATCTCAGTTCATGTTAAACCATGAAGAAGATTTGAAGGAAATTTTATAATGGAGAATTATTTCTTAGCTGTTTTATTTACCAAAGACTGATTTTAGGAGATCGGTAACCCTTGCAGCAGGGTTGGTTCTGATCTTCTTCTCTTCCTGGCCGACCATATAAAAAAGACCGTCAAGGGCTTTATTTGTCACATAATTGTCAAGGTCAAGAGATTCCTTCGGCAAAAAAGGAACAGATTCATATTGAGACATCATATCTTTGTATGAACGTGTTGCTCCAACCTCATTTACGCTCGATGAAATTACCGGCTTAAATGCAGTAAAGAGCTTATCATGCGTTTTTTCCTTAAAGAAATCAGTTGCAGAGGTGTCCCCGCCGGCGAGGATCTTTTTCGCATCATCAAAAGTCATCTCTTTAATAGCATCGATGAAGAAAGAGGCTGCCATTGGGGCTGCTTTTTCTGCTGCACGGTTCATGCTGAGTATGAAATCATCAACCTGCTGTTGGTATCCTACTTTCTTGAGAACCTCTGCGACATTCTGAATTTTTTTGGGCATGAGAATTTTAATCATTTCGTTGCCGAAATAACCGTCTGCCTGTGAAACACTTTTTACAGCGTTACCAGTCCCGATAGAAAGAGCTTCTTTCAGGCCTGACGCTATAGTGCTGTCGTCTGACGCAGCAGACGGACTGTTTAGGCCCTTCATGACGTCATCAAGCAATCCTGCAGGTGAAGATGAAACGGACAACACTGGAATACACAGAAACAGGAAAAATATCTTTTTCACTTTAGACTCCTTTTAATTGAGAGTTGCCTTTTTTACTATTTCATGCAGCGATTCAAGTGCGGCATCCAGTTTTTCGATCTCCTTTGTCCCTCCCTGAGCCATTTCAGGTTTTCCTCCGCCTTTTCCGCCGGCAAGTTTTGAAATTTCTTTTACTATTTCTCCGGCACTGTATTTATTTGAAAGATCTTTTGTTACCATGCATAGAATGGCAGCCTGGCTGTCTGTCACTGAGGATATGACAATAATGCCGGACTTCAAACGGTCGCGTACGTTATCAGCCATAAGACGGAGTTCATTCTGATTGAGACCATCCTGGCGTATATTTACAATCTTTACACCATCAATATCGTGTGTCTTATTCAGGGCATCTGATACTGTATCCCTGGATGAACCTGTTTTCAGTTTCTGAATTTCCTTTTCCATGGACTTCATATCACTGATGATCTTCTCTATCTTTTCGAGTGGATTGTCTGTTTTCAAAAGGTCCTTGGCTTTATCGAGGTCTTCTTTCCTGCCGCGCAAATATTCAAGAGCGTTTCTTCCAGTTAGGGCCTCAATTCTCCGTATGCCGGATGCAACGCTTCCTTCGGAAAGGACTATGAAGGTTCCGATTTCACCTGTTGCTTTACAGTGCGTACCGCCGCAGAGCTCTTTGCTGAAATCTCCAACAGAAACAACCCTGACTGTATCGCCATACTTTTCATCGAAGAGTGCAACTGCGCCTGATTTTGTAGCCTGTTCAATATTCATAATCTCGGTTCTGACAGGAAGATCTTCGAGTATCCTTTCGTTGATGATATCTTCGATCTTTTTGATTTCATCTTTCTGAACTGCATGGAAATGGGTGAAGTCAAACCTCAGTCTCTCAGGGTCTACCACTGAGCCAGATTGTTTTACGTGATCTCCGAGAGTCATTCCCAAAGCCTTGTGAAGAAGATGGGTGGCGGTATGGTTCCTCATGGTGGCTTTTCTTGATATTTCATCTACAGCGCAAAAAACTTTATCGTCTTTTCTTAGAGATCCCTTTTCGACTTTTACTCTGTGGATAAAAAGATCGGGGTCAGGTTTTTTTGTATCGGCAACCCTGATGAGGCTATGTTCTGATGTTATAATGCCTGTGTCGCCAGCCTGCCCGCCTGACTCTCCGTAGAAGGGTGTCCTGTTAAGGAATACGCTCCCTTCCTCACCTTTGTTTAATGTTTCAACAGGATTTCCTTCTCTAAGCAGTACAAGGACAGTAGCTTCGGATTTGAATGTTTCGTATCCTACAAAAGAGGTCCCACCAACCACTCCCATGGCTTGGCTTCCTATTCCTATGGGAGCTTCTATTGTCCCTACGACCCCCTTTGATCTTTTACGCTGCAATTCCATCTCTCTCTGAAATGCATCTTCATCGATGCTTAAACCGGCATCCATTGCAATGTCCCTTGCAAAATCAATTGGGAATCCAAAGGTATCATAGAGCTCGAATATTAGTTTTCCAGGTATAACACCTGAGCCTTCTTGTCTGACTTTTTCTATGATTTCATCAAGTTTATTCATTCCGGTATCAATCGTTCTATGGAAATTTTCCTCTTCTATTTTAAGCAGCTTTTCGGTCCTGACTCTTTCACCAATAATTTCAGGATAGATATTGCCCATTACACGATTGACAGAATCAGTTAATCTGTAAAGAGAAACCTCATGCATATTAAGGAGCTTTGCATGTCTTGCTGCCCTGCGTATTATTCTCCTCAGGACATAACCTCTTCCTTCGTTGGAGGGCACAAGGCCTTCAGAAAGCATGAAAACAGTTGCGCGCATATGGTCAGCAATCACCCTCATGGATGTATCCTGATCATGTGATGAACCGTACTGTATATTTGCAAGGGAGGAGATATCTTTTATGATCGGCTCAAAAAGGTCTGTATCAAAATTAGTTATCTTCCCCTGGAGCACTGCGCTGATTCGTTCGAGCCCCATTCCTGTATCGATGCTCGGTTTTGGAAGAGGTGTAAGCTCTCCGTTTTCATTCCGGTTAAACTGCATGAAGACAAGGTTCCAGAGTTCAAGAAACCTGTCACAGTCACATCCGACAGCGCAGTCAGGTTTGCCGCACCCTAAATGACTGCCCTGGTCTATGATTATTTCAGAACAGGGTCCGCATGGCCCTGTATCACCCATCTGCCAGAAGTTATCCTTTGCGCCGAGTCTCACGATCCGGTTATCAGGAATCCCTGTAAGCTTTGACCATAGCTCTGCTGCCTCGTCATCCTGCTCATAGACAGAGACGTACAGTTTATCCTTTGGCAGATTGAAGCTTCCGGTTAACAGTTCCCACCCGAAAAGAATCGCATCTCTCTTAAAATAGTCACCAAAGGAGAAATTGCCGAGCATCTCAAAAAAAGTGTGATGCCGTGAAGTATGTCCGACGTTCTCAAGATCACTATGCTTGCCTCCTGCCCTCATGCATTTCTGACACGAAGCCGCGCGGCTATAATTCCTTTTCTCCTCACCTAAAAAAGTCTTTTTGAACTGGACCATGCCGGCATTAACAAAGATCAGGGTAGGGTCATTCCACGGAATCAAAGGAGAGCTCTGAACTAATGTATGATCCCGGGATTTAAAATAGTCTAAAAATGCGGCTCTTATTTCTGCACTTGTCATTTTTTCTTCTTAACCAGATGAACAATTATTTGATATAAATCAATTTGCCGTCATAGAAAAGAAGGATTTTGGTGCCGACAACTCCCAAAGTTCCAGCCGATGCATACATCCATTCTTCCCGTGACTTGCCTTCAAACGGGTCAAGGATTTTTATTGAATCAGGAGATCCCCATGCATACCTTACCTGCTCGGGTTTCATTCCAAGATCAATCTGTGCTTTTCTTATATTGTCCTGTATGTTGGCAGGATAGGCTTTTATCTCCTCTTCTGTGTATCTGACTTCTTTTGTGCAACCGACCTGTAACAGGAAAGATAAAACTAAGATCAAAAGTAAGGCTTTTTTCATTTTTTATTCCTCCTTATTGGATATATTTTTTAATACTTTCATGATTGTTTCTGAAGAGTATCCTCTTCTTAAAAGGAGATTGTACAATCTTCGCTTTACAATCTCTGCGGGATAATGATTCAAAGACATGAGCTTTTTACCCACAAATCTCAGGGCATTGTCAAAATCCCTGTTTTCATCGTGATAAAATACCTTATCAACAATATCTCTGGGGATACCCCTGGTCTGCATATATCTCTTTGCTCCGTTCTGACTNAGCATTTTTGTTGTTAATGTCTCTCTTTTTAACGCATCAGCTAAGGCCATATCATCAATAAGTCCTATTTTTTTCAGTTCGTTAATTGTCGAAGAAACCATGTTTTTTGTGATCCCCTTTTTTAACAGACGTTCTTCGAGTTCCTTTTCGCTTCTTCCCCTGTAGCTCAGTAGTTTCAGGGCATATTGTTTTGCTCTATTTGGCAAACCTTTCAATTTTCATTTTATCCTTATCATCGGGTTTATCAGGCCTCATGGCGAGCTGCTCTTCAAGAGAAAGTTCACTTGTGGACTGAATGCCCTTGACCTTTAGAACAAAATCATCAGGATTTGTGGCTCTTCTCAGTGCCTCTTCGTATGTAATGAGGCCTGATTTATAGAGGTGCAGGAGAGACTGATCAAATGTCTGCATGCCATAGTGTATGGCTCCCTGTTCAATAACATCAGGAATCGATTTTGTCTTGTCCGGGTCAAGAATACAATCTTTTATGGTTGCAGTAGCTATCAGTACTTCAACGGCAGGAACCCTGCCTTTCCCGTCTGCCCTTGGCATAAGCCGCATAGATACAATACCTCTGAGTACTGATGACAACTGCATGCGAACCTGTTTATGTTGATATGGAGGGAAAACAGCAATAATCCTGTTTACCGTTTCGGTAGCATCTATAGTATGGAGGGTGCTTAAAACAAGGTGTCCTGTTTCTGCGGCAACCAATGATGTCTGAATTGTTTCAAAGTCACGCATTTCTCCAACAAGAATAATATCCGGGTCCTGCCTGAGGGCCTGCCTGAGGGCCTTACTGAAGGATTCGGTATCGCTTCCTATCTCTCTCTGGTTTATAATGCTTTTCTTATCCCTGTGAAGGTATTCTATGGGGTCTTCGATAGTCATGATATGCTCGGTCCTCGTGGTGTTCATTAAGTCTATCATGGCAGCAAGGGTTGTGGACTTTCCGCTACCGGTAGTACCTGTAACGATTATCAGCCCCCTCTGTTCCATAGAAAGTTTCTTTATAACCTCGGGAAGATACAACTCATCAATGGTAGGTATTTTTACAGGGATGACCCTGAAAACAAGCCCTACCGTGCCCCTCTGCATAAACACATTGCATCTGTATCTTCCAAGCCCCGGGACGCTGTAGGCAAGGTCCATGTCATTCTTCTTTTTGAATATTTCAGCCTGGCCGGGTGTCATGACAGCCAGTGCGATTTTCATCGCATCTTCGTGGGCAAGTCTTTTCTCCGAAGTAAGCGGGGTTAGCTCACCGAAAATCCTTAATACCGGCGGCGAACCGACTTTTATGTGAAGGTCAGAAGCCTGCAATGCGGATGCTTTTTTTAATAGTTCATTGATATCCATAACTACCTCCTTAGATTAAAGGCCTCAATGATTTTATTCTCAATTTCTTTTGCGGTATCTGCATTGGCTTTTAAAAATTCTTTTACGTTTTCACGCCCCTGACCGATCCTGTTGCCTCCGTAACTGTACCAAGCGCCTGATTTTTCGATAATCGATTTTTCAACTCCGAGGTCTACAAGTTCTCCAACCCTTGAAATTCCCTCATTGAAATATATATCAAACTCAGCCTGCCTGAATGGCGGAGCTACCTTGTTCTTTACAACTTTAACCCTTACCCTTCCTCCTATAGTCTCCTGATTTTCTTTAAGGTTTTCTATCCTTCTTATATCCAGTCTCATGGATGAGTAGAACTTCAGCGCATTTCCGCCTGTTGTTGTCTCAGGGCTGCCGAACATAACGCCTATCTTCATTCGTATCTGATTGATAAAGATAACAGTTGTGAGAGACTTTGATATTGCGGCAGTGAGCTTTCTTAATGCCTGACTCATAAGCCTTGCCTGCAGTCCCGGCAGGGAATCACCCATCTCTCCCTCTATTTCTGCCCTGGGGACAAGTGCGGCAACCGAATCTATTGCTATTACATCTACAGCGCCGCTTCTGACAAGAACCTCAGTGACTTCAAGAGCCTGCTCACCAGTGTCTGGTTGTGAGACAAGAAGGTCTTCAATTTTAACTCCGAGTTTTTGGGCATAATTAACATCGAGCGCATGTTCTGCATCTATAAAGGCTGCTGTGCCCCCGGCTGCCTGTGCCTGTGCAATAGCGCCTAACGCAAGGGTGGTTTTCCCTGATGATTCAGGACCGTATATTTCTATAACCCTTCCTCTTGGAAAACCTCCTATTCCGGTTGCGATATCAAGCGTTAAGGAGCCTGTAGGTATAAACTGAATCCCTTCTGCGGATCCTTCTCCGCCAAGACGCATAATTGAACCTTTTCCGAAACTTTTTTCGATCTGCGAGATAGCCATCTCAATAGCCCTGGTTTTATCTGTTTTATCTTTATTCGTCATCTTTCCTCCATATTCTTATGAGATTTTTATTTCATTAACGGAATATCATGCAGGCAGGTATACACTGCGCCTTTTGGTTTTAAATCACTCTTCATGAGTTTGATATGGTCGACATGCAACATTCCGAATTCCATGGTTTTGTAATTATCAAGCTCATTCACTATATTCATGACACCTTTTGAAGAGCGAACCCTTCCAAGTGTGAGATGGGGGTTAAATTCCTTGTCTTCTTTCTGAAAACCTAATGATGCCATTGCCTGTTCAATATCACCTTTCATTTTATTCAATATCTCTGAACCGTCAATCCCTGTCCATATTACCCGTGGATATTTCCTGTTCGAGAATACACCTGTGCCATATATCTTAATATAAAACGGCTTATAAGATGATAGAATCTTTGATAGGGATTCACGGATATCAGGCAATAAAGCATCAGTTGTGCTGCCAAGAAACTTAAGGGTCAGGTGAACATTTTCCGGCGCCACCCATTTTATATCAACATCATGTTTTTGCATAATATCCAGCAGTTTCCCGACCTCCTTTTTTATGGAATCAGACATCTCTATTGCTATAAAGCATCTGAGGTTCATGGCATTTCAGTTGATATAAAGCCATATCTGTAAAATGAGATTTGTATATATAGCAGCCATAATATCATCTGCCATTACGCCTTTGCCTCCACTGAAGGCAGTTTCAATTTTTCTGATAGGAAACGGTTTTAGTATATCGAAAACTCTGAATAAAAAAAAGGCTGCGACTGCATGACCTATGNTGAATGGAACAANAAGTGTTGAAGAGAAATATCCGCAGAACTCATCAATGACGATATGCCTGCTGTCTTTTTCATTCAGCAGTCGTTCAGTATGGCCGGCAGAGATTATCCCAATTGGTATGATAAGGATCAACATGATGATTTGCAAAAAATCAGATGGCTTCAGAAGAATGTATACTGCAAATGCAGCTAAAGTTCCAAAAGTGCCGGGGGCAAAAGGGATATGTCCCAAAAAGCCGAGGGTAGCAATATATCTGTACAGGATATTCATTTAATATATGTGGAACATCTGCAACGCCTTACTCCTGAATTATTTTATAGGAAAAACCTATCTTTGCAGCGCCCTCGAGGGTGGCCTTAACAGAGCAGTATTTGTTCATTGAAAGTTCAATCGCTTTTTTTACCGCTTCTTCAGAGATATACCTTCCTTTTACAATAAACTCAAGGGTGATATTTGTAAATTTCTTAGGATAGTCTTCTGCCTTTTTCCCTTTTACCAGTATCTCAAGGCCTGTCACTGCCTGCCTCTTCTTTTTGAGGATTGAGATAACATCCATTCCTGAACAACCGCCTGCCCCGAGAAGGAGCAGTTCCATCGGTCTTGGGCCGGTATTATGTCCGCCAACTGAGGGTTCACCATCCATAACTACTGCATGTCCTGATGACGAATCTCCAACAAATTGGAGCCCCTTAACATAAGTTATCTTTGCATCTAACATTGAGACCCTCCTCTGAGCATGATTTATAAATCAGCGTTACTTTATTTGAGATAAACTCATTTGTCAATAAAACCTGTTGTTGTAAGAGAAGTTTTGTTTTTTATTGAAAGTATTTTTTTAATAAACTATTATAAAGGATATTATATATAAGCATAAATTGACATAAGCAGAAGTTATGATGTGCTATTGGTAATTACAAATGGACGCCTTGATTTTAGCCGGTGGTGAAAACAGGAGGATACCTTTTTTAAAAGGTTTTCTTGAGATAAAAGGTACGAAGATCATTGAGTCGAATGTCAGACTTTTAAAAGGTATATTCAACAGGGTTCTGATAAGTACCAATAGCCCTGAACTCTATTTTTATCTTGGTGCGCTAATGGTTGGTGATATTATGAAACACAAAGGTCCCATGACAGGGATATATTCAGCGCTAAACGTTCCGGATGTCTCAGATGTTTTTGTGACCGCATGTGATATGCCTTTTATAAATGTTATACTTATTCAACATATGATTAACAAATGGGACGGAAAGCAGGATGCTGTAATACCTGTTTTCGATAACAGACCCCAGCCGCTTTTTGGCATTTATTCACAGAAAGTTACCGGCAAAATTGAAGATAGCATAAAGAATGGCAGAAGGAGTTTAAGGGAATTGCTGAAAAGAATAAATGTGCTTTATATAAAAGAAGAGGAGGTAAGAAGCATAGATAGGGAAGGAAAGTCTTTTGTGAATATAAATACTATGGAAGATTTTAAGAGAGAAGGGGGTAGATTATGTTTGGTTTAGGGACACAGGAGTTAATTGTTATCCTGATCATTATTGTTGTTCTATTTGGTGCTACAAAGCTTCCCCAGATCGGAAGCGGTATAGGACAGGCTATCAAAAACTTTAAGAAGAGCGTGAAAGAGGGTGATGAAATCGATGTAACTCCGGACAAGGATTCATCCAAGCAGGCAAAAAAAGAAAAACTCGATAAAGAAGAAGGTGCTTAGAGGGCCTGCTGCAGAGATCAGTTTATCTGCTATAGGGCAAAACCTTCAGGCTATAAAAAAGATTGTCAGAAACCGTCCGGTAATCGCCGTGGTGAAGGCTGATGCTTATGGTCACGGTGCGGTTGAAGTTTCAAAAAGACTCCTTAAAGAAGGAATCTCTTACCTTGCAGTTGCGTATATCAACGAAGCTGTTGAGCTCAGGGATGCCGGCATCACTATCCCAATAATCGTTTTATTTGACACAGAAGATGTTAAATCAATATTTGATTTTAACCTCATGCCTGTTATCTATGATATGGATAATGCCTTATTTCTGTCGAAGGAAGCAAAAAAAAGAAAGATATCTCTAAAGGTTCATGTTAAGGTTGACACCGGTATGGGAAGGATGGGATTGCATGGGAGCCATATCATCAGGGATCTGATGAAGATATCAGACATGCACAGACTCGAAGTAGCAGGTCTGTTAAGCCATTTTTCTGAAGCTGACCTTGCAGACAGGACGTATGCAAAAATTCAGCTTGAACGATTTAATGAAATAAGAGAAGCGGTCTCTGAGAAATTGAAGAGGAGAATCTTTTCTCATATAGCGAACAGCGCAGCCATCCTTAGCTTTCAGGAAGCGCATCTCGATGCAGTAAGACCCGGACTGATGCTTTATGGATATTCTCCCTTTAATCAAAGGGAAAATCCTCTGCCAGTCAATGCTGAAGAAGGAAAAACGGGAGTGTATTCTGATTTAAAACTGTTCCCTGCGATGTCAATCAAAACCAGGATTCTTTCCATCAGAAATGTACCTTCACGTACGCCAATAAGTTATGGCAGAACTTTCATTACAAAGAGGCCGAGCAGGATAGGTGTGATTCCTTTAGGATATGCTGACGGATATAACAGACTGTTTTCGAATAATGCAGACGTGCTTGTAAAAGGGAAACGGGTCCCTGTTATAGGCAGGGTATGCATGGACCTGACTATGACTGATCTTACCGATGTTAAGGGAGCCAAAGAACATGATGAAGTGGTAATAATCGGCAGACAGGGCAATGAATCAATAACAGCTGAAGAGCTTGCATTTCGGTCAAATACAATATCGTATGAGATCCTGACAACACTGGGAAACAGATCAAAGAGAACATATGTTGAGACCCATTGAACTTATAGGAAGAACAATTATGCGTTTCTCCGAGGAACTTGGCAGGATATTGATACTCTTTTCTTTAACTGTCAGGCATCTGTTGCTTCCTCCCTATGAAGTAAGAAACACATTCAGGCAGATGCTCGAGATCGGCGTCCGATCCGTCCCGGTCGTACTTATAACTGCTGTTTTTACAGGGATGGTCTTTGCCCATCAGACTTTTACAGGTTTCAAGAGGTTCGGTGCTGAAGCGCTTGTCGGGACTGTTGTCGCCCTGTCCATGACAAGGGAGCTCGGCCCTGTCCTAACAGGACTTATTGTCGCAGGCAGAGCAGGCGCATCAATGGCAGCAGAACTGGGAACCATGAGAGTAACAGAGCAGATAGATGCACTCGAGACGCTGGCTACGAATCCAATTAAATATCTCATCGTGCCGAGATTTATTGCTGGTTTCTTCATGCTGCCCGCACTCTCTTTGATCGCTGCTGTAACAGGTATAATAGGCGGATATTTTGTGACCGTAGGACTTTTTGGGACAAGTTCCATAGTCTACTGGAAAAGGACATGGGATTTCCTGGAGGTGAGCGATATTTTTAACGGATTGATAAAATCCGGTTTTTTCGGGGCAAGCATCTCTCTTATAAGCTGCTATAAGGGTTTTTATACAAGTGGAGGTGCAGAGGGTGTTGGAAAGGCAACGACAGGAGCGGTTGTCCTGTCTTCCATGACTATTTTAATATCTGACTATTTTCTTTCTGCATGGCTGTTTAAATGATAGAAATAATAAATCTTCATAAATCCTTCGGTAAGAACCATGTGCTCAGAGGCGTAAACCTTAAGATAGAAAAAGGTGAGAGTATGGTTGTTATCGGAGGTAGCGGATCAGGCAAAAGCGTGCTCCTAAAACATATAATCGGCATTTTAAAGCCCGATGACGGAAAGATCCTGATAGAGGGCATTGACATAACTTCCTTAAAAGAGCATGAACTCTATGAAGTTAGGAAAAAATTTGGTATGCTTTTCCAGATGGCGGCCCTTTTTGATTCAATGAGAGTATGGGAAAATGTGGGCTTTGCACTAATCAGACGCAAACAAATGAGCCTGAAAGACATAAAAGCGCTTGCAGGAGAAAAGCTAAGCATGGTAGGACTTCCGGGGATTGAGGACCTGATGCCGGCTGAACTGTCAGGAGGCATGAAAAAAAGGGTTGGTCTGGCAAGGGCTATTGCGCATGAACCGGAAATACTTTTATACGACGAACCAACAACAGGGCTTGACCCCATTATGGCAGCTGCGATAAATGATCTGATTGTTGAGATGAACAAACATCTTTCAGTCACCGATGTTGCGATTACACATGACATGAACAGCGCATATAAGATTGCCGATAGAATTGCAATGCTATATGAAGGTAAAATAGTCGATGTTGGAACCCCTGGCGAGATTAAGAATACAGCAAACCCTCTTGTCAGGCAATTTATAACGGGCAGTGCGTCAGGACCAATAAAGATAGAAGGAGTACAGTATGAGAGGACTTTCAACAGAGCTTAAAGTAGGATTTTTTGCGCTCATTGTCATAGTGCTGCTATCGTTTATGACGTTTAAAGTCGGTGGTCTTGACTGGATGAAAAAAGATGGGAATATCTTTCATGCCCATTTCAGGAATATTGCCGGGCTTGATGAAAAAACAAAAGTTAAAATCGCAGGAGTGGATGCCGGTGTTATCGAAAAGATAGAGCTGAAGCAAGGTGAAGCCAGATTGGCCATAAGAATACATAAAGGCATCCAGCTTTTCAGTGATGCAAGCGCCTCAATAAAGGCCACAGGTCTTCTCGGAGATAAATATCTTGATATAAAAACCGGGTCCCTGCAGCCTGTTCTTAAAAACGGAGATACCATTCAGTCTGTTGTCGAAATAGTAGATATAGACGATATGGTCAGGAAATTGTCAAAGGTTTCGGAAAATATCAGCGACCTTGCAATATCCCTGAATGAGGCACTCGGCACGGAAGATGCAAAAAGGGCTCTGAGGGATACTGTTCTGAACCTGAGCGATGTTACCTATAATCTTAACCATACAATTGTCGTCAACGATAAGAAGATGGGGGCCGTCCTTGATAATGTAAAGAATCTCACCGTCTCTCTCAATGATCTTCTAGATAAGAATAAGGAACCTTTTACAGCGGCTGTAGGTAACATGAGAGAATTCTCGAATCAGTTGAAAAATGACGGGCCGACAATGATCGCAAATTTAAATAAGGCTTCCAAGGAACTTAAGGATATGGTCGAAGAGAACAGGCCTGCACTGAGGCGCAGCGTTGAATCACTCGATAACATTACTCAGAAAATTGACAAAGGTGAAGGCACTATCGGGAAACTCGTAAAAGATGAACGTCTTTATGAGAATATAAACAAGGCAGCAGTCGGGATTGATAAAACTATTTCAACAGTGGAACGGTTCAAAACTTTCATAACCTTCCAGGGAGATTATCTTACTGACATGAAAGAAGGGAAGGGATATTTCTATCTTACTCTCCAGCCAAAACCCGATAAATACTATATCCTGGGTGTTGTCGGCGACCCTCTGGGAAAAACAACTACAACGAAAACGACTACAATAACCCCGAGTGGTAGTACCAAAGAAGAGGAGATAGAGACCAAGAAGAAGATAGAATTTACAGCACATTACGCGATGAGGTACAAAGATGCGGTATTGAGATTAGGACTTACAGAAAATACTTTTGGCGCAGGGGCAGACCTTTTCTTTAATAACGACAGGGGNAAATTAGTAATAGATGCCTGGGATTTTTCNAATGATGAAGANGAATCTAAAAACCCTCANGTGAGGGCAGGTGTGGATTATTTTGTTTTCAAGAATTTATTTGTATCTGTAGGTATGGATAATATNCTGAACAAGAAGTGGCGTGGCGGCTACGCAGGTATGGGAATGCGTTTTGAAGATGAAGATATCAAGTACCTGTTTGGGACCTTGCCAAGGATTTCTCCATAAAGAGGAATGTTAAATGATGATTAACCTGTCTCTTTGCAATTAATTAGCAAAACTGCAAACGGAAGGAGGTGAAGAAGATGCGGATTCCATTCATGAATTATATTTCCTGGTACATGATTATCGCCATGTTTATAATCGGCATAGCACCAAGGGTTGATGCAGGACTTGCGCCTTCAGAGATCATGGCGCTTGCACAATCAGACAGGGTCGCAGACCTCGAGAAGATTCAGAAAGTAATTGAAGTCAAGGCAATAAGTGAAAGACTGACACAGCTCGGACTTACACAGGGCGAGGTTCAGTCAAGACTTTCACAAATGAGTGATCAGCAGATACATCAGGTAGCCCTGCAATTAGATAGCTTGAAGGTTGGACAGTCTGATGCCCTCTTTGTAATTATCGCTATTCTGGTGATAGCAATTCTTGTTGTTGTGCTTTTAAAAGTTACAGGGCATAAGGTAATCATTACAAAATAGGTAAAACAGGTAGCAATATTACAATTCAGCATACAGGATTGCTTCGCTGCTCTCGCAATGACAAAGCATTTATGATCTTCAGTCATTGCGAGGAGCGAAGCTGCAAATCAATCTGTCTTTTATTAATTATCATACTTAATACCCTTTTTTTGTTGTCTTCCTGTGCTCACAGTACAAGCATGCCTGAATCAGCAGATCAGCATATAATCGAAAACGTGCCTTTCTATCCGCAGGAAACCTATCAGTGCGGACCAGCATCACTTGCCGGGGTGTTGAACTACTGGAGAATTCCGGGAAAGCCTGATGATATCGCAAAAGATATTTTCAGTGAAAACGCAAGGGGGACGCTAAGCATTGATATGGTTATGTATGCGCAGAAAAAGGGTCTGTTCGCTTTCCAGTATAAAGGCAGCCTGGATGATCTGAAAAAAAATATAGACGCAGGTTATCCGCTCATTGTCCTTGTAGATTACGGGATATCTTTCTATCAGGCAAACCATTTCATGGTAGTTGTTGGATATAATGTAAATGGTCTGATAGTAAACTCAGGGAAAGCGAGCAATATTTTTATGCCCAATAAAGATTTTTTAAAGGTATGGAAGAGGGCAGATTACTGGACTCTACTGATAAAGAAGCAGACAACAGATAGTAGACAGTAGGTAGTAGGCTGTAGACAGGAAACAGCATATACAAAAAAAAGTTAAGCATGAAAAACAATAAAAATATATTCTTAAAAATACCTGTCTACTGTCTACTGTCTACTGTCTACTTTTTGCTGTTCTTTGGTTGTGCTTTGCCAAGGATTGTGGTGCTCGATGATCCATTGAGCCCGGAAGAGCATCTTAACCTCGGTGTAAGCTATGAAAAGAAAGGCGAGCTTGATAATGCCCTGAAGGAATATCAGGAAGCATCCGGCAAACTGCCGGCAGCATATCTGTTTATTGGCAATATATATTTTCAAAAAAAGGAATATGATGAAGCAGAAACCTATTATAAAAAGGCAATAAAGAAAGACCTTCACAATGCTGATGCGTATAACAATCTTGCCTGGCTCTATTACACAAAGAACGTAAAACTTGATGATGCAGAAAAACTTGCACTAAAAGCTATGGAGTTGAATCCTGCTAAAAAAGATATCTATCAGGATACCCTTGATAAAGTCAGAGGACTAAAAATATCTCAATAAATAGATCTTGCAAGAACATGTAAGTAATGCTTTAAATAAAACTATATAAATACTTGATTATAAATACTAAAACAAATCTTAAATCACTCTCCAAGGAAAAGATATTTCTCTTTATTGAAAAAATCGGCCTCCCGCGATACAGGGCTGAGCAGTTACTAAGCTGGATGTACAAGAGACATGCATCTGAAATAGATGCAATTACCGAATTTTCCAAGGATCTCCGGTCTCATTTAAACGGCATTGCCTTCATCAGTAATCTTAAGCTTGTCGAGAGATTTCAATCATCAGATGGGACAGAAAAGTTCCTTTTTTCACTTGAAGACGGTAATACCATAGAATCTGTATTGATACCAGATGAAGACCGCTTTACCTTATGCATCTCATCACAGGCAGGCTGTGCCATGGGCTGCCAATTTTGCCTGACAGGAAAATCCGGATTGGCCAGAAGCCTTAAATCATATGAGATAATAGACCAGATCATTGCAGTGAACAGAATTATCTCACCGGGAAAGGTTACGAATATTGTATTCATGGGCATGGGAGAGCCTCTTATGAATTTCGATAACGTTGTCGAAGCCCTCTGGAGGATCATCCAGTTTATCGGGATATCAAAGAGAAAGATAACTGTATCGACAGCCGGGATAGTGCCAAAGATGCTGCTTCTTCCCTTGACAGCACCTGATATAAATCTTGCGGTTTCATTAAATGCTGCGGATAATAAAACGAGAAACAGGTTGATGCCAATAAACAAAAAATATGCTATAGAATCACTTGTCAGTGCATGTAAAAAATACCCACTTCAGTCAGGAAGAAGGATTACATTTGAATATGTCATG
>WSSedA1B2DRAFT_1000082_pt1 | contig 17107 bp, 15 predicted proteins | sample WetSurSiteA1Bulk_FD_9465 | JGI IMG/M metagenome (IMG submission 9465) | reverse complement strand
GGCATACGAGATTTCGAGCTTACAAAGGCGGAAGCCGGAAAGAAGATACCCACCAGTCAATCCCCATCTGCCTATGTGCCGGATAGCTCTTCCGGCCTGAAGCATCCTGCTGCCGGTAGCCGGCGCACTGAGCTGACTGAGAAAATTATTGATGTAACAAATTTTCATGCACGGATCCTTGTGAAGAATGACGGCTCATTTACCGTACATGAAACGATGAAGATATTTACCAACGGTGTAACATTCGGCCCCAAAAGTCCTCGACTGCTTACAGGGATATACAGGAGCATCAGCAGCCGCATCCAGGGTAAACACGCCTATTACAGGCGCATGGGTTTCGAGATGATCAGTGCTGAGATGGATGGAAGCCCGATTCCCTATTCAGTAGAGACATCAGGTTCGTGGTTCACAAGTTACATTTTCCTTGGAACTGATGGCCTTACACTTTCTCCTGGAGTTCATGAGTTTACACTGGAATATATAACAGACCGCCATATTAATTTCCTGCCTGACCAGGATGAATTTTTCTGGTGGGTTTTCGGCGAAGGCGGACATGGATGGGCAACATCTGTGGGCACAATAGAGATTACGGTAGACCTGCCTAAGGGAAGCCATGGTATTATCGCGAGTCTCGATGACTATTCCTGGAATAAAGGTATAGGGAAGATACCCGAACTCCTCCGTCAAGCAGCTGAATCTGATGAGGCCAACGTGCTTCATTATGCCAAGGTTGTTTCAGAGAAAAAACCTTATCTCTCTGTAGTGGTTGGCTTGCCAAAGGGAACTGTGCATGAACCCGGCATCTCCAGACGTATGGAATTTTTCTTCCGGGACATGATCGCCTATCTGCCCGGGATTATCGGGCTTACCGTGTTTTTCATGTACTACATTATCATATGGGTACGCGTAGGACGCGATCCTGAAGGGAAATCAATCGTCACCCGCTACAAACCTCCTGCAGACTGCTCGCCTGCATTTGCCAGACTTCTTTTCACAATGGGATACGACCGCACCGGCTTTGCTTCAGCGCTCCTGAACCTCGCTTCAAAAGGGGTGATCAGGATTTTGCGTCACGGTGACGGATATGCTATTGAAAAAACAGGGGTTGGCAATAGCGGGATTTCACCTGACGAACAGGTTCTCTATGGAGCGCTTTTAGGAGATGAAAGGGCTCAGAACTCTCTATCTAATTGGCAAGTTCTGGACGCGGTAGCAATCCATCGTGCTTATGAAAAACATCGCCGCTACCTGATGTCGTCGGTCGGCAAAAGATTTTTTATTAAGAATGCCAGATATGTCATTCCCGGAATCATCATCTCGCTTGTTGTGGCTGCGCTGAATGCCGAAATTGTTGATGTAGAAGGCAGCTATGTGAAGGAGCTTATAGGCCTCGGCCTCTGGACGATCTTTGCCGGATTTGTCTGCAGGTTTCTTTCGAGAAAAAATGTCCTGGAGCTGAGAAGACCTTCCAAACTGATCTATCTGCTGCTCCTTTTCCCGGCTGTTTTATATTCTGTTGCTGTGTCAATCAGCCATGCTTACGAAGTCTTTGATATCAGGCAGCTCATGTTCCTTGTCCCCCTCTTTATCATGCTGACAGCGCATGTTGTCTTCCTCTTTCTCCTCAGGGCGCCCACGCCCCTCGGCAGAAAGGTCCTCGACGAGATAGCGGGATTCAGGAGATACCTTGCTGCAGCTGAGGGAGACAGGCTCGACAGGATGACTCCTCTTGAAAAAACGCCGGGATTATACCAGGCATATCTGCCATACGCCCTTGCCCTCGGCGTTGAAAACAGATGGTCTGAAAAGTTTGCCGGGGAGATTGATGAAACCTATACCCTTCCGCCCCTTGATGTCTTTCTTGGCACACTTGCACGATTTTTCAATAGCTGAACGGCTAATAATACATCAGCTTACGTTCCAGGTCTGATGAGCGGGAAAGCCTCTTTGCTTCATCGAGAGTTATGATATTCTGTTTGCAGAGTTGAATCAAATGCTGGTCGAGTGTCTGCATCTGATATTCATCGCGCCCTTTTTCAATGTGGTGTTCGATTTCATCGAGGTGACCATCACGTATACATGCCTTTATTGTAGATGTCGTATACATTACTTCCAAGGCCGGTAAAAGTTGATCGCCGTTCTTTCCCCTTACGAGTCGCAGGGAAACTGTAGCCACCAGGATTTCTGACAGTCTGTGGCGGACATTCTCCTGGGCCTGCGGGGGATAGTACCCGACAATGCGGTTAATGGTAGAAGCTGCATTGTTGGTATGGAGGGTGGATAATACAAGATGCCCTGTTTCAGCAGCTTTGATGCAGGCGTCTATCGTTTCAATATCACGCAGTTCTCCGACCATGATGACATCAGGATCCATACGCATAGCTGCCTTTAATGCGCCGCCAAAACTCTCTGTATCGATGCCCAGTTCTCTCTGGATAATACAGCTTTGAGTTGAAGGGAAAATGAACTCGATGGGGTCCTCGATGGTAATAATACTATAGCTGAAATTATCGTTGATAAACCGGATCATAGAAGCAAGCGTCGTAGATTTACCATTGCCGGTGGGTCCGCAGACAAGGATCAGTCCGTTCGGGGCTTTTACAATATTTCCCAATACAGCGGGGAGATTCAGTTCTGCGAATGTGCCGATATAGTGAGGTATTACACGCATTACAATACCGATATTGCCACGCTGCCGGAAGATGCTGACGCGAAAACGACCCACGTCAGGCAAGGTATAAGAAGTGTCGAGTTCCATTAAATTATCAGGAAGCTTTCGTCTGCTCTGCTCCATAACAGTCGAAGCAATAAACTCGGTATCGTTTTTTGTTAATATATTCAGTTTTGAGCGGATCAGGTGCCCGTATGCCCTGAATATCGGTGGGTTGTCCACTTCAAAATGGATATCGGAAACCTTCTTTTTAAAGGCGATTTCAAGGATTTGCGTAAGGGTGGCAATGTCCATGGTCTTTTCCTTTCTTGAATTATTCATGATTCCATAAAAGCCCTGAGTCTCTTCATTTCCGGGACGCCTTAGCAAGCATCTTACGGTAAAAGGCATTTTCGATAGCCAGGCCAGCCTGGTCTGCCAGGATTTCAAGCATATCATTTTGTACCGGCGACACGTCTTCCTTGCCGTAATCGCCATATGTCAGGGTAACGATTTTACTGCGACTCTTCACTGGAAGGAGCAGTATTGTTGGTTTCAGGGGTGCGCCAATCCCTGTATAAAGATATTCCCTTAAGACTTTATCATCACACTCTCCATAGAAGACCTGTCCTTTTTCAATTACATCACGGAAGACTGAGGGCTCTGTCAGGGGAATCTTTAGCCCCGATGCTGAACTTGGTCCCTTATCCCTTTCAGTATGCACTCCCAGGGCTTTTTCTCCTGTAAGCTCTGCCGGGCGAACGATAAAAGTGATCGATCGCTCAAATGTTTCAGCAATGCACTGAAGAAGGGCAAATGATAAATCAAGGGGTTCTTTGAGGTCACGAAAGGCTGAGAGTTTTTCCCGGAGCTTCTCGCACCGGTTATCTCCAATTGAGAGCTGCTGCTGTTTATCCAGTAAATCATTGATATACGATTTGAAAGTCTCCAGAAATTTTATCGTATCTTCAATGAACATCTCTTGCCTGGCTTCTCTGAGAGGTCTGGGGAAGACAGCTCTGACACCATCGTTAAACGATTGCAGAAAAAATGTATAATGCAGGAGAGGGGCGAACTGAATGGATGACACCTGCGGGTATCTTTCTTTTGCCTGCTGCCGCAGGCTAACTATAGTTTTTTCGGAAAGACCCCACTCTGAGGTCTCGGGGCTGTCAAAAATCAGGACAGGCAGGCTCTTTTTTGCAAGACACTCGTCTATGATGCTGTAAAATTCCCCTTCCTTGTCAGTCGCAAACACAAGGATGCCTTCGTTTTTACATATAGTCATAACAGAATGTTTAATAAGCCTGTCCCGGCTGAACAGGATAATCACCTTCGCAAGTCTTTCGGATTTTACCAGTTCTTTCTGTCCCCCGGCGCTCTTTATACACTTTTCCAGGAAAGAAACAAAGTTATCCTGCTCCTCAGATGAAAAATCCCCTAACGTATCCTTTATATTCTGACGATGGATTTCGATCGGACTGAAAATTTCCTTAACAGAAAAAGACGAGGGTATCTTTTTCTCCAGGTGTTCGAGATCGGCCAATCCCAGAACGTCTTCTGTAATGACTTTGTCCTTATCACCTGTTTGTACAGTCTCATCTGATGGAGCGACTTCTGCAAACAATTCTTCATCCGGCGGAATATGTTTCCCTGAATTTCGATCACGTTCCCGCTCATCATATATCCGGAGAGCGTCCATCAATACCATTTGGGCATCGAGGCTTACTGTCTGCTCCATTCTGTCCGCGTTATAATTGCAATCCGGAGAGACAGAGATTGCCTCTGTATCAAGGGTAAAGGTTCCTTTTGTCCAGCCTATTAATTCAACAATCGTAATCTCGATCAGCTTTTTTAATCCCTTGGCTGCTTCTTCCTGTTTCAATTTTCCTAATTCGATCAGCGTAACAATCAGGGGTTTGCGATCCTTTTTTGCTTTCTTCTGGACTTCAAGAGCCTGTTTGAGATCTTCGGGGGTTATTGTGTTTAACTTTACAAGAACCGTCCCGATGCGGATTCTGTTATTGAGATGATTTGCACCGACTATATAGCCATTACTGAAGATGACCCGGCTTTCGCCCCTGGGTCCTTTAATAGAAAAGGTGCCGGACTTTCTTGTTGTATGGATCAGTTGAATTACATCAACTATATGCAGCTGTTCTAAATCACCCGTAAATGCCATAGGTTTTGTAAGTAAAAAATTAGTAAAGTTTAGAAAAGAATAACACAAAAAATGCAGGAGGGTAAATACAAACCTCTCTGCTCTGTCAGTGTCCTGCGAAAACAGATGAGGCTGTCAGCACTTAATGTTCTGACGGCCTCAAATCTATTGAAAAATCTATTTTTTTGCTTGGTGGCGTGGAGAGGATTTGAACCTCTAACAAGCCGACCTTAAATTGGAAAAGACCTGTAAATTGAAGAGGTATTGTTGTTCGGGATGCCTTGTGATCGACGGCAGATATACTCAATCAGGATAAGCTTTACTTAAATATCTCTCCTGTTTCCTTGGACCAGAACAGAAGGTCAAGATGGGCAAGCGGGATATTTATCTGTTTTGCAAAATCAGCCATATCCTTTTCTATCTGCATATACTTTGCTCTGCTCAGGGATGTGGGAATTTTGTCTATTACACCGAGCAGTTCTAAATTCCTCAGGATGTGTCTGTCGAGAATAGCAAGATTTTCCCCGAGTCCCACGTTCCTAAGGAAATGTCCTGCTTCCTTATAGCCCAGACCTTTTATGTTTTTTACCAGCCATTCCCTGCATTCATGAATATCTTTAAACTTCTCCAGAAAGGGCTTTATGACAATCCTGCCGCTATGCATAAACAATTCTCTTGCATCTGCAATATACTGGGCCTTTTTATTGTGGAATCTGACAGAGCGCAGTCTTTTTTTGATCTGTTCGACAGTTCCATTTAATAAGAGATCCTCATCTCTGATGGTTTCAATCGCGTTCCAGCAGGATTTTGCTTTTGATTGCGGGGTAAGAAGACAGAAGGTCAGCTCGGCGAAAATTTCTTCATCATTCATCTTAGTACGGCACCTTTCAAATTCCTTGAGCCGTGAGGCGATCTCATTTTTTCTGGCTTTGTATATCTGCTTCAATTGATTAATGAGATTTGTATTTATTTTAGTTGTACTCATAAGTGATTTTATATCCTGTAAGTGGCAGACTGATTTTTCATGCCCAAAGTATAATAGAGTATACTACATATGAGGATGATAAGATGACAGAAACAAATTTCAAGAAACCTGATCCGTTTGAGGATGTAGGAAATATTTATCGTCTTGCTGAAGAGCTGAAAATGCAGGAAAGACAGGTGATGGATTTCAGCGCCTCAGCAAATGCGCTTGGTGTATCTAAGAAGATAAAAGCTGAGTTGCGCAGACATCTGAAATATCTTAATCATTATCCTGATGCTGACACGAGGAGGCTAAGAAAGAGACTCTCACAGTATCACGGGATTGATCCTGAAACGATCCTGTGCGGGAATGGCAGCACCGAACTTATTCATCTGACAGCAAGGGTATTGAACCCCAAAAAAGTTCTTGTGACCGCTCCGACGTATTCAGGATATGAAAGGGCAGTCCGGATAAGTTCCAAATCACAAGTGGCAAGCTTCGGGTTACAGAAAGAAAATAATTTCGATATAGATCCTGACGCATTGATAAATGCGATGAAAGTAGAGTTGTCCTGTGATATGGTATTTCTCTGTAACCCTAATAATCCTACGGGAAGATTGCTCAAAAGGGAGGATGTTAAGAGAATTGTAGAAGCAGCAACGGAACTTGGATGTTATCTGATCGTTGATGAAGCATTTATAGATTTCTGCCCTGAGGATTCAGTTATAAAGGATGCCGGAGAAAATCCATATCTGATTGTAATGAGGACAATGGCCCATTTCCATGCACTTTCCGGTTTGCGGATTGGATATGGCGTGTTCCCTCATGATCTTGTCCGGAGGCTCAGGCAAGATAAGGAACCATGGACAGTAAACAGCCTTGCACAAAGGGCAGCACTTGTCGCATTACAGGATAAGGCATACAGGAAAGAGACTTTCAGTTTGCTGAAGCAAGAGAAAAGATTGCTCGAAAAGAATTTTAAAAAACTGGGGATTGAAGTCCTCCCCTCAGATACAAATTTCTATCTGCTGAGAGCGACTGACGCAGCAGAGATTTCCAAACATTTGAAACAAAAAGGGATACTTGTCAGAGACTGCTCTGATTTCAGAGGTCTTGACGATTCATATATGAGAGTAGCTGTTAAATCGCATAAGGAGAATTGTATTTTAATCAGAGAGCTATCAGCGATTATGAAGCGCCTGGGATAATTAATTATGCCTTTCAGGCAATGGCTGAAGAACGCTAATTTTGCAATAGAAGGGGTACTGCATGCTGCGAAAACTCAAAGACATGTAAGGTATCATTTATTTACCGCAGCCGCAGTCCTTCTTTTAAGTTATATCCTTGGTGTGTCACGCATGGAATTCCTCATTATTGCGCTTTCTGTGATTGCTGTTCTCCTTGCAGAGATGTTCAATACCGCAATCGAAGCAATAGTTGATATAGTATCACCCGAACGGAGTGAGAAGGCGCGCGTGGCAAAAGACATAGCTGCGGGCGCTGTGCTTATAACTGTCTTTGGTGTGGCAGTGATTGGCTATATAATCCTGTTCCCTTATCTGCGTGATATATTTCATCAGGGGCTTCATATTACAAAGCACTCCAAAGAAGAAACCGCCCTTATAGCATTGATAATCATAGTCATTCTCGTTGTAATGACAAAAACATATTTTGGTCGGGGGCTTCCTTTGCGCGGAGGTATGCCGAGCGGACATGCAGCTCTGGCTTTTTCAACCTGGGTTGTCATAACGTATATAACAGAAAATTTCATTGCATCACTGCTTTCTTTTATCGTTGCCGTAGTTATTGCTCAGAGCAGGGTTATGACAAGGGCACATACTGTTTGGGAGGTTGTCCTCGGAAGCCTCATGGGCGCATTAGTTACCTTTCTGCTGTTCAAATTATTTTCATAACATGGGATCAGATATGCGATTGACGTTAGATATTCTGCTCCCGGTAACCCTTCGGTGGTAGCCGCAACCTTTAGGTTGCGTCCTGAACGCAGGCTAAAGCCTTCGGCTACCAAATTCCACTTGACAAGTTGCAATGAAATGTTAGTATTTAATATGCTTAAACTTCAGAATGCAATAGTGGAACTCTATAGAAAAGCTGCAACTTCATTGCCTGAAGATGTAGAAAAGGCATTAAGGCTTGCTTGCAGAAAAGAAGAAAAAGGTTCAAATGCAAGAGCGGCATTATCAACAATTCTTGAGAATATAGAGATAGCCAGAACAGGCGAAAGACCGATATGCCAGGATACAGGAGTGCCGGTATTTTTTGTTAAGGCGCCGGCCGGACTGAGCCATCTGAAACTAAGGGATGTTATCATCAAAGCAACCCGGATCGCTACCAGAGAGATACCTTTGCGGCCTAACGCGGTTGATATTCTTACTGAAAAAAATTCCGGTGACAACACAGGCATTGGTTTCCCGGTGATATACATCGAGGAAACGAAATACAAAAAACTTACTGTTGACCTTATACTGAAAGGCTCCGGTTCTGAGAATATCGGTCAGTTGTATAAGCTGCCGATAGCGGAACTGAAGGCAGAAAGAGACCTTGAAGGTGTAAGAAAATGTGTGCTTGATACTGTTTATAAGGCCCAGGGAAAAGGATGTCCGCCCTATATTATTGGGATAGGGATAGGCGCAACAAAAGATCAGGTAACACGGCTTGCCAAAGAGCAGCTCATGAGGAGTCTTGATGATGTCAATAAGCAGAAGGTATTAGCACAGCTTGAAAAGAGGCTTTTGAATGATATAAATAAGCTTGCAATAGGGCCGCTCGGTTTTGGCGGAAAGACAACAGCCATTGGAGTCAAAATCGGTATAAATCACAGACACCCTGCATCCTATTTCGTTGACGTTTCGGTTTCCTGCTGGGCGGACAGAAGGGCAGGACTGGAATGGAAAACAGTGAAAAGTGAAAAGTGATAAAAATAAAATAATCAACCTGCCTATGACAAAACAGGACGTACTGAAATTGAAGGTCGGTGATATGGTACTGATTAACGGGCAGATTGTAACAGGCAGAGACAAGCTGCATAAATATCTGTTCAATAAAAAACCTCATAGGGAACAGGTACCATTCAATCTTGAGGGCACGGTCCTCTACCATTGCGGTCCTATTATAAAGAAGACACCCAAAGGCTACAAACTTGTTGCAGGAGGCCCGACTACAAGCATGCGGGTCGAGATATACGAGCAGAGGATAATCTCAGAATACGGGTTAAGAGGTGTGATGGGCAAGGGAGGCATGGGAATGCAGACACTGAAAGCGCTTAAAGAGAATGGATGTGTTTACCTGCATACCATAGGCGGTGCGGCTGCATATCTTGCTGAAAGGGTTAAAAGGGTTGCCGGTGTATGGAAGCTTGAGGAGTTCGGCATGACAGAAGCCATGTGGATATTAGAGGTGAAAGATTTTCCTGCAATAGTGACAATGGATGCGCATGGTAGAAGTCTGCATGAGGAGATAGAGAAAAAGTCATTTGCTGCATTCAGCGGACTTGTTGGATCTGATTAGAAGCTGTTTCCATAACTTATAAATATCCCGCCGGAATCCTGTCTTTTTATCTCAAGGTTCACATCAAGCGACTCTTTTAATAAATCGGTCGTTAAAATTGTTTCAGGCTTGCCGATACCGAGAATCCTTCCCTCTTTGAGCAGCATCACTTTATTAAACTGTAAGGCGAAGTTGATATCATGTAATGCCATAATGATCGAGATATTTTTCTTCTCCCGCAGTTCTCTGAGTAACCGCTGAATCTCTAACTGGTACTTTATATCGAGGTTTGCAAGGGGTTCATCCAGGAGAAGCAGCCCTGCTCCCTGAATCAGGGTCATTGCTATAAAAGCCCTTCTTCTTTCACCACCACTCAGATTCGTTATGTTTGATTCTGACTTTTCCAGAAGCCCAACCATTTCCAGCGCCTCATCAACCCTTATTTCAGGGGGTATATCATATGGATAAAGTCCCATTGAAACGAGTTCCCTTACCTTAAAAGGCAGGTTTATGTCGAGGAGCTGAGGGAGATAACAGAGAAGCTTTGCCCTGTCTTTATTTTTATAGGAATGCAGCGGCCTGCCCCAGAGCTTTATCTGACCCTCTGCGGGTCTTAATATTCCGCTTGCAAGTTTCAGGATAGTGGATTTGCCTGAACCATTGGCACCAAGGAGCCCGATAAGTTCTCCATCGCCAACAGAAAAGTTCAGGTCATTGATAAAGGGTTTATCCTTAAAATACCGGAATCCCAGACTATCGAGTTCAAGAATAGGAGGGTTATGTTCCGAGTACATCTTTTTTCCTCAAAAGATAAAGGAAATAAGGTGAGCCGACGATAGCTGTAATAATGCCTGAAGGGATCTCCATTGGAGACACAATTGATCTGCCGATCAGGTCTGAAATACACAGAAAGGCTCCGCCGCATACAGCAGATACAGGTATCAGAATCCTGCTGTCTGCTCCGGCAATAAACCTCACAATGTGAGGAATGAGGAGACCGATGAAACCGATTGTACCGCCGAGCGAGACTGATGCAGAGGTCATGAGAGATACAGAGATGAATAACAGGAGTCTTTCTTTGTGTACAGAGAATCCAAGGCTATGGGCAAGGTCATCTCCAAGCATCAGAGCATTCAATGCCTTTGCCCTGAATATGGAGATACATAAACCTGCAGTAATAAAAACAACCCCGTATGGTATCAATGACCAGTCCGCAATCGAGAGGTCTCCGAATATCCAGAGCACAGCTCTCCTGATCCCTTCGGAAGAAGACATGCTGATGAGTAGCATCAGGACTGCAGAAAAGAGAAAGCTCAGGCCGACACCTGCAAGGAGCAGCCTCTCAGGCAACATCCTGCCCTGTTTCCAGCCGAATGCGCCAACTACCACACTGACAATGGAAGCACCGGCAAAGGCTGTTAAAGGGATGCCGAATTTCCCGAAAAGATACGAACCAGACAATAAACCGAAGGCTGCTGAGACTGCAGCGCCGCTTGAGATTCCAAGGATATAGGGATCAGCAAGCGGGTTTCTCAATATGCCCTGGAGCACAGCGCCTGAAGCCCCAAGCGCCATGCCCATAAGGGCTGCAACGATAACCCGCGGAAGTCTGATTGAAAGCAATATTTCCTTCTCAATGTCATTTATATGGAAAGGGTTTATTACATTCGGCCCGAGATATAAGGAGATTAAAAAGATTGAAATGGAGATTACAATCAGAAGGGATATCTTTATCTTGGACATTTAGTCTTCTCTTCGATTAATCGAATATCTCCCGGACAATTTCGCATTTTAAAATTTTACCTGTTTAAACTTAAAATTGTATAAAAATCTCACTGTCAATAGAGCAGATGGAGTATTATATATTCATTTAACAGGTATATTACAGGGTAAATATGCAGTATTACGATGACCTGATCAATGAGCTATCCGATATATGTGGGATAGAACCTGAGTACTGGGATATCTTTGGTAAAAAACATACAGCATCCATTGATACCAGGAAAGCTGTTCTCAGGGCAATGAAATTGAATATTGAGACAGCAGAGGATATCGCAAATGAGATCAGTAAAAGACGATGGAAATCATGGAAAGGCTTTCTTGACCCAGTACATGTAATATCTGTAAATGCCCAGGCAGTTTCGATTCCTGTATATATCCCCGTAAATGAGGGGGAGGAAAGCAGACTCACAATTTCATGCTCTCTTGAAGATGAAAGTATTCACACAATACTCCAAAAACATATAATTTCCGGCAAAGACATAGCTATTTCTGAGCAGCAATGGATAGACGGTAAAAGGTATATAAAAGTATTCCTGCATATAGAGCAGAGAGAGATTGGTTATTATGTCCTCACGTTAGAGTGCAAACATCCTGACAAAATCTTCCCTGGAAAAAGCAATAAGCTTCAAAAAACGTCAAGGATTATCATAACTCCTGATGCCTGCTATCTCCCGGGAAATTTGCGTAATGGCAAAGCATGGGGGTTATCCATTAATCTTTACGCAATACGTTCAGAACAGAACTGGGGGATTGGAGACTTTACTGACTTAAAGAGGATTGTCAGATGGGTTGCCGGTTTTAAAGGCAGCCTTGTTGGAATTAATCCGCTGCATGTTATACCAAATACCAGCCCGTTTGGTGCGAGCCCGTATTCTCCCATAAGCAGGCTTTATAAAAATTTCATTTACCTNGATATTGAAANAATACCTGAGGTTAAAGAATCAGAAGATGCCGGGAAGTTCATGTCGTCAAAAAAATATTCCCAAAAATTGGATGAACTGAGAAAAGCAGACCTAATCGATTATGAAGCAGTTGCATCATTGAAAGAAAAAATCCTGAAGTATGCCTTCAGTGTTTTCTACAAAAAGCATTATCTGCGGAATACAGACAGGGGCAGAGAATTTAAGAAATATATCTCAGAAGAAGGTCTTGCACTTGAATCTTTTGGCCTCTTCATGGCCTTGAGTGAACATATGAAGAAAACAAAAAATGCTCATTCATGGCAGGAATGGCCCGTGAAATATCAGGAGCCGTACGGTAAGGCAGTTGAAGCATTCAGAAAGGAATATAAAAAGAAAATCATTTTTTATCAATATCTACAGTGGCTTATCGATAAACAGATCAGGGAAATTTCTGAAGATGTTGAAAGTCGTGGCCTGAACGCCGGACTTTATTATGACCTCGCTATCGGCTCTCTGTCGGCTGGAAGCGATGCATGGGCCTATCAGGAGGTTATAGCAGACAGGGCAGATGTCGGTGCGCCTCCGGACGATTTCAGTCCGGACGGCCAGAAGTGGGGATTCCCTCCGCTCATACCCGAGAAATTAAAAGATAACGCATATGAATTGTTCATCCAGACTATGAGGAGAAGCATGAAGTATGGCAGAGCCATCAGAATAGACCACGCCCTCGGCTTATTCAGGCTTTTCTGGATACCGGACGGCATGACCCCGGAGGACGGCGCTTATGTTGCCTGTTCTTCTGACGATCTTCTCAGGATTATTGCACTGGAAAGTACCCTCAACCAGACCATGGTGATAGCAGAAGACCTCGGTACCATAGGTGAGCATGTGAGAGATAATTTAAAAAGATTTCAGATGCTCTCATACAGGCTTTTTTATTTTGAAAGAAATTATCCGGATCCTTCCTTTCTATCACCGGAAAAATACCCTGATATGGCGCTCTGTGCAGTAACAACACATGACCTGCCGACCATATATGGTTACTGGAGAGGCCGTGATATTGAGACAAGAAGAAGTGTCGGCAAATACATTAGCGAAGCACAATGGGAACAACAGGTTCAGGACAGGGAGAGGGACAAGAGGCTTATTCTTTCTGCGCTGAAATCTCAGGGCATAATTGCTGATGATTTCCCTTCAGATCCTGATATGATCCCGGAAATGACTGCTGAACTCTGTCTGTCCATTTATAAGTATCTCGCGCTTTCTTCGTGCAAGCTGCTGCTTGTCAGCCTCGATGATATAATCGGCACACTGGATCAGCAGAATATGCCGGGGACAGTCGATTCATATCCGAACTGGATGCAAAAATCCTCTGTCAGCCTTGAGGGGATAATGACACGTGGGAAATTTGCTGCCGTAGCTGAGATGTTGAAAAATTATTTTTAATGTAAAATGTAAGGATGGGAATTACAGATTCTGATAAAAATTCAATCTCAATGGAGGAATAATGGCACATCCAAAGGCCCTTGCATTTGTCCTTGCGGGCGGAAAAGGTGAACGACTTTTCCCTTTAACAGCATTCCGTTCCAAGCCTTCTGTCCCGTTTGGCGGCAGGTACAGGATCGTGGATTTTGTCCTGAGCAATTTTGTGAACTCCCATATTTATTCCATCTATCTGCTCGTCCAGTACAGATCACAGTCACTCATAGAGCATGTGAGGATGCACTGGGGCTTATCTTCTGTAATGAAGGATCACTTTGTGACTGTTGTGCCCCCACAGATGCGGATGGGGCCTGAATGGTTCCAGGGTACTGCTGATGCGGTTTTCCAGAATCTTGGCCTTATACAGCAGCATGATCCAAGTCTTGTCATAATATTTGGTGCAGACCATATCTACAGGATGGATATCCGCCAGATGATGGATTTCCATCTCTCAAACGACGCCTTTGTTACTGTTGCAGCCAGACCCGTACCGATTGAGCAGGCTTCTTCGTTCGGAGTTATCGTGACTGATGATGAAAAAAGGATCGTCGGATTTCAGGAAAAACCAAAGAAACCTACGCCGATGCCGGATGATCCCAAACGGGCTTATGTATCAATGGGGAATTATATTTTTAATAAAGATATCCTCATGGAAGCACTGGCGAAGGCACAGAGGAAAAAACAGCATGATTTTGGTGCGCATGTAATCCCGGAGCTGGTTGAAACAGGCAGGGTATTTGCCTATGATTTTGCTACAAATATCATTCCCGGAACAATGCCTTATGAAGAAAAGGGTTACTGGCGGGATGTCGGAACAATAGCTGCAATTTTTGAAACTCACATGGACATGCTGGGGAATGAACCTCTCTTTGAACTTGACAACAGTTCATGGCCTATTCATCCATCAGGTTACGAGGGCCCGGCTACCAAGATCCTAAGGGGTGATATAAGGAATAGCCTGATTGCCGAGGGATGTAAAATTCATAAGGCAAAGATCCGAAACTCGGTAATCCGGAGTGGTGTAACAATCGAGGACGACGTCAGTATTGAAGACTGCCTCATCATGGATCATGTAGTGCTTAAGAAAGGCTGCAGGCTGAAAAATGTTATTGTGGACAAGCTGAATATTATTGGAGAAGGAGTAGAGATCGGGTTTGCTCCTGAAAAAGACCGTTTTCGCTGTCATATAGATTCCTCAGGGATTGCTATTGTTCCAAAAAGCGGCAAGCTCATTAAAGCTTCAAGGTAGATAAGGACAAATTTATAGAATATTTTTAAGGGGGGAAGAAATGGACTTCTGGCAGAAGATAAAGAGTGATATTCAGAAAGGTATCAGAGAAGGCGTTGGAATAGTCAGGGAAGGTGTGACTGTTGCAAGGGCAAAAGCAGAGGAACTTACTGAGGAAGGCAAAAGAAGGCTGAAGATTTTCGAGTTGAAGACTAAAGTCCAGAGGGAGATATCAGAACTTGGCGGCAGGGTGTACGCCGTCAGCGAGAAGCTTAAAAATCCCATGCTGGATAAGAAGGCAAAAGCAGTTATCGCCCGGATCAAGAAACTCGAGACACAGATAGCCAAACTGGAAAGCAAAAAGAAGGCAGCATTCAGGAAAGCAACACCAAAGCGAGTCATTAAACCAAAAGGCAAATAATATATAAAGGGAATGAATATGGCAACCATCATCATTTTATTGATTGTATTGTTTCTTGTGGCTGTGTTTTCTGTTCAGAATGCTGTGCCTGTGGCTATAACCTTCTTTTTCTGGAGATTTGAAGCATCTCTTGCAATAGTCATGTTTCTCTCAGTTCTTTGCGGTATGATTGCAGGGGCAATTATCGTATCACTGATAAGAGGTAAAGCGTCGGCAAAGAAGGAAGAAAAAACATCTGCAATATAATTTTTAAAAATATAGATCAGGCAAAGAATAGCTTATTTAAATCAATATGTAAGCAGCTCTTTTTTTACAGCTCCTTCTCTCAGAATTTTTGTCTCTTCAGTTGTTACATCCACAATGGTTGACGGAAGGCCGCCGGGGGCAGGGCCACAATCGATGATTAATTCTATTTTATCTCCAAAATAGCGTATAACCGTTTCTGCGTCCTGTGCCGGTGGCATACCCGACGGGTTAGCGCTCGTTGCAGTAAAGGGGAAGCAGGTGTATTTCGCGAGTTGAAGGGCAAATGATTCTCCGGGGATTCTTACAGCTACCTTATTGGTGCCACCTGTTATAAACTCGGACAGATGTTTATTTGCATGGAAAAGCAGTGTAAGCGGGCCTGGCCAGAATCTTTCCATGAGTTTTATAGCTGAATTGTTTATATCCGCTGCAATTGAGGATAGCTGCCCTTTATTCCCTATAATTAAAGGCATTGCCTTCTCACGGGGCCTCTGTTTTATCTCATAGAGTCTTTGCAGGGAGTCTTCCCTGTCGATTCTTGTACCCAGGCCGTAAAATGTCTCGGTAGGGTAGGCAATAATGCCTCCATTTTTCAGTACATCGACCGCGCTCTGCAAAACCTGGTCGTGGTTTTTATGGTTCATTTTTATCAAGAGCATCGCAAAATACTACCATAGAGACAGGGCTTTTTACAGAATGTTGCGATTTTACGCAAAAAACTTAGGTGAAATAATTTTAAAAATCAATTCTTTTGTTGACATTAATGATTTTTTACTTTAATATTTAAAAAATGATTTTAATGAGAAAGGAGGTGCAAAATGAAAAAAGTAGTACTTTTAGTCCTTTCTTTATCTCTATTATTTTCTCTTGGCTGTGCCACGAAGGATTACGTTAAGCAGCAGATCGATCCTCTGATCGACAGGATCAGCAGGCTTGAGGCGAGGGTTTCAGCTGTTGAGTCCAAGGTTAACTCCCTCGAAGGAAAAGTGGCTGAAATTGACGCCATTAAAAGAGACGTGCAACAGGCTAAATCACTGGCTGACGATGCTATGAAAACAGCAAAAGAGTGCTGTAACAAGGCGGATGCTGCCATGAAGAAAGCTGAGGAAGCTGCAAAGAAAGCCGAAGCTGCAGCTGCAAAGGCTGAAGCCGCAGCAGAGAGAGCAGAAAACGCTGCCAAGAAGTGTGAAAAGTCATTTGAATTACAGCAGAAGAAATAAGTTCTGAGAATATTCATCTACAGGGGCTGAGGAATTTTAATTGATTCTTCAGCCCCTGTGTTTTTGCTCATTTCGTTATATCGACGGGAATTCCTTTTTTCTCTCTCAGGGCGGCAAGCAATTTTTCTTTGTCAACACTATCATAAAGATTTTTCTTTTTCAATAATTGTACAGCCTCATTGAAATAATTCGTCTTCAAGTAATCATCCTTATGTATTTCGATAAAAACCCTGCTGTTTGATGCGCCAACTTTTACAGGCTGACGAATAATTGTAACCTTTGATTGATTGGGTACTGCCTGGAAAAGTTTTGGAATATCTTCGGGATACATTCTTATACATCCGTGGCTGGCTCTTCTCCCAACAGCGAATGGCCTGTTTGTTCCATGGATGAGAACGCTTTTAGCCGAGAGTCTGAGTGCATGGGAGCCAAGGGGGTTATCAGGCCCCGGAGGAACAACCGCGGGCAATTCTGGTTTTTCTTTTCTTATGGATTCAGGAACACGCCAGCTTGGCTTTACTACTTTTTCTGTTATTTTGAAGACCCC
>WSSedA1B2DRAFT_1000081_pt1 | contig 17123 bp, 12 predicted proteins | sample WetSurSiteA1Bulk_FD_9465 | JGI IMG/M metagenome (IMG submission 9465) | reverse complement strand
CCGCAAATACTTTTACAGGAATATCCTTCAGGGTGTCTTTAAGCTGATGATAATGAGCTGCATTCCCTATAACAACAGAATCAGGCAAAAACTTCTTTGCTTGTTGTGTTAGTAGTCTTATATTATTTCCTGCAGTAAGGACTTCAATATCAAATTCACCGGGAAACCTTGAAATTACATCCAGAGTCTGGGTGCCTATTGATCCCGTTGATCCCAGTAATGCAATTTTCTTTGGCATACAGCACTTCCGGATTTAGAAAATTATATGTTTTTCAGGATCAAGGGGACTGCCCTTATACCAGATCTCAAAATGAAGATGGGGTCCTGAGGTATAGAGTTCACCCGAATCGCCAACTATTGCAATCGCCTCCCCTGTCCTGACCATATCACCGGTCTCCTTGAGCAGAGAGGCATTATGCTTATATACTGAGACAATATTGTTCGAATGCTGAACCTCGATAACAAATCCGGTCTCCATGGTCCATCCCGTAAATATCACAGTACCATCAAGAGCTGCATCGACAGGTGATTTTGGCTTAGTTACGATATCGGTACCAAAGTGTTTGACCCGCGGATCGAATTTTCCTGAGACAATTCCTCTGACAGGTGGGAAAAAATGAAGCCCGGCCAGGCTTGTGACTGATTCAGAAGATACAGGACCCAAAGTAAGATTATATCGGTCGTCATTTTCGACCTGGACCCGTAACGTAGAATCTTCCGGGGAGTTTCTAAAAGTAATCGCTTTATAATTCCGGGATGTATCCCTCAGGGTATAAACGCTGGCTGGTTGGTTTCCGGCTATAATTGAATTAAGATTTGCGAAGTATTTATCCCTCAGGGTAAGCTCTCTCTCGAGTGAATCGAGTCGGATAGCACTTACAAGAATATTACGACGCATGGTGACATCAGGATAACCCGGAATGAATTCCCTGAGGTTTGTAAAGGCAATAAGCACAGTAGTAGTTCCGATAATAAAAAAAATCAGGGAGGTTATCAGCAGAAAAGCATTATACTGGGTAAGCCTTATTCTCCAGATCTCCTCAAAGGTAGTGTCATTGGAAACTGAAAACCTGTATTTATCACGCCAGCTACGTTTTTTCTTCTCGTTCTTGGGCATTTTATGTTACAAGATATGCTTGCAAAGATAATAAACCTTAGGTAACCTTAACCGGTTTATCTTCACTTTGCCAGAGTCCGTGTTTGGAACAAACCGACATAGCCGACAGGTTCATTGATACTTCCGGAGCCACAATGTAGAAATCGATTTCAACATGTGAAGGAAGATTACCATACACACCCGGTGTATAGCGGGCTTCAGCTAACAGAGTTTCCCGGTTCCATAATTGTAAAAGGCTTATTGAATGATCATATTCATCGGGGTGGGGATATTCTTCGCCTAGAATCACCTTAACCATGAATTTTTCTCCTCTACTCACCTGGTCGGGACAAATTACATGAGGCATATGGCGGTCGAGGTAATCGCGTTTTATTTCTTTTTCCTCGTTTTCTATTTCTGTTGCTTTGAATACTCGTGGCATGGCTTTATGATTTTACTGAATGATTATGTTAATCAAAATTTATTAATAATTGCTAAATTAAAAGGCCAGAAGACCGAAGTCAGAAGACCGAGGTAAATTCCCCCTTCGAAGGGGGGAGGGGGATGTTTTATTCGGACCTCTTTCTACGGCAAACATACTATTTTTTTTTAAATTGTTTTGCTAATTGCAATATATGTATTACATTTGCAGCCACAATATTGCGGGGTGGAGCAGTGGTAGCTCGTTGGGCTCATAACCCAAAGGTCGGAGGTTCGAATCCTCCCTCCGCTACACCTAAAAAGCCAGGCACGAAGTGCCCGGCTTTTTTGTTTTCAGTCCGACGTCCGCTTGCGTGGCGGAGGGATGAAAATAAAAAAGCCTGAAGCCATGCGCAGCATAGCGTGGCTTTTTCGGTGTTAAGCACCCCAAAGAGGAACGCGAGCTTTGCCCGCCGAAGCCTTAGGCGCAGGAGGGCGAAGCGAGCAATCCTCCTGGTTCTCATGAACTCACCCCCGTCCCCTCTCTGCTTCGCAAAGAGGGGTGCCTTTAGAAGATAATTTGACTAATTACTATAGTATTTCGCCGAAGGCAGCTGCTAGGATTTTTCATTGTTAAGCTCCCCCAAAAGGATCGCGAGCAAAGCGAGCAATCCTCCTTCTCCTGGAACAAAAGCTCAGTCTCTTACTTCTCTGAAGGATTTAGTCTTTTAATAAATTCCTCGTACCGTGAATCGCCATTTAGGAATTTTTTGATTTGAGGATCGTTTGCAGTCCATGGCAAAAACGGATGATAAGGACGGTGATCCAGCCATTTGAGAGTATTTTCTTTATCTCCGATTAATGCATATATCCCTGCCAAGGCGTTCGCCTGATACGGAGTTACATCTCCTTTAAGTACTTCGGCAATAATTTTATGCGCTTCATCCTTATGTCCTGTAATAACATATATCCTACCCAGGTCAATTTTCAATTCCGGCGCTACTTCAACCATTTTCTTAAATGTCATAATAGCACTATCCGGTTTTCCAGTGTCTATGTAATAATTACCAATAACCATATAACAAACCGGATAATCCTTCTGAATTTCAAAAGCCTTCCGGCATTCACGAAGTGCATCATCATAATTTTTGTTAATTTCATATAGCCATCCCATCCAGGCAGTATACTTTGGGTTAAAAGGATCATATTTAACTGCAAGTTCTTGTTCTGTAATCGCTTCTTTCATCCGTCCTAACCATAATAGCCCATATGCATAATGATAATGAGTTTCAGCTGAGTTTGGATTCAATGCAAGAGCTTTCTTAAAGTATTTCTCTGCAAGGTTAAATCTCCACAGGTAATATTGGGCGGCTAATCCCAGAGCAGTGTAAACCTCGGCTGTAGTGGTATCCAGCTTTAAAGCCTGCGATGCAGCAGCTTCGGCTTTTTCAAGGGCATCTCCCGTATAAATAGGCCCATGTGCGATTTCAGTATATCCCATGGCGAGCCATGCATATGCCATCGGATCTCCGGGATCTGCCTGCAAGACTTCATTTAAATATTCAATGCCTTTTTTTAATCCTTCGGGAGTTTCCTTAATTATGTTATACTTGGCTCTGAGATAGATGGCGTATGTTTCAGAATTTATTTTCCGTTGTGCCGGAAGCCTGACAATATTTTCCTTTGAAATCTCGCTTCCAATTTTGCCGGCTATCTGCCTGGCTATGTTATTATACAGCTTTTGTGAATTAGCGATATCGCTCTTGAATTGATTTGTCCAGACAAGTTTTTCATTCGGTAATGCCTTGATTAGTCTAAGTTGCAGGATTACAGAGTCTTGAAAAGTTAATACAGATCCATTTATTAAATAATCAATATTAATTTCTTTAGCTATTTCGGTTACGGATCTGGAAGAATTTGCAATGGTTGATGCGGTCTGCCCCCACAGGACACGAAGCGGTTTGACCTGGCTTATTGCACATAATTCATTTGTCAAAGCATCATTCTGCCACTGAACAATATAATCCTGATCACTTCTCCCGGTCATGTTTTTAAATGGAAGAACCACGATTGTTATCTCACCGGAGCCTTTTCCTGCAATAACTGTCATTTCCTTTCCCGACTTGATATTTATCCGCCGTTTAAAGAACCATCCTGTAGCTACGATAATCGCAGCTAGAAAAACTAAAACTGCAAATATCCGGGTCCTTGGTAGTTTAAGTCTTCTCTCAGCTCTTGCTGGTTCTCCCAGTTTTATTGCTTCCGTCCTGAAGGCTTCCTTTATATCATCTGTCTCAAACTTGTCAATTGTTAAGAGTTTTTGGATCACCCTGCAAAGCTTGACGATGTGAATTTCCAAAGGCTGGGATAAAGCATCCAGCCAATGGACATTGCTGACATAATACTCGAGCTGTTTTGACATGGGTATATCCTCAAGGCGAAACGGAATAATCGCCAAACAATGATGTACCGCCCTGTCTACTTCTTTAATAACCTGGTTTGACTGGTTGGAATTTGAAGAGAATATCAGAACAAAGATTCTGGACCCTTTTATACCGTCAATTATCGCTTCAGCAAAGGGTGCACCTGGAGTTATATCACGCGGGGCAATCCAGCACAGGATCCCGTTATTTTCAAGAGTGGAACAAACTGCATCAGCAACATTTTTATCTTTATTGGAATAGCTTATGAAGACATCGTGGTGAGTCATGTCTGAATTCCTTGATAATGAATATTTCAATATCAAAGTTAAACTATTAAGAGTCCAAAAGCAAGATATCTGTTATCGCAATACATAAGCCATCAGATAAGGATTTCAGTAAGTTTGATAATCTCAGCAATATCCATATAAAGGTTAGATATTTCAAACCTCTTGTCTACAAAGAAAAAGCCTTGTTGCGACAGCAACAGGGCTTTTTCTTTGGGCTGCTATCCAACGAGGATCACGCGACCGCAAGGAGCGTAATCCTCTGTGCTTTTACCCCCAACCCCCCAAGGGGGGCTTTAATCCGATAATCAATTTGAATCTGACTTGTGAAATATTTCTATGGATTACTTCAGCGCTGCTAGGCTTTTGACTTGATAAGCACCCCAAAACGGATCATGAAATAATCCTACCATTGCTAAAATAAGTAATCTCATGATTTTTAAAAGATTGGATTTTAGAAATATTCCCTCTATCACCCTGATGTATCAATTGATTATTCCCTTTCCTGATGATTCATTTTCTTAATAATTTCAATTTGAAAATTGGATTAAATAAACTAGATTTCAAGGACTAATAAATGACCAGGATTTATCTGCGAATATTAAAGTGAAAAAGATAATTATCATTTATAAATCTGTTCAATCACATTTCTGGATATTGCTCTTAATTTGTAAAACATAAGGAATATAATTATATAAAGACAAAGCTATGAAAACCAAGTATCTTTTAATTCTGACAGTTTTTTCAGTTTGTGTAATACTTTATTCTTCAAAGACTTACTCAAGAGAAGTCAAATCTATTAACGAAAAATGGAATTTTTCAAATGGGATGCAGGCTCCGAGAGGACTAGGTTGGGGTGGCTCCCGTAATGGGTCCGTGATTGTGAACCTGCCGCATACCTGGAACAGTGCCGATTTTATGTCAGACGGTGGTTATCGCAGAGGATATGGGACGTATAGTAAAAATCTTGAAATACCTGTGGATTATAAAGGGAAACGCATATTTTTAAGGTTTGAAGGGGCAGGAAGTGTTGCTAACGTATTTATCAATTCAAACCATCTTGGTGAACACAAGGGTGCTTATACAGCTTTCACATATGAGATAACTACCTATGTGAACTACGGTGGAACTAACAGTCTTAGTGTAATCTGCGATAATTCGCAGAGATTTGATCTCGCGCCCCAGGGGGGTGATTTTAATATGTATGGGGGCCTTTATCGCGATGCATGGCTGATAATCACCGATGATGATGCCTGCATCTCACCTGAATACTTCGGTTCTTCCGGAGTATTTGTCAGTCAACTTCTCGCATCAGAAAAAAGAGCTGAATTAAGGGCTGAAATATTCCTGTCAACCAAATCAGACTATAAAGACTGCGAAGTAGTGTTTTCAGTCTTGGGAAAAGAGAATAATGTTGTATTTACACAAACAATTCCCTACATAAATAATAATAAGGTGATTTGCAATGTAAGTATTGACAACCCTCATTTATGGAATGGAATAAAAGACCCTTACCTGTATAAAACAGAAACAGTATTGAAGAGAAAAGGGAGAGAGATTGACCGGGTAGAAGAAAATATCGGTATACGTTATTACTACGTTGACTCGAATAAAGGATTCTTCCTTAACGGGGAACATTTAAAACTGAGAGGAGTCTGCCGTCACCAGGATTGGGACAGCTTAGCTTCAGCTCTGACTGAGAAGAACCACCTTGCAGATTTTAGTTTTTTTGGGGAGATGGGAGCAAATGCTTTACGTCTGGCTCATTACCCCCAGGCTCAGTTTATGTTCCGGGAAGCAGACAAGAGAGGATTTATTGTATGGGAAGAAATACCATTCGTTGGTGGCTATATTAAGTCAAAAGATTTTGAAGACAATCTGAAACTTCAGCTTAGCGAACTGATATTACAGAACTATAACCATCCGTCAATTTGCTTTTGGGGAATATTTAATGAGATCACTGGAGACTTCGATTCAATCGTGGCTCAACTTAATGAACTGGCACATAAACTAGATCCATCCAGGACGACTGTAGCGGCAACTTACCAGGAAGGGAGTTACAACTTCATTACTGATGCCATTGCTATGAACAAATACTTTGGCTGGTATTATAACAAAGTGGAAGATTTCGCTACTTATTTTGATGAGTGGCATACGAAGAATCCCAATGCAAAAATCGGTCTGAGTGAATATGGAGGGGGCGCCAACACAAATCAACATATAGATCAATTTGTACCAGAAGATGATCCAAGACCATCTTCCAGGGGACCATGGCATCCGGAAGAAAAACAGACTGCAATCCATATAAGTACTATAAAAATGATCACTGAAAGAGATTATATCTGGGGATCTTTTGTCTGGAACATGTTCGATTTCGGATCAACCGTTCAAAACGCTGGGGGTTTACCTCACCTGAATGACAAAGGTTTGGTAACCTATGATCGCAAATTCAGAAAAGATGCTTTCTATTTATATAAGGCGAACTGGAATAAAAGTGAAAAAACAACCCATCTCTGTTCGAAAAATTATATAGAACGCAAAGAGAATGTAACAGATATTGTAGCATTTACAACAGCTCCTTCCGCAAAACTTTTAATAAATGGGAAGTTGGTTGGGAAAATGGAAACAGATAAATTTGCTACCCTGATCTGGCGAAATATTAAGCTAAGTCCTGGTAAAAATCATATTGAAATCATTTCTTCTGATGGAAATGACTTTGCAGACTGGACTGTTAAAAATTAATCATCAAAATAATTCAAAGACCTGCATAGATTTTTAAAATATTTGCAGATTTTTTCAGGTTATATTTTGATGTTTTAAGTATCAAATATAAAATTTGAAGCTATTCTGAATCAAGAAATTAAAGAATTTTAATAATATCGTCCACTAAATTGAAGTTAGATATTTTATCAGTCTCCGCTACAAAGAAAAAATCCCTGCTGTTTCACGGCAGGGGTTTTTTCTTTGTTAAGCCCCCCAACTGAGGATCATGAATGCAATGAATAATCCTCCCCGACAGACGCCGCAGGCGGATGCAGGGCTTTTTATTTGGGCTGTTACTAATTTGCTATTTGATTTCCTTTTTTGATTGATGATCATAAGATCTTGTTATTAACCAAAAACCAAAAATTCCAAGGGGCAGACTGAATAGTAATAATTTTATATAGACCTGTAAATCAGGCTGAATTATTGTTTCTGAAATACCCTGGAGTGCAATTACTGTATTAACAACAAAATGAGCTAAGAATGCTGGCCAGATACTTCCTCCCTTTAAGACCATTGCAGCCCACCAAATTGAAATGATTATCGCTTCAGCTAAAAGAAAAACTGTAGCCAGGGAAATTCCTGAAAAAACAAACCATATAATATGAAACAGAGCAAAGATTGCTGACATAAGTATAACACTTCCGAATATTCCTTTTTGTGTATTTCCCCAACTTCGGACAAGAATATACAAAATTGCCCCTCTGAAAAGCATTTCTTCATCAATACAAACCACTGTTTGTGTTGTTATTATACCGCCTGATGATGATAAATTAAACAGGTTTGAGAAATCAAATGCCAGCTTTCCATAAAATGAATAAAGAGAAGCAAGAGTAAAATATGCAGTTCCGATAATTGCAAAAAGCCAGGTCTGATATATGCCTGATCGGGTGATGCCTGCACCTTTTAACCATCCAAGGCGCCAAATAAGAATAAAGACGTAAATAACACCTACGAGATGACCAATAATTAAAGTGGCTGTATCTCCCAATTTTTTATTTAGCAGACTTGCAGCAATACCTGCAAATATCATTATCAGGACAAGCCAGCTAATTGCCAGGCCAATTATTGACAATACGGGATGTTTTGTGAGAAAGGATTTAAAGTTGCTCATAGATTCTTTGATTAATTGCTTTGTAGTTGAATATCTCTATTTATGTTCATAAGTTATGATGCGCTCCACATGAAGACTAACTGTCGGGCAATAAAAAGTGCCGATCCGTCATCTGGCTGAGAGGAGCCAGCTTGAAGTGGTGGCAGGTTATCTTTATTCTTGTTGAAGTTGAGTGCTCATCGATTTTTGTTTTGATAATCATAATTAAGATGTATCGCTGATCTTATTGTTTCAAGATTTTCTCCCAGAGCACGTTGAGCAATCTCAAGAGCAACATCCGGATTTAACAGATCATTATTAGTACAGACTACGACGCCAGATTTACTTTCAGGGTAAATTATCATTATACTCTGAAAGTCTATATGTTGCCCCCATTGCCATAATGCATACCCTTTTTCGGAATAGAAAATGCCCGGCCCCATTCCCCATGATAGATTTTCATCCAGTTTTATCTGTGGAGTTCTCAATAACTCAGCAGTTTCAGTCTTTAAGTGCCTGGGGTTACCTATTTCAATCATAAACAATGCTAATTCAGAAGGTGAGGTTCTTAAAGTACCAGCTGATCCCGGATTATAATCTGGCCATTTTGGTACGGGCAGATTTATTACTCTCAATGAAATAAGTATAATAATACCACTAAGCACTAATCCCCAAAGAATATTTATGATTTTTTGATAATTTTTTTTAAGGCCAGTTTTCAATATTATCATCCTTCCAGTATAGAAGAGGATAAGGAATAATGCCAGCACTAATAAACCTGCAAACAAGATAATGCAGGCAAATTCTCCCATTGAGTTTTGTCCAAGGATTAAAAACAGAATAGCTGTTATTATGATAACTGATAAAATTATAAAAATGATTTTATGAATATGTTTCAACTTCCATGACTTTGTTGATAACCTGATAATCAGTGCCCCAATAAGCGTAATAATGAGATATTGAACCAGAAACAGAATTCCGAATAATACGATTGGTACAGTTGCATGTAAATGTCCATTGGCAGTAATGGGAAAGAGTTTTTCATTCCTGGCAAAGCTGCTGTTCTTCATTCCCAGAGGTTGAAATACAAGTCTTTGTGCAAGTTCTTCCAGTTTTTCTCCTGTTACTTCTTCCATCACATCTTTAACCAGATTAAATCCATTTGCAGAGTAGTAATATGCAGAACCCGGTTTAAACATAATTTCTCTTGTTGTCTTTCTGAGACCTGAGCTGTGTGATAATGCGTGTTTGAGTTTTATTGAGTCCTGATAGACTGAATAAGGCATCCACTCCTTTGACAGGTAGCTGAGAAGCGGTTTGTCAAGAGAAAGCTTACCTTCATCAACCAGCCGTAATGCGATATAGGCAGTAACCACTTTACTGATTGAAGCTACCTCAAAAAGAGTATTTGTATTTATCCGTTCTTTTGTAATTGAGTTTACAAATCCAAATCCGTCAGCCCATACTATGTTATTATCGTTAACCAGGGCTATTGAGACACCCGGAATATTTTGTATTTGTAAATATTCAGGAATAAATTTTTTAAGATCGGTCATAATAGCACCGACTGAATCATGTCTTGTTACTTCCGATGAATTTTGCGAGTGACCAACAGAGTTTAATAAGACAAATGAGAGTAGAAGCAATTTAGTTTTCATGGCATACAAATTTGATTATCAAAACAAATATCATAAGGCCTGATCTATCTGGACTAATTGGGCATAACGGCATAGCATTGACCGTGTTATGCCCAGTTATTTTTTAGTATTAGATTAAATACAAAATGATTGTAAGTCCTATGAAAAGAAAAATAAACTTTTTTGACATCAAATTAAGTTTATCCACATTTACTTTATTTCTTCTAAAAGAGAAATTCACGAATAAAATAGAGAAAGGGATAAAAAATAAAGCAGTTCCTATTCCGGCTAAAACATCACTTAAAAAATGTGCTTGCAGTGCAATCCTTGAATAACAGACTAATAATGCTGCCGTAAATACAAATATTTTAACAATAATTGTAATAATGTTTTTTCGTGTAGCAAATAATAAAAAAGGTAATGCTAAAGCCATACTTTTTGTTGCATGACCAGATGGAAATGCAGGTGTCTCATTAATGTTCTTAATTGCAATTTGTTCTGATAATGTGATAACAGGTCTGGCTTTATCAATAATTTCTTTTAATAAATCACCGCCTATTCCCCCAAAAGCAAAGGAAATTAGAATTAAAAAAAATAGTGGGCGTTCATTCTTTAGGTCTTCATTTCTGAAAGACAAAAATAAAAACAAAGCATATAACGCAGTTATGAACGACATTCCAGAATGAGACAACATTTTAATTAATTTAAGATGCATTTCATTTTCATATACATAATTAAAATGTGTTACAATATTATTATCAATAATATTTTGTTTCCACAACATCAATGCTATTAAAAAAAATACTATAGCAGAAATACAGATTGCAATTACCTTTGTTCTGCTAATCTCTATCTTAATTAAGCTTTTCAATTCTGTTTCGTTTTCCACTATTTTGTCTTCTTTCTTTAAGTCAAGTTAAATAGCAATATTACTGCAACAACAGTACTTACAAATTTCATTTTATTTCCCATTTTTCTTACTTAGTGATAGTATTTCTACTATCGCAATTTTTCAATGAGTTTTATGGAGACCTTACTCTGGGATGGTCGGCAATTCTTATGGTCTCAACTCTTTGATGATTTTGCAATGATTATTATTTGGATTAATTAAAACCTTATAGCCCAAATCTTAGAGGAGGTTTTATCATTGTTTTGAATAAATATAAGAAACCGTCATTAAAAAATGAACTTAATCCATTGTATCATTCGTGTCACTTCAGTTGCCTCCAGATAGCATCTATATTCAGGTTATGAATATGAATTGTCGAACCATAGAAGTATGGGTTATAGTTGCTCAGGTATGGAAATTTCTCCAATGCAAGGTTGATCTTCACCTCCTCAACTGTTTTGCCTTCGGTTTTAAACCTTTTTACTTCGTCAAACAATTTTCTCAGGTACTTAAACTGTTCCCTTATTTCATCAACAGTGAGCGGGTATCCGTGAGCCCCCAGAAAATATTTCACTTTTGTGTCCTCCTTAATATAGGGTTCAAATAGTTTCTCCCACTTGTCTAGCTGTGTTGACGGGCTAAACCATGGCAATCTTTTTTTATTAAAAATATCCCCTACTATCAGCGTCTTATATTCAGGGATATAAATAATTATGTCAGACCTTGAATAACTTGGGGTGTTGCTTTCCATCAAAAAAGTAGTTTTTCCTGATTTGAGGGTATACTTTTCTTTGAATAGGGTATCGGGGATTACTGTAATAAACTTGTTGTTTTTTAAACTATTGATCATTCCCCTGGCACTTTCAATTGATTCATCAATCTCTTGTGGGTTTCCCGGATAGGTTGAACGCATTTTATCTGGGTTGATTATCATTTGCTGTTCAATCATTGGTAGTATCTGAGGGTTTTTATTTGTAATTAATTGCCGTTCTATTTCAGTTTTTACATTTAAATGCCCAATTATTGGTATATCCTCAAAAACAATATTTCCACCTGTATGATCATAAGCCCCATGTGTGTTTATTAAATAAGAAATTCGTCCTTTCAAATCCTTTACGATCATCTCCTTTACGCGTTCTNCTACCTCAGGGTATTGCAATGCATCTATCACAACTATACCTTCAGAGGTCTTTACTGCCACCATATTTGTATAAACGCTTGTTTTACCGGTTTTGTAAAGAATTAGGTTCCTGGATAGTTTGATTTTAGTAATGGGAAAATTCACAAAATCCTGTGAATTAACCTGTTGAATTACAGTAAATAATATAGCTGCACTCATTAATAGCATTTGTTTTTTCATAGAATTGAATTTTAGATTGTCAATTTGTTTGATTATTTATTAACAGAAAACAGAAAATTCAATATCGCTCTTCAATTGCTCTTAACTTTTCAATAAGTCCTGAAGAGAGCCATTAGAATAATTACCGAGGATGCTTGCTAAGTGCTCCCGGGTCGCGCGGATGGGATAATTCGTATTTAACATTTAACAAAACAGGCCGATCATATTGGAAGAAATAATATATATATACGTTTCCATGAATCAGATCGGCCAACATTGTTTCAATCGTCCAGCTGGAACCTTTAGAAACATGAATTGCATCCATAACGTCTCTGGCATCATAGGAAGTGACAGGTCCCTCTTTGGCAATCAGCTGTGTCATTAATTCAGTCGCCTTGTCGTATCGCCAGCAGGGATAAACAAAACCGTTGGAAGGATTAGCCACATTGAAATTAGTGGAAACTAGGAATCCATCACCTTGTGGTTTTCGGGTGAACACCATCTCACCGTCTTTACCTGCGCTGATTATAACTGCATCACCTGTTGCATCGGCAAAATACAGCTGGTCATGCATATAATGAAAAGCCTTCTTATCAGAAGGTTTATCTGAATAGTTTTGTTGTGCACAGGTTACTGATACTGCAATTAGCATAAATAAACTAATAAGTAAAAGTGTCTTCATTTTATTCATCTCCTATAATTATTAATACTTACTTTCAATCATTGTTGTTACCTGTTTGTTTCTATATTAAGGGACAAAACGGCCCGGTAATAAAGTAAGTAAACGTTGTTCAGGGAATGAAGGACTTAGAATAGTGTGCCAGAATCGCGTAAAATCATTCTGAGCATTAAAAGTGTCGTGATATAAGCGACCGAGAATGAAAAAAATTACAGGCTATATCTCTGCTTTAGCTTCTTATAATAATTTCTGGAGATCATAAATGATTCAGGTGAGCCCTGCAATATAACCTCAGCAGTACCGGTAATGTTATGATCAATTTTAACAATGTAATCGAAATTGATGATCGTTGCCCGATGGATCCTGCAGAAGTTCTCATCCGGGAGCCTTATTTCCCATTCATTCAGTGATTTGGATGTAATCAACTCCCTGCCATCTTTTGTGTGAACATAACTATATTCAGCCGATGCCGTGACATGCGTTATCTGACTGATCTTTATGAAATTGACCGATTTTTTATGCTGCACCATCAGGCGGTCATCATACTTGAGTTTTATTATCCTTGTCAGGGAAGCATTCAGACTTTCACCAAGTTTTTCAATTGCTGTTTTAAGTCGTTTTGCCGATACAGGTTTTAGCAAATAATCAATTGCATTTATTTCAAAAGCCCTTAATGCGTACTCGTCGTAAGCAGTAACAAATATTACCTTCCCGTTATATTCAATCAGGTTGAAAAGATCAAAACCAGACCCGTCAGGAAGTTGAATATCAAGAAAAAGAAGCCCCGGATTCAGAACCTTTATTTTTTCTTTAGCTTCCTTCAGTGAAGAAGCCTCACCAATAATCTCAATTTCATGGAAATCGGCAAGCTTGTTTCTGAGCGTAAATCTTGCCAGACTTTCGTCATCAATGATGAGCGCGGTCAGATTATTCATTTCGCGGTACTTTGATTTCAACTTTTACATGGCCTGTTTCATTGGAGATATTCAGCGAATAATTCCCGGGATAAGCATTATCCAGGCGTTCTTTCACATTTTTAATGCCGGTTGTGTCATCGCCATCATTTTCTTTCCATTTGCCGGTATTAGTAACGATTATCACCAGATTCGGTTCATCAACCGATGCCTCAACAACGATTTCAATCTTATTATAAGGACTACTCTTCATTCCATGCTTTATTGCGTTTTCCACAAATGGCTGTGTCAGGAAGCAGAGTATCTTTTCTTTTTTTAAAGCAGCGGGAAGTTGAATTGAATAATCAAGCCTGTCGTCAAAACGTATTTTCTCAACAAACAGGTACTTTTCAATGATCTCAAACTCATCTTCAAGGGAAACGTATATATCAGTATTGAACTTCAATGTGTAGCGTAAAAACTCTGATAGCTCAGTGAGCATCAGATCTGCTTTTTTCAGGTCCTGATACATCAGTCCCTGGATGGAATTGAGCGAATTGAAAAGGAAATGGGGATTTATCTGGTANCGAAGCATTTGCAATTGNGCNTTACTTGCAAGAAGNAGNGANGCCCTGGAGCGTTCATATTCCCTGTTCAGATCCTGCCAGTACTTNATGCTGAAATAAAGGATACCCCAGACAAAGAAGACCCATGTACTGGTAAGTATAAATGTCAGATACTGAAAATTGCGATTTAAATGCAGCCAGCTTTCCCCGGTTCCAGTTAATGCGTACCGAAGAATATACCGTAATTCAACCGATAGAGCCGAAAGAAGAAATGATACTGCTGAAATTGCAACGAAGTAAAACAACTGTGATTTTCTTAACTTGTAAAGGGGTCGGTAAATATATCGTGAAAGCAATGTTAGTCCAAAAAAAATGCTGTACAGGTATACCATATAAACCACTGTGCCCGGAGATGTAAAAAAGGAATCTCCGTCTCTCATTAAATCATTGAAAAGAAAAAGAGCAAAACCCAAGCACTGGTAGTGCCAGAAAGTAAGCTCAGAAACGTTTTTACGAAATTTAAAAACCATGACAGAAGATTGCTTAATCTAAAGGTTCCGGCTCTCTACCAGCAGCCTTTCCATCATAACAAATATACTTAATTGCAGAAGATGTCTGAAATACAGAATTTTATTTTTCATATCTGAAATGGATAAAGATGGAAAGCACCTTAAATGTAAGGCCTTAAGTGCTGAGTAATTATACATTATTTCAGGTAGTGTTAAGAATTTCGTATAAATGAATTGGTGGGTTCTTTTTCAATGATAATTGTCCAATCCTTTGCCATTGCAGCTATAGCACCAATAGCCGCCAACTGAGGGGCCAACAGAAGGCCAATCGCCCCCATTTTTAAAGAAAATTCCTTAATAGTCTCGCCCTTTTCGTTTTTGATGATTACCTTTCTTGCTTTCCCTTCTTTAATAATTTCCTTGATCTTGGATAATAACTCCTCGCCAGAGACTTTAAAGCATTCCTGATTTGTTTTTTCGTTAGTTGTCATATTGTGTCATTTTGGGGTTGGATTATATCAACAATTGTGAAAATCATGAAATAAGTTTACACAAATAAATTTATAGACTCTTATTTTATGTTGTACAACCATTTTTATTATACCTTTCTTACAGCTTCGCCCCCGTCACTCACATTAAATTCGGTGAAGAATGAATGACAAGGATGATCATATCAAAGTTTCCAATATTTTGACAGCCAGGCAAATGACTTTTTCGAAAGGTTGAATGTAGCTGTAAACGGCTGTTTTTTCCTTTCAGTGGTTTTTTATAGAAGTTATTAAATAGCCATAATACTCAAATAAGTAATCTTTAATTACATTACTCAGATGATGATACTATTTCTCCAGGTTCAGCTATTAAAGTTATTTCCATGGCAAGGTTTTAGTCAGATATTTCAAACCTCTTGTCTACTAAGATAAAGCCTTGTTACGACAGCAACAGGGCTTTATTATTTTCAGCCCGACAACAGTTCGCTATTGAGAGGGATGAAAATAACAAAGCCCGAAATGAGCGAAGCGAATGAAAGGCTTTTGACTTGTTAAGCACCCCAAAGAGGATCGCGAGCAAAGCAAGCAATCCTCTGTTTCAACCTCTCCCCTTTCATCCCCTCCCCCGGGGTGGCTACTCTTTGTACACATCCTTAAAATCATAGTCAGGCCAGGTGACACTGGTCGGACATTTCGGATAAAACAGATATTGTTACAGGTAAAATAAGTATTGTATTGGATATATAAATTATCGTAATACAATATATATATTCGAGATCATATGATTAATTATAAACATGTCGCTCCTACGGAGCTCATATATCGAAATGTGATTGCATTGCTACAAACATGTCGTCCCGAGGGGACTCTCCTAAGCCGAGTAGTGTGGATATGTTTGGGGCATAAATGCGTATATCCTGTCGGGATCTTTTAAGCCACGCAGTGTAGGTATGTTTGGGGCATAAATGCATATGTCCCGACGGGGCTCACTTAAGCCGCGTAGCGGCGGTATGTTTGTAGCATAAAGTCATACTAATGATATTTCTGAGCCTCGTAAAGGCGGTATGTTTTAATAAGATATGTATAAAGGGTAGCCCCCGGTGTGGGAGGGGATTTTTCCCAATATTAAAGTGGACGATCGGGTCCGGACAGATGCAGAGCTTTTGACTTGTTAAGCACCCCCAAAGAGGATCACAGTGAGCGGAGCGAACTATAATCCTCCAATTTTGCCCCATTCCCGATAACTATCGGAACCCTTGAAGGGGGCTTAAGTCCATGTCAACGCCATAATCAAGCATATAATTTATCCCTATATACTTGTATCCCTTTGATTCACACCATTTTCTTTGTTCTCCTCCGCCACTGGCATAATCGAGCAAGTATCCTGTTCCATCTGGTACTAGCGAATGAAAACGGGGAAACCAGGAACGAAGAAAATCGTTGGTAAAACTGTGAATTTGTTATATCTTTAACTATTGTTCCACTTGCTTAACATCTTGCTTAACATAAAGATAATGGTAATAACCTCCTGATCGGTAAACTCAGTCAGGCTAATTGTTGTCACTGAAGCGCTGAAAGAGGTGTTTAAGTCCATAACCAGATAGATCTCAGATATACAGATATAATTTTATTTCTTTTGCCTTGGTAATCATGCTTACAGGCATAACACAATTATTACATTTTAAGATATTGACTTTCATAACTTTACCATCTAAACCAAGCGTATTTTTTTACATTCAGTTGTTTGTATAACTGTTGGATTTTCAACCTTTAATTCGCATAATTAATGCTGGACTATTATTAATTTGTGGAAATTAAAATACGATAAACAAAAAAACATTCGACTCAGTGTTACTGATAATTAAATAAACCAATGCATATGAAATACTTAAGATACTTTGTGTACTTCACGATTATTGCATGCCTGGTTACAGTAAAATTGACAGCTCAGCAACCTGCTGTGATAAAAATTGATTTCGACCGGCAGATTGATACGATTGATCCAAACATATACAGTGCATTTGTTGAGCCGATTAGAACGGTG
>WSSedA1B2DRAFT_1000080_pt1 | contig 17224 bp, 11 predicted proteins | sample WetSurSiteA1Bulk_FD_9465 | JGI IMG/M metagenome (IMG submission 9465) | reverse complement strand
TCGATAACTTTGATTGTCCGCCCGCCAAGTCTGAACAGATGGCCTTCAAAAACCGGTATCATCCTGGTGTTGAAAGGTTTCCCCTTGAACAATTCATTGTCAGCAGGGGCATTACCCTGCTGCATATTCTTTGATGATGCCGCTCTTGCCTCAGGAAGGTTAAACTGCCTGGTAGCTGCCGAATCAGCCGGATGAATATAAACCATGTTGAACTGGTGGTCCGACCCGGCATGATCAGGATGACCATGAGTTATAACTATGATCAACGGTTTTGAGGTAAGCTTTTTTACATACGACGCAAGATCAGCAGACCCAAGCCCGGTATCGACCAGCAAAGCACTGTCGACGCCTTCTATAAGATACATATTGTCAGCCCCATGATCGCTAATCACCTTTACACCAGGACCAACCTCTTTTTCAGTAAACCATGGCGTAACGGTCTGACAGTTTAAGAAATTATATGCCGCAATCATAAGGCAGCAGATAAATATGATCTTTCTTCTCATGTTGAACATATTTCTTATTTGGAATTTGAATTCAGTTTTTATTAATTGCGGTACAGGGTGCGGGGTGAATATTGATCAGTATGAAATTACTTGCCTCACACCTCATACCACAAACCATTGTTATTTAAAAAGCATCGGAGCAAACTCTGAAAGATAGATCCTCCAGTTAGCCCATGTATGTCCGCCTGTGCTCTCGCGATAGATATATTTTAAACCTACTTTATCAAGAGTTTCCCTCAGGGTGACCACACCCTTATAGACAAAATCATCCTTCCCGCAGGCGATCCAGTAAAGCTTATACCCACTGTTCTTAAGTGCGGTAAGCTTCGTTATTCTTTCCTGGTCCTGCCTGGCAGCAGTTTCGGGATCCTGCTGACCAAAACTCATGATACCCATGCTGTAAACACCTATATATCCAAACATCCCAGGATTATTGTTCGTAATGGTCTGGGTATGAGCTCCTCCCATTGAGAGCCCTGCTATTGCCCTGTTTTCTTTTCCGGTAAGAGTACGATAGTTTTTCTCAATAAACGGAATTACATCTTTGACAAGATGCTCTTCAAACTTACCCGCGTAGCGCTGGTAAGCAGCCATCCCCTGTTCTCCGGTCGAAGGTAAAGGAGGAACCTCGTTCTGGGCTCCTGCCTGATTGGCATTGCCATTGGTCATTACAACTATCATTGGTCTGGCTTTGCCTTGTGCTATCAGGTTATCCATTATTTGGGCGGCACGACCCATATTTGTCCATGCATCCTCATCACCACCAGCGCCATGTAAAAGGTAAAAAACCGGATATTTTTGAGTTCCTCCTTCATATCCTGCCGGTGTGTAAACGTAAACCCTCCTCTGAAATCCGAGCACTTCTGATTTGTACCAGATTTTGTTCACAGTTCCGTGAGGTACATCATTCTTTTGAAAATACAGATCAGATTCAGTACCGGGAACAATAAAAAAACTCTGGTAGTTTGAACCGTCGCGTCTTACCTGTACATTGTTCTGATCGATTGTCCTGACACCATCGACAGTAAAAGTATATCCATAGAGTTCAGGTGTAAGCGGTCCAACTGTCAGGCTGAACAGACCGGTATCGTTTTTTACAAGCGCTTCTGAAGCCCCAAATCCGGCTTGCCATTCTCCTGACACTGTGATCTTTGCGGCATCCTTTGCATAAACTCTGAAAGTGACCTTATTATCAGGAAGGATCTCAGGAGATAATATCCGCGGAGGCATTCTGAAAGCCGGGCGGGCAGCCGGAGCAGCAGCTGCTGCAGCAGCAGGCCTTGCCGGCTCCTGTGCAAGTGTGCTGACAGTAATTAACATCAATACTAGATTTGTAACAATTGTTACAATTTTAAAGCTTTCTTTCTTTTTCATGATACGATTTTATTTGTGTTTGTAATGTTCTTATAATGTATTTTATGATTTTTGTTTGTTTGTCATTAGTTGAGAACATTCCTTTTATCAGCAATAGCAACTTCTGAAGCGGCATCTTCAGGAAGCAGGAATCCTTCATTTATCAGCTCTTCAGTTGCTTTTTTCACTGCCTCCACGTATTTTTCATGTGAACCATACCTTTCCTCAAGTGAAAGCCTCGGGTCCTTAATTTCCTTCCGGTCTTTCCTGGTTTTTTTAAACGGGATGAACATCCCGTTCAACGAAGAGAGGTCTCCCCTTCCATAACCCTCCCTTCGCAATGCCCATCCAGTGAATGTTCCAAGCGGAACCATGATATTAATGCTCCGTATACCGGCGATTTCATTACCATCTTTATCTACTTTCGGAACCAGGGTTTTATAGCTTTGTTCCGATTTGATTTCGGGAGGTTCCTTCTGAATGACACCTGAAACATTTCGGAAATCATATAACGATCCGTAATCGAGAAGAGGAAGCTCATTGGCCTTACCATTATATGGTACAGCAGGAATATCAGGCCAACCAGTGCTTGCTTTGTCAGGTGCGACAAGGGTACCTGANGCAATAGTTGGATAGCGGCTCACAGGAGGATCTTTTCCCTCAATTACCCACCTTTCTAGCGCAACTATCAGAGCCCTAAGATAGGGAGTATATGAGTTGTAATTCTGACTGTACCCGCTTATCTGATCCGCAATTTCCGCGGGTGAGTGCTGGGTTCCGGAAAAGAGGTAAATCCTTACATTCTCAGGAATTTTCAGATCTTTGGTACCATATGAGTCAGTGGTTGTAAGTGAAGCACGCAGCTGCCAGTATTCCGACGAACTAAGGGTCTGCATTATTTTGGGGCACATTCCTTTCTCAATGCATCTTTCCAGAATACCACCTGTAAGACCAGAAATGGGATCCAGCTCATTATTCCACGAAAAAGGAGGATCATTGCCCGGAAAAAGATGATCTTCATGCTGAAGGCCTCCCCCTCCGGGACGTCCGAAACGGACGTTCAATGATATACGACGTGTCCCGACATGAGAGTTCACCCCGTCAAACACCTTTATTCCATTTTCATCCTGATTAAAACCAAGAAACAAAAAAGTGCGCGCAAAATTGCTGCACTGCGACACTCCCTGCATGATAACTGCCCTGACAGGGTTTATTTCGACTCCCTTGTTGACCAGTGGGTTGGGAAAACCTGATTCATCTTTTAACCCGTTTTTAAGGAAAGACGCAAAATCGCGGATAGCTGCGAAACCAAGACCCAGTATAAGTGGATTCTTGGCGGTATAAATCAGTTCATAAATGTAGTTCGGATCAAATCCGTCAATAAGTGATATTTTTGTCACGCTGGGAATACCCGGGAAGCGGGATCTGGTGCAGTCAGAAAATGCCCATTCACTGTTTGGAATCAATATCCTGGGATCTGATTCGAGTATCCGCTTTGTCAATTTGCAATCCTTATTATCAAGGCTGATGGTTTCATAGCTATGATGTGTTTGCCCGGTGAAAAAACCACTGCTGAGATTCAGAGTGTTTACAGAAGTTGAAACCTGATACTCAGAACGAAGAATGCCGGCTATTTCTTTTCCGCTTTCACTTGCATAAGGGACTCTCATTATCAGTCGGTTGTCTCCCCTCAATACATCGCCCTGCCAGGCGCACCAGAAATAGATATACCCTCTTCCCAGCAAAGCCGTATCGGCAGGAAATGCATTCCCCCGGTTCGGAAGACTGAGGAACAGCAGCCCATTACTTTTTGTCATATCAGCAGGACGGAGAATTATAAAATCAGAAATATATTCAACCATCCCCCTTTCGTTCCGAGGTGCAAGGCTTATATCCTGTATAATACTGTTCAAAGGATTTCCAGGATCGACTTCTCCATATGCCTGACCTGATAATTTTTCATACGATCCGGCTTTTCCGAAAACCGTTCCCTCCAGGTAGGGTTCGGTCTTGGTAACGACGACCCTCACAATCCTTGCCTGGGAAGGGTAACAATAGAAGACCAGTATAAACAGAAGAAACAATAAACGGAGATCCCTGGTTATTTTGCTTTTCATTAAAATAGCAGATTGACAATATTCATTAAAATTATCAATATTCTGATTCTATATTAGACAATTTTAAATCTTGTTTTATTCAAATATCCCTGCCTGTGGTTTCTTACCTGTTGAACGCCATTTTCTCTATAGATCAAATGCTATTGCTGCAGCCCGAGCAGTGTCTTTGCCAAATGAGTTTTTTAAATTGAACAGATTTAATACTTTCCAATTATAATTTAAACCTAAAGTACTTATTATTTTTTTAACTTTCCGCAATTCAAAATAATCATGTAATACCATTATGTCATCCAACAGGATAATCTCTATTGATATAATGCGGGGTCTTACCCTGCTTCTAATGCTCTTCGTCAACGATCTTAATATGGATGTTGCCCCGGCCTGGCTTGGCCATATGGTAGCTGATTTTGATGGAATGGGGCTTGCCGACTGGGTATTTCCAGGATTTCTGTTTATTGCAGGAATGTCAATCCCGTTTGCTTTTTCAAACAGGTTTACCAGGGCAGAACCAATAGCTGATATAAGCCGCCATATCCTTACAAGAACCGTAAGTCTCATAATAATTGGAGTTCTGATGCTTAATACAGGAAGGGTAAATCCTGAACTTACAGGTATCAGCCAAAATGTGTGGGCCCTGTTGATGTACATTGCTGTATTTTTATTCTGGAATGATTATCGAAATAAGGAAACCAGAATTTTTACAGTAGCCGGATTTAAGTTAGCAGCGCTGGCAATTTTTGTTTTGCTTGTCTTCAAATTCAGATCAGGTGAACCGGAGAACAACGGCTCGCTGGTTACGGGCTGGTGGGGTATTCTTGGTCTTATAGGCTGGGGATACCTTGTGTCAGCTTTTTCCTATGTTCTTTGTCGTGATTCAATTCTTAAAACCCTTGCCATAGCACTGTTATTCCTTGGATTGAATATACTCTCAGGACTGAACCTGCTCAATTTCCTTAACCCGGTAAAACCCCTTCTGGGAATCATTATTGAAGGGAATGTACCATTTATAGTTCTGACGGGGTTACTTGGAGGACTGATAATAAAGAAATTCGATAAAACCGAATTCAGGAAAATCATACTGGTTTTTATTGGAATTGGCATTTTTTGTCTTGTATCAGGATTCGTATTAAGAAACTGGTTTATTATTTCAAAGATAAAGGCAACTCCGAGTTGGGGATTGATATGCAGCGGCATAAGTTATCTTTTGTTTATTCTCCTCTACTGGATAGCTGATATAAAGAATTTTACATCATGGGCATCTTTCTTCAGACCAGCTGGTGAAAACTCATTAACAACTTATCTGGCTCCCGATATTCTATACTACCTGATCTGGATGACAGGCGTACCGGTGTTGTTATACAAGCAATCAACTGAACCTTTGATAGTCGTTGCCGGATCAATTGCATGGGCAGTATTGATGGTATGGCTTACAGCACTCCTGAAACGATTTGGGATAAGCTTAAAATTATAGGAAAAATATTCAAATCAATTAACCATGGTGTTACACAGAGTTTCACAAGTTTTCACGGAGTTAAAAACAGTTCAACTTCCGTGTTGACTCCATGCGACACCGTGGTAAAATAAAAATTGGAATTGGCTGATAATCCTTCAGTTACCTCCAGATTGAATCCAATTCATGTAATTCAGCTTTTTCCATCAGAGATGCTCCTCCTTTTGAAAAGAGTATGAGTTCTGAAAAGTCGCTAGTCGGGAAAAACAGGCTCGTCATTACCAGACTTCCATCATTAATAAACAATTCTGCAGATGATGCATCAATAAAAAGATGCATTTTTAACTTATCACCAGCTTTATAGGGAGCTCTGGCAATTCCTGCAAATCTATTTGAAAACGATGAATTGCCTGATTTGGTTCTGTCAATAAAAACATTTTCGCCCAGCAGGGAATAACCAGCAATAAATCTCTCTCCTTCAGGATTCTCCAGGATTATCCCGAGAGTATCAGCATTGCTTCCTGTAAGGTCAAACTCAAGAATGACTTCACTCTGAGTAAGATTTATACTGTCCGTGGGAATCTCCTGTTCACCTGAATATTTAATTTTTCCGTTAATTATTGTTTTTGAATTATTCCGAAGAGTTTTAAGTTCTCTAACAGGACTTGAAACCAGGGTATATTTTCCATTTTCGTTCAGTAGAGATAATTCGCGCGGTATTGTCATTGCGCTGCGCCAGATTTCAGTAGGCACAACCGTTGCATAGTTCCAGTTACTCATCCATCCCAAAAAGAGTCTTCTGCCATCAGTTTCCGGAATTCCTGACCAGGTCACTCCAGCGTAGTTATCTGTGCCCCAGTCGACCCATTTTTCATCTGGAACATCTGGAATAAACAAATGTCCGTCAAAACTACCAGTGAAATACTGAGTTGCTGATCCGCCGTTTGGTCCTCCCGGATTAATGCTTACAAGCATTACCCATTTTGTCGTTTCTCCACCCTTAACTTTAAGAGGGAAAAGATCAGGGCATTCCCATACTCCTCCATGTGCACCTGTTTTCGCACCGAACTCGCTTTCATACGACCAGCTCTTAAGATCCGGTGAAGAATAAATGTGAACCCTGTCATGAACCGCCAGGATCATTATCCATTTTCCGGTCTTCCCGTACCTGAAAACTTTAGGATCCCTGAAATCTCTTATTCCAGGATTGGGAAGAACAGGATTACCCGAGAATTTTGTCCAGGTTTTACCCTTGTCGGTACTGAAGGCAATTCCCTGGCTTTGATACAGATCACTTCCGGATCTTTCAAGATTCTGATTATGATATGTAAAAACTGCAATAATTGCCGGATTTCCTTTGTCACCAAAATCTGCTGTGTTGGATGAATCCACCACAGCACTTCCCGAGAATATAAGTCCTAGAGAATCGGGATACAGGGCAACAGGAAGATGAGTCCAATGAACCATGTCACGGCTCACTGCATGACCCCAGTGCATCGGACCCCATACTGTGCTGTCGGGATAATACTGATAAAAGAGGTGATACTCACCTCCAAAAAACACCATTCCGTTTGGATCATTCATCCAGTGGGCTTCAGGAGAAAAGTGAAACTGTGGCCGGTACTTTTCCTTATAATAGCCAGATTCCTGGGTTGCTTCCTGTGCTTTGTCATTTCTCCCTGAACCGCAGGAGGCTGGTATTACAACGCATAATATCAACAATATAAAATTCTTAAACTTCTTATTCATTTTTTAACTTTTTCTTATCTGCGTAAATCTGCGTGATCAGCGGGAGAAAGATTTTTTGCATTCCCGCAGATATCGCTGATTTTCGCAGAGGTCAAATTATTATCGTGTTAATCATTTCCTGTACTCATTGAAAACGGAAATGCATCTTCCGAAGTACCCCTGTTCATATCAGGATCATCCTGCATCTTAAAAGTAAGTTTTCCCCCTGACTGCAGTTCGCCATGTTTAATAAAAGTACGTTCAAGGGATTTNCCATTAAGCAGGATTTCGCTTACATAAATATTCTCTTTGCCGTTACCGGGAGCCTCAATGATCAGTTTTTTCCTGTTTTCAAATTCAATCGCAGCTTTTTTAAACAATGGCGAACCGAAGACATATTCATCTGTTCCTGGTGTGACAGGGTAAAAGCCAAGAGCTGAGAAAACATACCATGCAGATGTTTGTCCGTTATCCTCATCACCGCAGTATCCGTCAGGAAGATATGTGTAAAGCTTATCCATAACGTTCCTGACGTGATACTGGGTTTTCCATGGCTGGCCAGCATAGTTGTAAAGATAGATCATGTGCTGAACAGGCTGGTTGCCATGTGCATAGTTACCCATATTCATTACCTGCATTTCCCGTATCTCATGTATAACCTGGCCATAATAAGAATAATCAAAAACAGGAGGTACTTCAAAGACAGAATCAAGTTTCGATGTAAAATACGACCTTCCGCCCATTAGATCGATAAGGCCCTTAATATCCTGAAAAACGCTCCATGTGTAGTGCCAGCTGTTTCCCTCAGTAAAAGCATCGCCCCATTTGAAAGGACTGAAAGGTGATTGAAAAGTGCCGTCAAGATTCCGTCCGCGCATGAGGTTCCGCCCAGGATCAAACACATTCTTATAATTCATTGCCCTTATCTTAAACTTTCCTATCTCCTCTGCCGGACGGTCGAGTGACTCAGCGAGCCGTGCAATGCAAAAATCAGCATATGCATATTCCAGGGTCCTGGCCGCATTTTCATTAATACCAACATTATAAGGCACATATCCAAGTTCGTTATAATATTTTGCACCAAGTCTGCCTACAGATGAAACAGGTCCGACGCTGTCGGTATTTTTCAAAATGGCTTCGTAAAGGGTTTTAATATCGAATCCTCTGATACCCTTAAGATATGAATCGGCAATCAGGGAAGCTGAATTTGAGCCTATCATACATTCACGATGACCCGGACTTGCCCATTCGGGAAGCCAGCCGCTTTCTTTATATGTGTTGGCAAGTCCTTCCATTATCTGACTGTTCAGCTCAGGATACATAAGAGTAAGGAATGGAAATAACGACCTGAATGTATCCCAGAACCCGTTATCCGTAAACATGTACCCCGGAAGTACTTTCCCATTATAAGGGCTGTAATGAACAATTTCATTTTTCTTATTGATCTCAAAGAACTTCCTGGGAAACAGAAGTGTCCGGTAGAAACAGGAATAAAATGTTCTCATCTGATCAGCTGTGCCACCACTAACTTTTATACGGTTAAATTGCTTATTCCATGCAGTCTTAGCTTCATCACAGGTTTTTTCAAAATCCTTTCCTTTCGTTTCATTTTCCAGGTTTAAAAGTGCCTGATCGGGACTGATAAATGATGAAGCTACCTGTACATTAACCTTTTCACCTTTTAAGGTTTTAAAACCCAAAATTGCACCAACATGATCACTTTCTTCTTCAAGATCATTCAAGTTCAGTTTATTACTGTTCCATGTATGTGTGAAGGTAAAATCCTTGTCAAATGTGATTACAAAATAATTGCAGAAATTTTCGGGAACTCCCCCATGATTATTTTTGCAATATCCGGTTACCTTTCGTTCAGCGGGAATGATTTTAACCATTGATCCTTTATCGAAAGCATCAACAAGGATATATGAAGAATCATTCGCCGGGAAGGTAAATCTGAAAAGTGCTGATCTTTCAGTGGGTGTCACCTCAGCTGTTACATCATAATCGGCAAGATAGACGCTATAATAATATGGCTTGACAATTTCAGCCTTATGTGAAAACCACGACGCACGCTCTTCTCCGGCAAACTTAAGTTTACCGGTAACAGCCATAAGTGAGAATGCTGCATAATCGTTTATCCATGGACTTGGCTGATGTGTCTGCTTTATTCCCTGTATCTTGAAGTCATTGTAAGTGTACGCCCAGCCATTATTCATACCGCGCGTTTGAGGAGTCCAGAAATTCATCCCCCAGGGAAGTGCAATGGCAGGATAAGTATTTCCTGTCGACAATCTGAATTCGGAATCAGTTCCCATTAGCGGATTAACAAGCTCTACAGGATCAAACTCCGTCTCGACTGATTCCTTTTTGCAGGAGGAATAGAATAAAAGTTGTGCAAGGACAAATACAAGGACAAAATTTCCACTTCTGAGAACCTGTTCTGCGATGGTGGGGGGGTAGTGTGGATTTTTGAAAATATTAAAGCTGCTCATCTGATTATTTATTATAACCGGTTCCCGGCTAAATTATAAAAAGAAGGAATACCCTCAACAGGTTTTCCCATTATGTCCCCGAATTCCGGAAACGTAATTTCTAAATCTTTATATTTGTGTATTAATGCAGGTTAAATGAATTAAAAATCAAATCATTTAATTGGGTACCATGGTATTCTTAAAGAAAGTGCTTGATCTCCTATATCAGACGACATCGTCTGAACCTGATGATTTTATAAGGTTATCATGGGACACATGGAGATATAACTTCGGAGATATCTTAAATCCAATAATTACGGAAGCATTAAGCTCAAAACCCATTAAGCGAATATCTTCCAGACAATTTGGAAAATATGAGCACTATTTTGTTATTGGCTCGATCCTGCAAAAATGTACAGAACATACGATCGTTTGGGGAAGCGGCTTTATTTCTGACGATGTCAGATGCAAGCAGCCTCCAAAACGAATTCATGCGGTAAGGGGACCTCTCACAAGAGCGAAGCTACTTGCTCAGGGAATTGAATGTCCTGAAGTTTATGGTGACCCTGCTTTGCTTTTGCCCGGCATTTATCGACCTGAAGCAACCGATAAGAAATTTAAGCTCGGAATAGTACCCCATTATAAGGATAAATCATGCAACTGGCTGAAAAACAATCAACAACCTGAAATTAAAATTATTGATGTACAGAATAAGAATCCGCTTAAGGTAGTTGATGAAATCATTTCATGTGAAAAAATAATCTCCAGTTCTTTGCATGGACTGATTGTTGCAGATGCCTACGGAATACCTGCAATCTGGGTGAAATTCTCAGATAAAGTTCTGGGTGACGGTTTTAAATTCAAAGATTATTTCGCATCTGTTGGCAGAAATGATAAATCGCCCTTAGATATAAAGGATAACACTTCAGCAGATATGATTAATGACAGTTTTTATCCTTACAAAATAGAATTTGATTTGGATAAACTCAGGAAGAATTGTCCATTTAGTTAGCGCAAAAATATCCAGTAATTGATTACTGAACGATGATTATTCACATTCACTTCCATCGGAGAGCAACCGGCGTTACGAGGAGTATTGAAAATATCTTTCTATTCCTGAACAAATATTCTGAGGCACTGGTGTTCGGATATGGCATAAAGGCTCCCAGGATTAGTTTTATTTCCTTACTCCGGCAGGTTTATTCCGATAAGAAGACAGTTATCCATACGCATCGGAATAACGAAATTATTTTTGCGCTGCTCCTGAGGTCCCTGGGGGGAAAATTTAAACTGGTATTTACAAGGCATGCTGAAAGCAAACCTTCGAACTTTAGTTGCTTTCTGATGAAAAAAGCTGATAATCTGGTGAGCCTGAATTCTGCTATGTCAAAAAGTCTGCCAGTTAAGAATACAATAATCAGACATGGAGTAAATACTGATATCTTCAAAATTCAGGATAAAATCAAGATTGAAAATATCCAACAGGGAAACCTCATTACCTCGATTGGACGTATACGACCTGCCAAGGGACAACTCGTTGTTCTTGAGGCATTAATAGAACTACTTAAAAACAATCCGGACTGGGGATTGTTGCTGATTGGTAAAACCGATAAAAAGGAATATTCCAATAAGATAATATCCATGGCAATGGATAATGGCATTTCCGGGCAGGTATATCTCAGACCGGAAAGCAATAAAATAATTGATTATTACAGGGCAAGTTCAATAGTTGTTATTGCATCGCTATCGGAAGGATTTTCATTAGTCTGTCTTGAAGCTATGGCATGCGGATTGATTACGATAGCGACCGACTCCGTCGGAATTCATTCTGAGGTAATCAGACATGGAGAAAACGGCTTCCTTTTCCCGAAAAACGATGTTAAATCTTTGGGTCATATAATTTCCGATATTATCTCCGGTAAGGTTGTAATGGATCGTAAAAAAATCAGAAAGACCATACTGGACAACTGGAGTGTGGAAAGATCGGTGCAGGAGTTGCTAAAACTATATGATATATCACCTGACCTCCTTTCCCTCTAGTTTCAACCTCTCCCCCTAAATCCCTCTCCCCTGTCCCGCTTTGGCAGAAGGTTGGAGAAAGGTCTATCAATACGGATCAACATCCACCGCAATCTTCAACCCTGATGCACCTTTTTCCTTTTCCACCCGTTCTATCGATTCCAATATAAACTGCTTAGCTCCGGCGACAGGTTTCTCTTTTTCAAGCTTTATAAGAATTGTCTTAATGTACCAGAGCTGTACCTGGGAAATAAGAGGGAATTCCGGTCCCAAGAGATTTCTTCCGAATTTCTTTCTTAAAATGAGGCCCAGCAGATCTGAAAAACTATTAAGAAGGGATCTGTCTTTGTGTCTTATATTAATTTTAATAAGACGGCAGAAAGGAGGATAATTGAATGCCTTTCTTTCATTAATCTGAATCCTGAACATATTTTTGTAATCATGATTCAATACAAGTCTTATTATCTTATTATCAGGATCAAAAGTCTGAATAATTACTCTTCCAACTTTTTGCCTTCTTCCAGCTCTTCCGCTCACCTGTTCTATTATATGGAAGCTTCTTTCGTGAGCTCTGAAATCGGGATAATTCAGCAGATTGTCGGCATTTAAAATGCCTACAACTGTCAGGTTTTCAATATCAAGACCTTTTGTTATCATTTGGGTTCCTATCAGAATATCAATCTGTCTTTCTTCAAGGGCCCTAACAAGTCGCTCAAATGAGTTTTTTCCCTTTGTTGTGTCCTGATCCATCCTGGCCACCCTGGCAGAAGGGAAAACAATTTTAATTTCGTCTTCAATTTTTTCTGTTCCGAAACCCCTTGTCGCCAGTCCCGGTGAGTGACAATTTCCACATTGTGCAGGAATACTGGCTGAAAAGCCGCAGTAATGACAAACCATGCGGTTGATGCCCTTATGGTACGTAAGGCTTACGGCACACTGAATACATTTTGGTATCCAGCCACATTCCGGACATTCAATATATGGTGAAAATCCCCTCCTGTTCTGGAAAAGTATAACCTGCTCATTTTTAGCCAGGGCTTCATCTATCGATTCAAGAAGCTGAGGAGTGAAATGAGATACCATCAGTTTTTTTCTGTAAGCTTCACGGGAATTTGCTACAATGATTTCTGGCAGTTTTATCAGGCTATATCTCTCCTTCAGTTCAACCAGTCCATATTTACCCGACAATGCATTATTATAGCTTTCTATTGATGGGGAAGCAGAACCAAGAATTGTTTTTGCTTTGTGCAAACCGGCAAGAATGATTGCTGAATCGCGTGCATTATACCTGGGAGCCGGATCGTGCTGTTTAAAGGATCCATCCTGTTCCTCATCAATAACCACCAGTCCAAGATCCTTAAATGGCAGAAACATGGCGGATCTGACGCCAATGATAAGCCTGTACTCCTTCCCCGGTTCTGTTCCGGCAACCCTGTTCCATATCTCAACCTTCTCAGCACTATTGAAGCGTGAATGGTAAATGCCTGTATAGGAGCTGAAATGCCTGTTAAGGCGTTGTACAATCTGGGTTGTGAGGGCGATTTCAGGAAGGAGATAAAGGACCTGCCTTCCCTTTTTAAGCTGCTCCGCAATGAGGTGTATGTAAATCTCTGTTTTTCCGCTCGATGTAACTCCATGCAGTAAAACAATTTCCTGTTTCCTGAAAATTTCTGAAATCGTTTCAAGTGCGGTATTCTGTGCTTTGCTTAATTCCTTTTTGGGTTCAGCTGGCAGCTCAGAATCTGCTAATCTTCCTGTTTCAAGGTTAATAAATGATAATATCTTCTTTTTTACCAGTCCATCAATATTTCCAGGTGATGATCCCGATTCTTTTATCAATAATGATTTCCTGATAGCATTTGTCTTCTTGCCGTCCTCATATCCGCTTAAATTAAGATAAGCAGTAAGAATTTTATATTGCTGTGGGGCTTTTGCAAGTTTGTCAAGTAGACTATTTAATTCATTTTCAGTGAATTCCGAGGCCAGTATTACAAAAGCTTCCTCTCGTCGTTTATATTTTTCTTTTACCGGCACCTCAGTCACTCCTTCCAGGCAAAGATCCGAGGGTAATGCAGCTTTCATGACTTCACCAATACTGCACATGTAATAATCCGAAATCCAGAGCCAGAATTTCAGCTGGATTTCGTTAACAACCGGAAAAGGATCGAGAACACTTATTACTGATCTTATATTAATTGACACTGGTGAAACATTATGGATCCTGAATACGATACCTGAATAAAGTTTCTTTTTACCAAACTGAACCAGGACTCTTGATCCGGGAAATATCTTTCCTGTCAGCTCCCAAGGAATCCCATAAGTAAAAGTTCCTTTTACGGCAAGAGGCAAAATAATATCAGCAAAATGATTGTTCATCATCCGTAACAGCAATCTGCAAAATAATAAACTAAACTGACTTTAAGAAACTTGACATTACCGTCAAAAGATGATCTTTCCTTATTGGTTTAATTAGGCATGCATCACATCCGGCTTCCAGAATTATGTCTTTATCATCTTCAAAAATGAAAGCTGTCTGAGCGATAATAGGAATGTCTTTACGAATTTTTCTTATCTCTTTTGTAGCCTCTATGCCATTCATTTCGGGCATTTGCATATCCAGCAGGACTACGTCAATCCCGGGTGTGGATTTTATAATATCTATCGCTTCAATTCCTGATCTGGCACTTATTGTTGTTATCCGTGTATCGCTTAAAACCCTGTTAAGGTAGAGAAGTATATCTTTGTTGTCATCAACAAGAAGGCAAGTCTTCCTGCTCCAGTCTGCCTGGAAGTTCAGAGGTTCATTATTTGCAAGTTTAGATTTTAATCTGGTACTTCCACCTGCAGGCCGGTAAGGGATTGAAAAACTGAATTCAGAACCAACTCCCTTTTCTGACTGAACAAAGATTTTCCCACCCATCCTTTCAATTACCTCTTTGGCGAGGGTCAGTCCAACACCAAGGCCTTCGAATGGCCGGTGATGTCCGTCTATCTCTTGGCGGAACTCCTCAAATATATGATCAAGGTTTTCTTTGTTTATTCCAATACCTGTATCTTTTACCCTGAAAACAAGGCTGTCATTTTCCTTGGTATAAGAGAGCCTGATTGAACCTTCAAGGGTAAATTTGACAGCGTTATCCATCAGATGGTTCAGTACTCTTTTGAGCCAGATCCTGTCGGTAAATATCAGGTCGCTGTTCTCCTCCAGCATATTCATTACATTGATTATAATTGACTTTTCATTTCGCTTAACAATTTTCCTGGCTTCTTCAACTATTTCATTGACTATACTGTTAACCGATGCTTCTTCATATGTAATCTCTATCTGGGAACTTTCAAGCCGCGAAAGATCAATAATATCTCCTATTATCTGAAGGAGTTTTTCGCTGTTATGGTTTATATGTTCAATATATTCCTCTTTTACTTCATTTGTAATATCATTTGCCAAAAGAAGGTTCGCAAAACCAACCACACTGTTTAAAGGAGTTCTTATCTCATGTGAAATATTGGCAAGGAAGCTTGATTTAAGTCTGTTGCTCGCTTCAGCTTCAATATTTGCCTTGATAAGATCCTCATGGACTTTTTTAAGAGTTGTGATATCTCTAGAGATAGTAAGGGATCCGATTATCTCGCTGTTTTCATTTTTTACAATAACTGACCTGGTAGAAAGGTTGACATAATGGCCATCTTTGTGCTTTAATCTGAGTTCGGTTTCAAAAAATCCCTTGGTTTGCAGAGCCTCGGTCCTGTTCTTCTCATAAGCTATGTCCTCCTGATGGATAAGATCAACGACATTGATTTTGCTGTACTGTTCTTTATCCAGACCAATAATCGCATAGAAGGCTGTATTAGCATATTTCAGGTTCCTGTTCCTGTCATAAAAGGAGATACCATCATCAGCCGATTGGACAAGTATCCTGTAAAACATTTCCGTATTGGAATATTCCCGGGTTATTGCTTCCTTTTGCAAAGTGAGGTCTTTATTTGACTTTTGAAGATTGGCGTTGATCTCCTCAATCTGCTTGTTTCTTTCTCTAAGTTCGAGGTTGGCTTTCCTCAGCTTTGTTGAAAAGATGATTATCAAAACACAAATTATCAGCAGAGCTCCCAGCAGAGTCAAAACAATATGTAGCAGAGATGTCGATGAAGCTTTCAGAATGGCCGGGGCAGTTGAATACAAAGTACTTAATCCGGCTGCAGAAGTTGTCTCCGGTAAGCATGCCAGTAATATAATAAATGCTGAATATAGAAAAAAGGAGCATGTCCCCCTGGGACCAAAACGCCTATAAAGCTCTACTATGAATAATTCCCTTTGGCTCAAGACCTTGATAGGTTACAAACATTGAATTTCACGCAAAGATAAAAAATTCGCATGTTACACGGTTACCGGAAATGAACAATTTATTGCACAAAATATACTAAATTGCAAACAAACAAAACGAAATGATGGAAAGGGAAAAAACAACTTTCTCAGGAGGAAGGAAATACAGTAATGACGAAATTACTGTATACTGGAAACCAGATGCCTGTGTACATGCATCATATTGTTATAGAGAACTTATAGAAGTGTTTGATCCGGGGAGAAGACCATGGGTCGATATGAAGGGAGCTGAGACAGACAGGATCATAGAAGTTGTGAACATGTGTCCGACTGAAGCACTCACATGGAAGTGGAATGATGATAAGAAAAATAAGGATATAAGTATTGATCAGACTAATCATATAAAGTTCAGGAGACCTGAGCTTATGAGTACTGATGAACAGGAAATTCAGGAAAACCCGGTTTCTGTCAAAATAATGATCGATGGACCTGTCGTTATTAAAGGTGATTTCACATTTCAGTACAGTGGAAACAAAAAAGAAATTAAAGAGGGGATAATTTCCTTATGCCGTTGCGGAGCCAGTTATCATTTGCCGTTTTGCGACGGGACTCACAGAAAAATTGGTTTTGAAGATAAATGACAAATATGGAATCAAACGAAAATAAGAAACCCTTGACAATTGTTGAGGTCATTGATGGCGGACCGCTGAAAATCACGGGGAACATAATTCTGAAAGATCTGAAAAAGGATATTTCTGATAATCCCCCGGAAGTTTACCTGTGCAGGTGCGGCTATTCAGGGAATAAACCTTATTGTGACAATTCGCATAAGTGCTGACTTTCTGATGATCTTTTCTCCCTGCGGTTTTTTAAGACAACAGAGCTTTACTTACTGCTTCAGCTGCTTCACCGAAAGATATTGCGGAAATAACTGATAATCCGGAATTGTCAATAATTTTCTTTGCCTCAAGTGCATTTGTCCCCTGCAACCTGACGATAACAGGAACTTTTATATCGCCGATCGATTTATAGGCTTCTACAACACCATTGGCGACCCTGTCGCATCTGACAATACCACCAAAGATGTTTATCAATATTGCTTTCACGGCAGGGTCTTTCAGAATAATCCTGAATCCAGCTTCAACTGTAGATGCATTGGCTCCGCCACCTACATCGAGAAAATTAGCAGGAGATCCTCCGGAGAGTTTTATAATATCCATTGTTGCCATTGCAAGCCCTGCTCCGTTGACCATGCAACC
>WSSedA1B2DRAFT_1000079_pt1 | contig 17238 bp, 15 predicted proteins | sample WetSurSiteA1Bulk_FD_9465 | JGI IMG/M metagenome (IMG submission 9465) | reverse complement strand
TCTGATAATGTCTGAAATCTGAACTATTAACCTTTGCTTTCTCCGCCTTTTGCCTCATCCCATAATTTATCCATCTCATCAAGTGTCATATCAGACAATTTCCTTCCCTGTTCTGCTGCTTTCATTTCAATATAGCGGAACCGGTGGATGAACTTGCTGATGGTTTTTCTGTGGGCATCTTCCGGGTTGACTCCAATGAATCTTGAAATGTTGACAAGCATGAAAAAGATATCGCCAAGCTCATCTTCTATCATGTCTTTATTTTTTGTTCCCAGCGCCTCTTTAAACTCTTTCAGTTCCTCGTCGAGCTTCTCCAAGACATCGTCTGCTCTTTTCCAGTCGAACCCGACCCCTGCTGCCCTTTTCTGCAGCCTGTGTGCGCGAAGCAATGAAGGAAGTGTTTCAGGGACTCCTTCGAGTATGGATTCCCGCAGCTTACCCTCGCGTTTTTTCTGCACCTCCCATTGTGCAACTACCTCGTCTGATGTCGAACAGGTTGTATTCCCAAAGACATGGGGATGTCTTGATACCATCTTTTTAGCAATCTTATCAATAATATCAGACATGTCAAACTCTTTATTCTCTCTGGCTATCTGGGACTGGAAGACTATCTGAAAGAGCAGATCACCCAGTTCCTCCTTAATTTTTTCAGGATCATTCTCTTCGATCGCCTCAAGAAGTTCGTATGCCTCTTCGACAATGTAAGGTTTCAGGGATTCCCTGGTCTGTTCCTTATCCCATGGACAGCCCTTCTCTCCCCTGAGTCTCTCCATTATGTTTAGTAATTCCTGAAAGTCCATATTATCCTGTTATATCCAGGATTATCTGCCGTTCTTCCATATCAATTCTGTCGATTCTTACCTTCAATTCTTTCCCTATGGTATAGGAACGTTTTGTATTTTTCCCAGTAAGGCTTATGCGGGATTCATTGAACTGGTAGAAATCATCGGTCATGAAGGATACATGGAGAAAGCCCTCAACAAAAAAGTCCTTGAGTCTTACTTTTAAACCATAAGGAGTAATGTTTACAACCCTTGCATCAAACTCCTCTCCCACCTTATCCTTCATGAACCAGACCCTCATTGCGTCAATGACCTCCCTCTCTGCTTTTTCAGCAAGACGTTCTGTCTGTGAAGAAGTGAATGCAATATCAGGAAGGAGTTTATTGAATTCCTGGATCCGTTTTTCCGGCAACTGCTTTTTGTACAGCACCTCCCGTAATATTCGGTGAACAACAAGGTCAGGATAACGCCTTATCGGTGATGTGAAATGTGTATAACATTGAGATGCTAGGCCGAAATGGCCGACGTTTATATGTGAATAGCGTGCCTGCTTTAAGCTCCGCAATACCATATAATTGATGATCTCTTCCTCGGGTTTCCCTTTTACTGCCCTGAGAATATCCGGAAAATCTTTTGGTTTTAACGGGTGTTTCATCCTGCCGCTAGATTTCATTACCTTCATTATATTCTCAAGCTTTAATGGGTCAGGTTCCTCATGAATCCTGTAGAGAGCAGGGATGCCGGCAGCCTCGAGATGCTCAGCAACTGCCTCGTTCGCTGCGATCATGAATTCCTCTATGATCATATGGGCATAATTTCTCTCCGCGCTCAGGATTGCTTCAGGCTTTCCCTGCAAGTCAAGCAAAACCTCTGGCTCAGGCAGATCAAAGTCAAGGCTTCCCCTCGCAAGTCTCCTGTTCCTTAGGATACTGCAGAGTTCTCCCATAAATTCAAAGTCCTTCAAGAGATAATCATATTTCCTGCGTTCACGCGAATCATTATCAATCAGGATTTTCTTTACAGAGGTATACGTCATTCTTTCATCACTAACAATAACGCTTGGATAAAATTTCGCTGCAACCCTGTTGCCATCTCTGTCAAAGTCCATTTCTACAGTAAAGGCAAGTCTCTCAACCTTTGGCTTCAGACTGCAGAGATCTTCAGAAAGTTCCCGGGGCAGCATCGGAAGAACCCTGTCCGGGAAATAGACACTTGTCCCCCTTTTTCTGGCTTCAATATCGATTGCCGAATTCCAGTCGACATAAAATCCGACGTCTGCAATGTGAACAGAGAGCGTGTACCCATGTTTTGATGTCTTTATAGAGACAGCATCATCAAAATCCCTGGCACGCTCACCATCAATCGTGACTGCAGGGAACGACCTCAGGTCTTTTCTCCTATGTGCCCCTGGTCCTGTGCCTTCTGTTTTACGCTGAAACAGTGGTATTGTACCCTCACGAACAGCACGCGGGAACCTTCTCGGAAGGTCGAATTCATCAATAATAGCCTCGACCTCGGCTCTGGGATCTTCAGCTTTCCCTATAATCTTCACCACCCTGCCGGAAGGCGGCTTCCTGTCTGACGGATAACTTGTTATCTCAGCAATAACTGTTTCTCCATGTTTTGCCCCTCCCCTGTCCTTTCGGGCAATAGTAAGGTCAAAATTCAGCGCCTTGCCTTTAGGCCTTACATAGAGTGCTGTTCTTGTCTCCTCAAATGTGCCGGCTATTTTTGTGCATGACCTCTCAAGGATCCTTATTATTCTTCCCTCACGTTTATGGGAATTTTCAACGCGTGCAAGAACCCTGTCATTATTCATCGATCCGAGCGTTGCCCTGGCCGGGACAAAAATATCCCTCTCTCCCGGTTTTTCCATTATCACGAAACCATAGCCTTCCTTGTGGGATTCGAAATATCCGGTTGCAAGATTCATATCTTCAGAAGGACCATAGAGGCCTTTCCGTGTAAGAACAAGGTCTCCGGATCGTACCATTATTCTCAGTATGTTCTTCAGTGCCCTGGCCTGCTTATGATTCAGCTTCATGAGGGAAACTATATCCCTGAAGCAAAGAGGTCTCCTGGTCTCTTCCCGGAAAAATGTGAGAATGGTTTCCTTGTTCAGCATCTTTTTATTGAAGTTTTATACAGATTCTTTTAGAATATTATTTATTACAAATATACTGTTCTGAACTATTATAAAATATTCAGTTATCATTACCAAGTATCTTCTATGCCGGATAGCCGCCAAAATGCCTTTAATTGACAGTTTTAGCCAATTGTGATACTTTCAATAGACACACAATGATAGATAAAGCAGCCACCATAAAAGAAGCACAGAAGTATCTTGCCCGCGGACAGGTAGATAAGGCTATTGCTGAATGGGATAAGGTGGCGAAGGAACATCCTGACGGCAATACCTTTAATACTGTTGGTGACCTGTATCTTAAAAAAGGCGATAAAACAGAAGCTGTAAATTCATTTCACAGGGCTGCAGATTTTTTCCGGCAGGAAGGTTTTGCTCTCAAGGCTTTAGCGCTATATAAAAAGATACTGAACATCAATTCCTCAGACGCCCTGGCACTCCAGGCGCTTGGTGAACTCAATGAAGCCAAAGGACTTGTTTCAGATGCAATAAAATTTTATCTTTTAGCTGCTGATACGCTTTCAAAAGAGGGGAAAAAGGAGAAACTTCTCGAAATATATGAAAAGATCCTTGCTCTCTCTCCAACTAATATACCTTTGAGGAGCAAGGTTGCAGAAATATATGGCAGAGAAGGGCTTATCTCAGAGGCAGCAAAACAGTACTTCACTATTGCAAGGATTTATGCAGAGAAGGGCGAAACAGAAAAGTCTATCGGATTCTATCAGAAGGCACTTGAGGTCCAGCCGGTAAACAGGGAAGCGATTATCGAGTTAGTCAACCTTTATGAGAGGGCTGGTAATCTTGAGAAGGCGGTTGCACAGATAAGAGAAGCGGCCAGCCTGTTCCCGCAGGATGTGGATATCATGCTGAGAAGTTCGGAAATCCATATGATGACCGAAAAATATGATGAAGCAAAGGAGTCTCTCAGGCAGATTACCGAAATTGAGCCGGCTAATATTAAGGCAAGACGCATACTCGGGGATATATATATTAAAGAGGGAGATAAAGAAAAAGCATGGTCTGAGTATAGTGCTGTCCTCGACGAAATACTGCTTGAAGAAAATTATGACGATGCTATTAAACTCCTTGCGAATTTCAGGGATATAGCCCCTTTGGAGACAGGGAAAAGACTTGTTTCGCTCTATATGCAGCTTGGAGATCAGCTCCAGGCAGTCCGTGAGCTTTGTTCTATTGGGGAGTTATTTATTGAAGAAGGTAAACAGAAAGAAGCGCTCAATTGTTACAGGGAAGCCCTTAAAATCTCACCCGATGATGATTCTGTCAAGACAAGGGTAATTGAACTCGAGAAAGATATTGGAAAGGAACATATCTTAATCGGCGCTGAAAAAACAGTCGATGAAGCTGTTATTGAAATAGATATCTACCTCAGGTATGGTCTTTATGACAATGCAAGGAATCTCCTTGAAACCTTCACAAAGAAAGAGCCTGAGAATATAGACCTCCATTTAAAACTGAAATCTTTATATGTTGACACAGGTTACAAAGAGAAAGCTGTTGGAGAATATCTTGTTTTGCATGAACTTTATATAAAGAGTGGTGAAGTTGTAAACGCTGAGCGGATGATTCAGGAAGCGCATGAAATAAGCCCTGAAGACCCGAGACTCGCTGGCATGGTTGCATCCCCGGCATCTGAAGAAGAAATTGCCGCTCCGCCTTCTGAAATGCCTTCTATAGAGGATTATAGCGAAGAGATAGCAGAAGCAGATTTCTACTCAAGGCAGGGATTGATTGATGAGGCCCGGGAAATTCTGGAAAGACTGCAGTCCCTTTTCCCCGGGGATAGGGAAATAAGCCGTAGACTGGAATCTGTCGCTCAGGTAGTGGAGGGTGGGGAAAAGACAGAATATACAGCTGAAAAGAAAGAGGAGGAGCCTCAAGTCACTGAGGAGGAGGCCCTTGCGATTGAAGAGATCGCTGAACCCGCACTTGACAGCGATGTGCTGGATATATTTAATGAATTCAAGAAAGGACTCGAAAATGAGCTTGAAGAAGAGGATTACGAAACACACTACAACCTCGGAATAGCGTATAAGGAAATGGGTTTGATCGATGATGCTATACGGGAATTCCAGAGATCCCGAAAGGACCCGAAGAAATTTGTCAATTCTTCAAATATGCTCGGCATATGTTATATTGGGAAAAACCTCTACCCCCTCGCAATAGACGTATTAAAGGATGCTATTGAAAAAATGGAGGACCGGGGTGAATCTTATTGGGCAATGCATTACGATCTTGCCGAGGCATATGAGAAAAACGGAAATGTAAAAGAGGCTCTTGATATTTATACGCAAATCTATGGATGGAATTCAAAATACCGTGCTGTTTCTGATAAGATAGATCAGTTGAGAACAAGTGTTATAGAAAGTACCGAACAAAAGAAACCAAAGGAAAGGAAGGACAGGGTATCGTATCTTTAGTCGTCCAACCGCCAGCTTGCAGGCTGGGAGGGTATTTCGAAATATGGATTACTTAGAATATTATGGCCTGAAAGAACATCCCTTTTCCAATGTAGTTGATAGCAGGTTTTACTATAACAGCCCCCTGCATTCTGATGCCCTTATCAAACTGCGGTATGCAGTAGACACACGAAAAGGACTTTCTGTTGTAATCGGCGGAATAGGGACAGGTAAGACCACACTCGCAAGAAGGTTCCTTGAAGAAATGGATGAGAACTCATATGAGGCAGCTCTTCTTGTGGTTGTCCACTCAAGTGTCAGTTCAGAGTGGCTTTTCAAAAAATTTGCAATACAACTCGGTGTTAAGGATGTGAAGGACGACAAGGTCGAACTTCTCACCCAGATTTATAGAAGGTTGCATGAGATTATTGAAGAAGACAAAAAAGCTGTGGTCATGATAGATGAGGTTCAGATGCTGAATTCAAAGGAGATTATGGAAGAATTCAGGGGCCTTCTGAACATGGAGTCGAGCGATGGGAAAATGATCAATATTATTTTTTTCGGGCTATCAGAGCTTGAAGATGTTCTTTCTCTGGATGAACCGCTGAAACAAAGGGTTGCTGTCAAGATCAGGTTAAAGGAGTTCTCTGAAAAGGATACAAATGACTATATAAAGCACAGAATGACTATTGCAGGGTGCAAGAAGGAGATTTTCTCAGAGGAAGCGATCAAGCTGATATATCATTGTACAAATGGAACTCCCAGGCTTATAAATACTGTTTGTGATAATGCACTCCTCGAGGGATATCTGTCTAAAGCGGGCAACATAGACGGTTCAATTATAAATACTGTTGTGGTTGACCTTGGTCTGTGCATTAAGGATAAATGATATATCTTTAATCTTCAGCGTTACAGCATATTTAGACAGTTCTATCCTGATCCTCGAAGGATACCAGAAGTCCCCGGATTTTTCCGGATTTTCATAGTAAATATTCAGTTGTCTGCCTTCTTCAAGGGATATTATCTGCTTTTTGGGGAACATCGTCTTTCTGTCAAGCCATAATGTTCTTGTCAGGTTGCTGATAATATAATAGTCTTCTTTTTCTTCTATTTCAAAATCTTCCATGTCCCACCAGAAAATGCAGTCCCTAAGGCCATAGGTGAGTATTGTGCTTTTGTTTCTGTCGACAGCAGGAGTGCTTTTTATGAAACCGTTTTCAGATGTGATCTCGAATGCAAGGAACCCGAATGAATATATGCGCATGGTCATGTTACCATTGCGCGACATATTTACAACCCCGTCTCCTCTTATTTCTGAATCGTCTTTTTCAAAAATAATGGAAAACGTAGAATCTACCGATGAGATATTGTTTTTTGAAGAAAGGGCCTCTTTTACATCGATCCCCTCGTAAACAGGCAGTTCTACACGCTTTGCTGTGCAGGAACATGAGAATAAGATGCAACTAATTAAAAACAGCGTCGAGACATTCTTCAACATTTTTTGTCCCTATTATCTCCAGCCCGAAATTGCCTTTTATTTTATCAGAGTTGCCGGAGGGCATTATAGCACGCTTGAAACCAATTTTTGAAGCCTCCTTTAAGCGTGTCTCTGCCTGCGTGACAGCCCTTATTTCACCGGAGAGTCCAACCTCACCAAATACAAATATTTTAGGATCAACAGGGATATCCCGCAGAGAGGAAGTTATCGTAGTGATGATCCCGAGGTCAACGGCTGGTTCGATCAATTTGAGCCCTCCAACCACATTTACAAATACATCCATGCCTCCGAGCTGAAGACCTATCTTCTTTTCAAGCACAGCTACAAGGAGGTTCACCCTGTTAAAATCGAAACCGATGCTTGTTCTGCGGGGCATGCCGAAATTTGTGCGGGAGACGAGCGACTGTATCTCAACCATCAACGGTCTTGTACCCTCCATGCTTGCCACAACAACCGAACCTGAAACATTCAACGGCCTTTCGAGCAGAAAAAGCTCTGATGGGTTTTCAACCTCCAAAAGCCCGGCATCGGACATCTCAAAGATACCGATCTCATTTGTTGAACCGAAGCGGTTTTTTACAGTCCTGAGTATACGGTATGGATGTCCCCTGTCTCCTTCAAAATACAATACGGTATCTACGATGTGTTCGAGGACACGCGGCCCGGCAATCGCACCTTCCTTGGTTACGTGGCCTACAAGGAATACAGGGATATCCGACCTTTTCGCAAAAAGCATGAGCTTTGCAGCGCATTCCCTGACCTGACTTACAGAGCCGGGTGCGGATACCAGTTCCTCTGTGTAAGCTGTCTGTATGGAATCAATGACCATTGCCTTTGGGATAAGTTTTGATGCTGTATGTATAACGGATTCGAGAGAGGTCTCTGAAAGCAATATTATATCTTCAGAATTTACCGAGAGTCTGTCAGCCCTGATCTTGATCTGTTCAGCAGATTCTTCGCCTGAAACATACAATACTTTGCCGTACTTTTTTGAAAGACCCGAAAGGGCCTGCAGGATGAGCGTGCTCTTACCAATGCCGGGGTCTCCGCCAATAAGTATTACTGAGCCGCTTACAACACCTCCGCCAAGAACCCTGTCGAGTTCTTTTATACAGGTGGATGTCCTATGTTCATGTCCGCTTGTGACAGCGCTTAAGGGCTGAGGCTCTGATTTGCCGAGATGAGAGGTGATTGACGAATGACGGGTAAGTGATTCTTTTTTTTCCTCTGCAAAACTGTTCCATGCCCCGCAGTCAGGACATTTCCCAAGCCACTTAGGGCTCATATAGCCACATGACTGACACTGGAAAAAGGTCTTATTCTTCATCAACCAGATAGTCCTTCAGTTTTTCCCTCAGAGAATCAGGCCATTCTTCTTTATAGAGAAATGCATCGACTTCTTCTTTTGTAAGAGTCTGTTTGATTTCTACAGGCAGACTTCTCAATGCCCGCATCTTTGCAGGGTCCGGTTTCCTTTTTTCCATAAAATCTCCTTGAAATAAAATAGTTTATTAAATATTGAGCAGCCCCATGCCTCTGCCTAAATGATAGGCTTTACGTATCGCACCATTAACGAACTCCTTTGCCTTTCTGACTGATTCAAGAGGAGAATGCCCAAGGGCGAGGAGCGCTGTTAAGGCAGCAGAAAATGCACATCCGGTGCCATGGTACTCTCCTTTTAATTTTTCACCTTCAANAGAATGAAATTCTCCATCGTAGTAAAGATCAAGGGCTATCCCCTCAAGGTGTCCACCGGTAATGACAACAACATCAGTGCCCATACTTTTCAGAACCTTAGCTGCCTCTTCCATCCCGTTTCTGTCTTCAACCATGATGCCGGTGAGAACAGCGGCTTCATAGATATTCGGAGTAATTACTTTTGATAATGGGAAGAGGTTCTCTCTGATTGAATCCAATGTCCCATCATCAGCAAGACTCATTCCGGAAGAAGAGACAGTGACAGGGTCAATAACAAGGTTCTGCAATGAATATTCCCTGAGCATCTCAGCAAGAAGGTCAGCAGCCCATCCGCTGTAGAGCATCCCTGTTTTTAAGGCATCAGGCTTAATATCAGAAAGGAGTACGCGAAGCTGTTTTTCGAGGGTATCCTTTTCAACAGGAAATATGGAATCCACCCTTTCCGTATTTTGCGCAGTTATCGCGGAGGTGACAGACAAGCCGTGAATGCCGAATGCCCTGAAAACCTTCAGGTCTGCCTGGAGGCCTGCGCCGCCGGTCGGATCAGAGCCTGCTATAGTTAGAGCTGTTTTCATGGAATCAGGTAAAGATTAGCGAGGGAATAATATTTTCATTCATTCTCGGTCGTTCTGACCTCCGAGGTTTTTGCCTCTTTATTGCCATAAATATCTTGTTTGACTATCGGCAAAAAAATCCACTGAAAAATATAATTCCCTGCCTACTTATATAATTTCTTCCTCTCACTTTCTTTTCTTTAATGCCCGCTCAACTGTCCTGATCGCGCAGAACTCCCCGCACATGCTGCAGACTTCCTCTTCAGTTGGCGGGACTTCAGAACGCCATTCCCGTATCTTTTCAGGATTAAAACTCAATGCTATCTGCCCATTCCAGTCGAGATTTTTTCTGCATTTTGCCATTTTTCGGTCGCGATCAATAGCGCCTGGGACACCCTTGGCAATATCTGCCGCGTGTGCNGCAATCTTCGATGCAATAACCCCTTCCTTTACATCCTCGATATCCGGAAGCCTGATATGTTCTGCCGGAGTGACNTAGCAGAGAAAGTCNGCNCCTGNAGCGCCTGCAATGGCGCCGCCTATTGCTGCAGCTATGTGATCATATCCCATGGCAACATCAGTCACGAGCGGGCCGAGCACATAAAATGGCGCACCCTTGCAGATCTCCTTCTGGAGTCTGATATTGAGTTCGACCTGGTTTAAAGGCACATGGCCCGGCCCCTCAACGATTACCTGAACACCGTACTCAAGCGCAACGTCCCGTAATTCACCAATCGTCAGCAGTTCTTCAATCTGGCTCCTGTCTGTTGCATCTTCAAGGCATCCCGGACGCAGACCGTCACCGAGGCTTAAGGTCAAATCGTATTTTTTTGCGATCTCCAGGAGTCTCTCATAATGTTCGTACAGCGGATTTTCTCTATCATTATAAATCATCCATTCAAGGAGGAATGATCCGCCACGGCTTACGATATCCAGAATTCTGCTATCTTCTCTCAGCCTTTCAACAGCTTTTCTTGTAAGGCCGCTATGGACTGTGACAAAATCAACACCTTCTTCTGCATGTCTTTCAATAACCTTGAACAGATCGTCATGGGTCATTTTTGAGATTGTACCATGGGTCTCAGCAGCCATAATTGCAGCCTCATAAATTGGAACCGTTCCAACAGCGATAGGGGATTTCTTTAAAAGAAGGGCCCTGAGATCTCTGATATGTCCGCCCGTTGAAAGGTCCATTACAGCATCAGCACCGTATTGGACGAGCACATCAAGTTTTTCCATTTCGTCATCAAAAGAAATCTTATCTTTTGATGTCCCTATATTCGCATTGATTTTTGTGCTCAGCCCTCTGCCGATGCCGATAGGCTTTATATCGTGTATTTTGTTCCTTGGGATAACAGTCACCCCGGTTGAAATATCAGAGGCGAGGCGCTCAGGGCTTATGCCTTCAGAGACAGCCGCCTCTTTTATTTCATCAGTGATAATGCCTTTTTTGGTTAATTCTATCCTTGTCATTTCAGCAACCTCAAGAGTTCTTTTGTTGTTTCTTTAATGTTTTCAGCTGTAAGGATTGCGGATATTAATGCAATGCCATCAGCGCCAGCCTCTTTGACTTCTTTAACATTGTTAAGTTTTATTCCCCCAATCGCTAATACGGGTATTGATATCCGGGATTTGACTTTCCTCAGGGAATCTGTACCGACCGGGTTTCCATATTTCAGCTTTGAAGGTGTCTCATATACCGGACCGAGAGTTATGAAGTCTGCACCATCTCTTTCCGCATCGATAGACTCATTAATGCTGTGGGTTGAGACGCCAATCATAAGTTTATCGCCTGAGATTTTCCTTGCCGCATGAGGCGGTATGCTGTTCTGCCCGAGATGAACCCCATCTGCCCCTACAGAGAGTGCAATGTCAACTCTGTCGTTGATGAACAGTTTAGCATCATATTCACCTGTCAATTCTCTCATCCAGACCGCCATTTCCAGAAGCTCCTTAACCGACAAATCCTTTTCTCTTAACTGAATGTATCCGGCGCCTGCTTCAAGTGCACTCTCAATTGCGACATACATTGAACACTGTGCCTTGAACAGTTTCCTGTCAGTTATGAGATATAGTTTTAAATCCTTTAGCCATTCACTCTTCACAGTTCACGGTTTGTTCTATTACAGCATTCCCTCAAATGGACTGCTTGCCGTAGCGTAGAGTTTTTTAGGAATCCTCCCTGCCTTATATGCAAGTCTTCCGGCAATAACAGCATGTTTCATTGCTCCTGCCATTGCAATCGGGTCTTTTGCGCCTGCTATGGCGGTATTAATCAGTACAGCATCACATCCGAGTTCCATGGCTATGGCTGCATCAGATGCTGTCCCAACGCCGGCATCAACAATAATAGGAAGCTTTACTGTCTCGAGGATTATCTTTAAGTTGTAAGGATTCCTTATGCCGAGACCTGAACCGATAGGTGCGCCGAGCGGCATAATTGCAGCAGCGCCCGCGCCTTCAAGTCTCTTTGCCATTATGGGGTCATCGTTTGTATAGGGAAGAACGATAAACCCCTCCTTAGCCAGGATCTCGGTTGCCTTAAGAAGTCCCAATGTATCCGGGAAAAGGGTTTTTTCGTCTCCGATCACCTCGAGTTTTATAAGGTCAGAAATGCCTGCCTCCCTTGCAAGACGCGCATATCTCAATGCATCTTCAACAGTATAACAACCTGCAGTATTCGGTAATATTTTATATTTACCGGGATCAATGTAATCGAGCAGATTTTCAGACTTTCTGTCAATGATATTGACCCTCCGGACAGCAACAGTAACTACATCTGCGCCTGAGGCTTCAATGGCTTTTTTTGTTTCTTCAAAATCCTTATACTTTCCTGTCCCTACCCAGAGCCGGGATTGAAATTCAATCCCCCTAATAATTAAATTATCATCCATCTTTCTTGCTCCCTTCGAACCCTGTATTTTTCATCCTCCACCGACAAAATTTACTATCTCGATCTTATCTGCTTCATGCAGCCTGAAGGTTGAATGATCAGCCTTCCTGATTATTGACAGGTTTACCTCTACAGCAACCTGCCCGGGATCAATGCTTAGCTCATTGAGGAGATCAGTTATGGTCCCTGCCTTTGACGTCTCGAAAAATTCTCCATTTACTATTAGTTTCATAAAAACAAAAAACCGCATCCCTGAAGGGATACGGCACATCCCATTCCCTACGACGGTATTGTCCGTATCAGGTTCAAGGGGTCTCTCCTTTATATACAGGAGACTCTCAGGCTTTTGGCCTCCCCCAGGGTATTCTTAACTATAGATTAAATTCTATTTATCTGTCAATAAATACGATCAGAAATACGATCAGATAGACAACTGCCAGTCAGTCCAATGAACAAAAACATAAAGAACCCCGGAAATACAGGGGTTCTTTATGTTTATCTAAAGTTGTGGTTTTACCATAAACTCGCAAAGTTCAGTGATGTGCTTGCACTGCTGAAGCTGATAGAGGACGGGTTAAAATACTTGCCTGTTTTGCTGGGCACCACGCGATATGTGGTGCCGGACTGAAAGCCTGTCTGTGTCCAGTTGCCGCTTGAATCAGTCTGAACAGAAGCAGGGATAGCCCCTGTCCCGGAAAACCTGGTAAAAGTCATTGTAACACCTGAAATCCCTGTGCCGATATTTGTTGTTGCTTTCCCGGATACGCTGAAATCACCCGTTGAAGTAGTTCCGGTAAAATTCAGGGTTGCGCTTGTGCTGCTGAAAGTAAGAGAGGCAGGACTGAATGTGGAGCCTGATTTAGCTGGCGTCACGCGATATGTGGTGCCGGACTGAAAGCCTGTCTGTATCCAGTTGCCGCTTGAATCAGTCTGAACAGAAGCAGGGATAGCCCCTGTCCCGGAAAACCTGGTAAANGTCATTGTAACACCTGAAATCCCTGTGCCGCTGTTTGTTGTCGCCCGCCCAGATCCGGTGAAGCCGCTTGCTGGAACTGTGCCGGTGAAATTCAGGTTGGAACTTGCACTGCTGAAATTACGATAGACCGGGCTGAATGTGTGCCCCGTTTTCCCCGGGGTTGCACGATATGTTGTCCCGGGCTGAAAGCCGGTCTGTCCCCATTTTCCATCTGCATCAGTCTGGACAGCAGCGGGGATGGAGCCTGTCCCGGAAAGCCTTGTAAAGGTCATTGTAACGCCTGAAATCCCTGTGCCACTGCTGGTTGTCACCCAGCCGGAAGCATCAAAAGGCAATGGCGGCTGGCTGTCACCGAAATTAACATTAATAGTCGCAAATTCCCTGCTGTAAAAGCTGCCGGGAGGATCACTAAGTGTGCAGTTATAGTTCATTTGCATGCGCATACGGAATAGCCCATTGGGACGGTTTCCGCCTGATGTCCCCCAGCTGTTCAGCACAATCCAGTATGGTTCAGCAACCTCGTCATTATAACCAACAATCAGGACAGCATGTCCGCCTCCTGAATACTCATCCCATGCCTCTCCGCAATAAGGATCCGGATTCCACACTGCATCTTCTGTTTGGTTGCCCCAAAAATTGAAAAAGGCATTCCAGTCAGTCTGGTTCGCTAAATAGTATCCGAACCATACAGCCTTATTCTGGTTCAATATATTCTTGATATTATTTATCGCGGTATCCTGGGTTATGCTTCCACCTGTCGTTGCAATCACCTGCTCCTGAATAGAGTTGATGGGGTAGTCCGGACTCATTGAAATGCTGCCGCATGAAATGGCCGGCTGAGAGGAACACCCTCTGGAACCATCAAAGAAAGAGGCATTTGTATTAGACCAGGGAACCGCGCGTTCCTGTCCGGCATACCAGCTGGTGAACCAGGACAGGTTTCCACCACAGCATGCGTACGAATCGGTTTTGCAGGAGTTCAGAAACTGTATGGATAAACGGTCCCTGATATTGTCCTGAACGCTGTGAGCTATCTCCATGATTCCGGTAGCTGCCCATACCCAGCAGTTTCCGCAGTTTCCCTGACTTCGTTCGCTGGGGATATAATCAAGATGACTCAGAAGGCTCATAGATGTCCCAAAACCCACAGACCGGGCTTTGAGGAGTTGCATGCGGACCCCTTTGTCGATCTGAGCCTTGGGCGCCATTTCGAAATCCTTCAGCCATTTCAGGCGTGTTTCCCTGTCGGGCCGCATGATTGAGGCATTCAAGGTATCATAGTCAGGTATGGCAACAGAAACATTTTCCGCCCAGACAGTGCCTGCCATGATAAATATCAGACATGCAGTCAGCATGTGGCATATGAATTTATTTTTCATGATAACCCTCCATTTTGCTTCATTCTATATTTGTTATTCTTTTTTACTATAATCATCGAGGCATATTGATGGGAATTCAAAGAGCGTAGGTGAACATGTCCCTTTCTTTATTACCTTAAGATTACATGCGAAAACCTTGCCAACCTCAATCCCGTACTTCATAAGGAAATTTTTCCCNGGGGATGAAGAATTTGTGAGCAATAAAATGTATTCCTTATTTTCTGTCTGNACGTATGGTTCGATGATTTTCTGATCCGGATAAAAAGCAAACTTTACCTCATATTTTTCATCAGCAGGATCTCCAGGGTATGTCCTTGCATTAATTGAGATAATCTTCGCACGTCCTTCGTATATTTTATACTCGCATGGACCGCCTATCAAATGTTCCTCCTTTGCTGTATCCGCTGCATACGCCGGAAAAATATTGATACAGGCAATAATTATGACCTGCATCATACAGTAAATGGTGAATTTACCTAATGGATTACTTAAATGCCGCAAATAGTGTGACATAATATGGATATGCAATTTGAAGCAATAAATATGCCAGTTCAAGTTTTTTGAAACCTATTATTTCAGATTGCGGAGGGGTTTGTTATAAGAGCGATAAAGCCGGATGACTACCCGTAAAATTCTGTCTTTAGTGAACGTTCCATGAGGTCTTTCGCGGCAAACAAGGGATCTTTGTCTTCATAGAGGACCTTATATATCTGCTCAATGATAGGCATTTCGATATTGTATTTTTTTGACAATTCAAAAGCAGATTCAGCAGTTGCCACTCCTTCTGCAACACTTTTTGTCTGATCCAGAATATCTTTCAGTTTCATGCCCTGTCCAAGCTTAATCCCAACGGTATAGTTGCGCGAAAGCGGACTTGTACAGGTGAGCACCAGGTCTCCTATGCCGCTGAGCCCTGAGAATGTCCTTTCCCTGGCACCCATAGCAACACCCAGCCTTGTTATTTCAGCAATGCCCCTTGTAATAAGCGTTGCCCTTGAATTATTTCCAAAACCAAGGCTGTCGGAGATTCCTGTAGCAATTGCCATGACATTTTTCAGTGCGCCTCCTAATTCAACACCCGTGATATCATCATGTGTATATACCCTGAAAATGTTCATATTGAATATTTCCTGAAGCAGAAAACCCGTATTTGCATCTTCTGACGCAATGGTTACAGCAGTCGGCAATTTCCTGATCACCTCTTTCGCGAAGCTTGGACCTGAAAGGACTGCAACAGGGTGGTCAGAGATCTCTTTCAGTATAGACGAGACTGTAAGTAAAGTCCCCCGCTCGATTCCCTTGGAGACACTGACTATAATGGCTTCATCCAGTAAAAATGGAACTGCTTCTTTGAATACGGACCTTGTATATTGGGTCGGCACAGCATTTACGACGTAGCGGGCTTTCCTGACAGCATCTTCGATATTATGAACAGCCTTGATTTCATCCGGAAGCCTGATATCCGGTAAATACGTACTGTTAACCCGCGTTCTGTTTATTTCATCTGCGAGATCTGCTTCATGCACCCATACTGTTACGTCATACCCTTTATCAGATAAAAGGTAAGCGAGTGTTGTTCCCCAGCTGCCAGCGCCTATGACAGAGATATAACTCATGATCCAACCTTTAACCTTTGTTGATCCGGCACAAACATATACATATTACCTGATGAAGGTTGAAAAAGGGATATTTCCGATATGACATTTTTTGTCATGTGCTTATAATATGTAAGTTGTGTTATTAAATGTGTAATATCAGCCATATACATCTATTTTTGTAATTTCTCGATCTTTGCCCATGTGTCACGTAATGTCACAGTCCGGTTGAATATCAGCTTGTCTTCAGAAGAATCAAAATCTGCACAAAAATAGCCCTGCCTCTCAAACTGGTACACGGATCCGGGTTGCGCTCCTGCCAGACCTGGTTCAACACGGCAGGATGTTAATGTTACAAGCGAGTCGGGATTAATATAGGATTTAAAATCACGGCCTTCTTCAACATCATTCGGATCTGCCTTTGTAAAAAGATGATCATACATGCGGACTTCGGCTTCAAGGGCATGAGAAGCAGAAACCCAGTGAAGTGTTGACTTGACCTTACGGCCATCCGGTGAATCACCGCCTCGTGTTGCAGGATCATAGGTACAGCGCAACTCCATTACCTCACCTGTCTGGTCGTCCTTCACAACATCAGTGCATTTGATATAGTAGGCATATCTCAATCGCACTTCGCGTCCGGGCGCCAGGCGGTAGAACTGCTTTGGAGGGTCCTCACGAAAATCATCTTTTTCAATGTACAGCACACGCGCAAAGGGAACTTTCCGCGTCCCTGCGCCTGGATCCTCTGGATTGTTTATTGCCTCCATTTCCTCAATAAGATCCTCCGGATAATTTTCTATGACTACTTTAAGAGGCCGCAGTACTGCCAAAACACGCGGGGCCGCCTTATTCAGATCTTCGCGGATACAGTACTCAAGCAGTCCCATGTCAACCATACTGTCCCTTTTTGCCACGCCGATACGTTCACAGAAATTCCTGATCGATTCCGGNGTGTAACCGCGTCTGCGTANACCGGATATGGTCGGCATTCGCGGATCATCCCATCCGCTGACGTACCCCTGCTCCACTAATTCTATGAGCTTGCGTTTACTCAATACCGTATAACTCAGATTGAGCCTTGCGAATTCGATCTGCTGTGGATGATAGACATCCAGTTCATCAAGGAACCAATCGTACAATGGCCGATGGTCTTCAAATTCCAGGGTGCAGATAGAGTGAGTGATCCTCTCTATAGAATCAGAAAAACAATGGGCGAAATCATACATTGGATAAATGCACCATTTGCTTCCTGTCCTGTGGTGGACGGCATGGAGTATGCGGTAAATAACCGGGTCACGCA
>WSSedA1B2DRAFT_1000076_pt1 | contig 17424 bp, 14 predicted proteins | sample WetSurSiteA1Bulk_FD_9465 | JGI IMG/M metagenome (IMG submission 9465) | reverse complement strand
TTGTATGGGGAGACCTATATATGGGGATTTGGCGATGGCCAGTTCTCGGTTAAGGAGAACCCTGTTCATACTTATTATGTGCCTGGCAGCTACATTGTTAAGCTGATAGTTTACAACATCGCTGGTGAATCGGTACATAATGGAATTATAACAGTCTATCAGAATCCAACAGCAATTTTCGAAGCATATCCAACAAATGTAGTGAACAATGAACAGATAGTTGTATTTTCAAATAACAGCATGTATGATTCGCTATCCTACTGGAGTTTCGGAGACGGGCAGTTTTCGACAGAAAAAAATCCTTATCATAAATATTTGGAGCAGGGGAATTATATAGTTACATTAACTGTAACCTCAAATGAAGGTTGCATAGATACAGCTTTGCTGGCGACTCCGATCAGAGTCGACTGGAAAATTGGTCATATTGATTTTCCGAATGTCTTTAAATGGAATGAATCGGGGCCAACGGGAGGAGTGTGGAGACCCGGGTGTTATCCGGAAATGGACTTCGTGTTCAGGCCGTTTTATGAGAATGTAATTGATTACAAACTTCAGATATATAACAGATGGGGCGTGCTTATCTATGAAAGCATTGATTTATTTAAGGGATGGGATGGTTATTCTGAGGACGGGAAGCTTGCTATGCAGGGGGTTTATGTCTGGAAAGTGAGCGGCAGATATGCCGATGGGGATTATTTTGACCTTGTTGGCGATGTGACTTTTTTGCATTAAAGGTTGAGTGGAAAATACTTTGAGTGCTTAATACAAGAGCTGGAAATTGTTTATCAGCATTTCCTGAAGTCCGGGTAGAATTAAACTTCCCGGACTTTCTTTACTGCAAAAAATACTATCCTATACTATGATTTTAAAAAAATCGGCTTATTTTTGCGTCACTTTTAATCCGTCCTATCTGTAGTTTGGAGGAAACGGCGGACAAAGCGGGGTGTAGCGCAGCCCGGTCCCGTTCCGCTGTAGCGGAACGAGGATCCTCGAAAAACATAAGAATCAGGGATTCTTTGTTTTTCGGGATTAGCGCATCTGGCCAATGAATGAATTATTTTGTTTATATATTAGAATCAGTAAAGACTAAAAAGTACTATATTGGACAGACAGAAGATCTTGAAAATAGGTTAAAAAGGCATAATACAGGGAGGAATAAATCAACAAAAAAGGATGCCCCATGGGCATTAAAATGGTGGAAAATGCTTAAAACAAGATCAGAAGCTATACAAGAAGAGATGAAGCTTAAAGGGATTAAAAAGCGAAAAGGAATTGAAGATTATGTGGTCGAAAATAATTTTCGGGTTGTAGCGCAGCCCGGTCTCGTTACGCAGTAGCGGAACGAGGATCCACGAAAAACGTAAGAATCGGAGATTCTTTGTTTTTCGGGATTAGCGCATCTGGTTTGGCTCTTTTGTTTATTTAAGATTTTTTTCGGGGTGTAGCGCAGCCCGGTTAGCGCATCTGGTTTGGGACCAGAGGGTCGCAGGTTCGAATCCTGCCACCCCGACAAAAGAAAAAGCCTTTTCAGCGAAAGCTGAAAGGGTTTTATTTTTCTGAGCGTTGCAAGCAAGCTTGCATAAGCGAATGAAAAACAAAGCCCTTTAATGAGCAAAGCGAATAAAAAGGCTTTTTCTTTTAGTTTCCCTCCCAACCAGGATCGCCGAAGGCAATCTGCCACCCCGACAAGTGAAAATGAGAGAGTTACAAAGTTCTGTGACTCTCTTTTTTTATGTCATTTGCACATGATTTGATACATATCTCTAATCCGTACCTCACTTTGTATGCATAAAAGATAGTATTGTTAATGAAAAGCCCCCGGGGCTGATCCGAAGGCTTGTAACTAATAGATGGTGTATAGGGCATCGTCTTAAAGATGTAAACAGGTTTCTAATGGCTAACCCTCTTTGATACTATAAAACTTTCCTGTGCTGCTTGCAGTGTCTCATAAACTTCATAAAAAAGAGTTTTAGTTTTCGATCCTTTTACGATAACAACTTCATAAGTCGTTACGTCCTCAGCCACAACCATTGTTGTGGATTTGATTTTGTAACCGGGGAAGCTTTTAGCAATATCGTCAGTTATCGGTACTGGAAGTGCCTCTGCCGTAACATTATTCTGGCCAGAGTCAGACATTTTAGCCACTCCCTTGGACATATAGTCGGCAACCTGCGCAGTGCCTTTTAACTGGACGCGATAATACACCGATTCCTGACCTGCAATGCCTGGTAACGCGACGCGATCACCTTTCTTCAATCCAGGTTGTGTGATTATAACTACACCCATTGTTGCAGCAACCATTATTCCAAGAATGATTAATACTTTTTTACTCATAATTTGATTTTTTTTGGGATTTATACTAAAAATGAAAAAATCTCTAATTATTTGCATATTATATGCAAATTACTACAGCAAAAAGACAAAGTCAATTTTATTTTAAGGTCAATTTCTTGTGCAAAGTTCGACTACCCAAATGACAAATTCTACCACTTTTGTATCATTTTCTGATACTTTTGTTACATTTTGTTGCAATTTTTAGCATACGGAGGGGAAATAGTCAAAAGGGTGGTAAAATTTCGGACTTTATGTTTTACAAAAAAAAGAGCAGTTTTTAATTTATCTGCTCTTTAATCTCGATTAGTTCTTTTATTCTGTTACTGCACGATAAGCATTAACTCGTCCATTCCCGAAATATGCTGATGTTCCCTCCCCGTCAATTTTATCAGCAGTTTTAAGCAATTGCATTGTGACTTCGTGCGGATCCATTTCTCCTCCATTCTTGCCAATAATCAGTGCAGCCACTCCTGCCACATGCGGTGATGCCATGCTTGTTCCGGCAGCCCAAGCCCAGCCTCCAGAAATTGTACTGAGCACACAATCATAGTAATAATAATCCAAAGGAAAGAAATCAAAATCACCTCCCGGCGCTGCGACTTCAATGAATGATTTACCATAATCAGTGTAACTTGAAGGTATATCCAATAAAGGATCTATTCCGTTCTCATTATCTCTGTACCAGTAATCAGGAGCTGTTGCGGAAACAGTAATAACTTTTTGAAGTCCGCCTGGCAGTTTGAAAAGAGAACCATTACCATCCATATTCAAACCATCGTTCCCCGCAGATGTAACAATAACTGCACCTTTTTTAACGGCATAATCTACTGCACGCTGTGTTGCCAGAATAAACTTTTGGATATATGAAGCAGGCATCTTTTGCAGGACACCATCTTCATCATAATAAAAGCCATTTCTGTAAAATGTCGCTCCAAGGCTCATATTAATTACATCGGCACCATTGTCGGCCGCATATATAATTCCTCTATTAATCCAGCTGAATGCCCCAGAACCTGTATATTCAGAAATCACTTTCACTGCTACTATTTCTGCTTCAGGCGCAACTCCGATAACACCAAAATTGTTGTGCGCGGCAGCAATAATACCTGCCACATGTGTGCCATGATTAAAATAGAATCCATCGGCAACATTATAATCTTCGCCAGGTACAAAGGAAGCGCAAAGATCAGTATTCAGGTTTGGCGACAGATCAGGATGTTCGGCGTCGATGCCACTGTCAAGAATAAAAACTCTTGCTCCTTCTCCTGTGTATCCTGCATTCCATGCTTCAGGTGCATTAATGGCATCCATTCCCCATTGGTACCCGAAGTAAGGTTCATCATTTCCTATGCTCGGTGGATTTGATTCATTAAAATATTCAGTTGGCTCAATCCACTTGACATTTAGGTCAGGAACAACAACCTGAACCTCATAAAGCTTCGCAACCTTAGTTTCAAAATTTGAAACAGTTGGTTTTACTACCAGAATGCCAATCTCAGGCATAGAATTTACTATCTCCCCATATAAAGAGATCTTTTTTAAAAGGCTTGCGGGCAGGATTTCTGATTTGGAAATAACCATGAAGTTATCAATCGGTGTACTTGCCAGTTTTGAAGAAGAGGACAGAGGCACAGGCTTAAGAGCAAAATCTGTTTCAATGGATTCTTTCTGACATCCGAAACAGATTACCAAAGCTAAAAATCCGTACAAAATTCCAAAGAATTTTGTACTTGAAAGGAATAAAAATCTCATTGATTTCATGAAAAATTGTTTGGATTAAACATTAAGGATAATTAATTACAATGTATTAAGTTAGGCTACTTTCAAATTGTAACCTCAATCGTTAAACATATTTCTGTCAATGGATTTAACCCATTCATCAAAAATTTAGGCAGCTTTATCCTAAAATCCAGCTTATCCACCAAAATCTATTCAAACCTGATGAATAGATTTGCTATAACTTGAGTAGAAGGTTTTAAATTAATTGGTCAAATTATCAGAGTTATGAGATATAGAATCAGGATTGAGAGAGAGACATTTGCACAAATAAGAAGCCCTTGTAGCTAATTCCGAGGGCTGGCACTAGCTGCAATCCAAGTGCGGATTTTATCTGATACCAACAATTTAATAAATAAAACCCCGGCTTTTAGGTCCGGGGCTTTCTTCGATATTCATAAACAGGTCATCACAACAAATGGTAACCTGTTACTTAATACCAAACAAGTTTATTTTACTTCATCAACATCATAAGCATCAGGATAAGTAATGATCACATTACTTCTGATACATTCTACGTACCTTTTCCATCCTATTCATTAAATCCATTGAGTGTTTGGCTCCGGCATGGTTCGGATTGGTTTTCCCGATGATTTTGTTATTCACTCCGTTATCATCAACAATTAAGTTTGTAAGGTCTCCCATAAGCATATTGTCTTTTGTCTGGGGGTAAAAAACAAAATGTACATTTGATGAAAGGATCTTATTGTTAACGAATTTACAACCTTCAGTCCATATCAGATTGTAGTTGGGATCAGTATCTGGTATCCAATATATTCCAACAAACTCTAACCATATAGCAGGACAAAATCCCTTAATGATATTGTCTGAAAAAAGGGCATTCTTGATGCTAAAAGCCAGCCATGGCTCAGCCCCCTCTCCTGTAGTAATAACTGTGTTTTTGCTCCAGATAATGTTCATCCACCTGGGATCTTCAGGATGTGAATATCTCCATGCATCCATTATACCCATCCCATTACTGTAATTAATATTAAAGATATTATTTTGGATATTGTAGTTCCCCAATACTCCCATGACATTTTCAAGTTGGTAATTTCCAAACACACTTTCACCAGTATTAAGGTCTATCCCATTCCAATAATAAGGCGGGACCGTAAATATATTGTTCCAGATTTTTACATTTACTCCGATATTTTCATTTACGACAAGACCTTGATTATTATCAGTAAAGACGCTACCTCCTTTTGTACCAAAATCCAAATTACCGCTTTTGCAGCCCCATACATAAACTCCCCTCAGGAATTTTGAAAAATTACTGCTAATTACATTTATATCAATATTGCTTCTCAAGACTATCGTAGAGATGTCGAGCATATCCGGGGCAAATTTTACTCCATTAAAGTTATTATAAGGGATATCAATCACTGGTCCTTCCTCCCACAACAAAACATCCGGTATTAATATTCCAGTAACTTCAATATTGTTCAGAGTTACACCAATGTGTTTATTAGTAGGTGTAAAATCAGCTGAATAGTCAGAGAATAGCAGCATATTCATCTCATTGTTGCCTAACCAGGACAATCCTTCAGACAGATTTACTGAAAGGTTAGATACTGTTACATCACCACCGATGAAAGTGATAAGGGCCGGTAATTTGTTGAGTCCAATAATTTCATCAGGAACCAAATCAGGGAGATTGGTGATTATTGTTTCTCCCTTGCCGACTCCTATTAAAGTCCCATAGAACTCTTTTACTTCGATCCATCCGATCTCGTAAGTGCCCGGTAAAAGTTTCACAACTGCACCCTTACCAGCAGCAATTGCCTGGTCAAATGCTAAAATTAGATTAGCAGTTGCATTAGGACCTGGACTAACTTCAAAAACAGGTCCTGAAGCTTTTAGAGCAGTGTTACCAAGAGGCTGAACACCCTGGTTGTCATTTAGCAGGCTGTCCTTTGAGCATGAAAAGGCAAGGACTACTAAAAAGAAGAAAACGTAATACAATTTTTTCATCGTTGAAAGATTTTAGTTTGTAAAAAGAAGTTAGATATAAGTGTCTGTATTATCAATTTCAATGATCCTTATCAACCAAATTCTGGTATAAAGTTCGACCACCCTATCGACAAAAACCACCTCATTTGTATCAAAAAATAGCACTTTTGTTACATTTTCGGGGAATTTATCCTGAAAGCGGGGAAATTGCTGATGACTTTGGATTTTCCTTTAAATCCTCTTACTTGAGATTATGTCGTATAACATCAGTACAGGTACAGTATAAGGGTATATTATCTGAGTGATACTTTATATCACTTTAGGTAGTTTGTTGACCTTCCTTGGGTATTGCAAGGACACGTCAGGTTAAACACCGGCTAAAGTTACCTCCTCTAGGAGAGAAAGATCAATTGCTTTATTTTTCAGGTAGAAAGGGGATTATTTACTGGCAATATATTTCTATTATTTCATAAGCCTTTGAATAACCTAATTTCCCGGCTTTACTTAAATCAAGGCAACCACTATCTTTCTGGCCCATATCAATTTTTACTAAACCTCTCCAAAAAAACGCTTTACTTCTTTGTTCTTTTTCACCAGACCAGAACTTGATTACTTCATTAAAATCGGCAATTGCCCCTGTGTAATCCTGTAGATAATATTTAGCTTGTCCTCTGATGTTATAGTACTGAGTAGGGTATAAGCAACCTTCAATAGCATTTGTAAAGTCAGCAATTGCTCCCTTACAGTCTTGAAGGTAGAACTTTGCCCATCCTCTTCTACCATAAGTGTTGTAATCATTTGGGTTAATTTCCAGGGCTTTATTATAGTCATCAATTGCTCCTTTGTAATCATGAAGATAGAACTTTGCCACTCCTCTGTTTTCATAAGCCTGAATGAAACCGGAATCGCGCTTTATAGCCCAGGAAAATTCAGCTAATGCTCCCTTATAGTTTTTTCTNGAAATCTCATAACATCCATTATTGCAATACTCCATTGCTTTTCTGTCGTTTGTCTGGCTGTAACCTGCAAAAGACATCAACAATATTAAGATTAGACAGAATATTTTCTTTATGACCTCTTGCATAGGTTAGTAGAGCAATTTAATTGTATTGATTTTAATGCAAGTTATTAAACTTATCATAATAATAAGCCCTGTCAACTGCTGAGGTCACCGGACTTATTTACATACAAAACCTGACCTGGAGTCCAATGGGCTATGCTCAAAATTATGAACTGCAAGAGGCAGAAATAAAATAACGAAAAGTTCCCGGAATCTGTTTTTCGAGGGCTGGGAGTTGGCTCATTGCTTAAATCTTTTATTTGCGGGATCGCATGAAGTCGCTGAAAGATAATAGTTAACAAAAAAAAGTTAGATAAAAGAATCTGCATTGTCATTTCCCCTGATAATTTACCATCCAAATTCTTTATCAAAGTTCGGCTGCCCAAATGCCAAAGTCAATTTTATTTAATATGTCAATTCTCATTTGCTTAGTAATGTTATTTTTTTATATTTAAATGATTTTAGTTAATCAAAAGAAGTTAGCCAGTATCCACTCTAATCTTCGTCGAATGATTAGTATTTATGGGTACTGGCTTTTTTAAATAAGAAACCCCCGGATGCTGATTTCCAGGGATTAAACCACCTCTCTATAGAGTAGTGAAGTCGAAATAAGTTGTAAGAACAAATAACTAATATGTAATAGTACCATTAGCAATCCACATTGCGTAATTAAGAGTCATATTAAAAGTTCCCGCCTGAAAAAGATTCCCGGAGCAATCCTTAAACCTTCCTGTACCGCCTGTAATAGTAGCCCACCCTAACATTATGCCAGTTCTATTATCTGGATTAAACGGAAGATCTAATTTCATACCTGGATCAGCGGACTCGAAAAAGATTTTATCTCCATTAGCGGCTATAATAGTCCCATTGTAAATTGTTTCATCCATTAATTCACCTGTTAACCAATTTATTGTAAACACTCTGTCAAAGTAAAAAGTCCCTGTAAATGTGCCTATGTGGGTTGCATTCCCATTTATTGAAAGTACCTCATAAGGTTCATATTCCTCAACAACCACAGCATAGAATGTACCTTTAAATGGTCTTTCGACCTTTTTTCCTTTGCCCTGGGAGTTTGCAGATACAGCAAATCCAAGCATAATGCTCAGCACAAAAAGAATCTTTAATGTTTTCATAATTGTAAGATTTTAATTAATAAAAAGAAGTTAGAAATAAAAGTCTGCAATATCAATTCCCCTGATAATTTATCAACCAGATTCTTTATCAAAGTTCGGCTGCCCAAATGACAAAGTCTACCACTTTTGTATCAAAAAATGATACTTTGGTTACATTTTCAGGAATAATTGGCCTCAAAACAGGAAAATGGTCAAAAGGGTGGTATAAATCCAATCTTGAAATTCTACATAAATAAAAAGCCCCAGAGCTGATTTCTGAGGGCTTATTTATTTTAATTCTGTGTTGGATTAACCCTGAATGCTGTTATAATTTCTGGGGAATTAATGAAATTCTGTTTACCAATAACCTGGTAGTGCTTTATTTTTAAAATTTTGTCATGGCTTTCTCATCTTTTCAATTTTAACCTCATGTCTGTTTGATAAGATCATAGAAAGGATATTTAAAATCATTGCAATAATACCTAGGAATGGTCCTAAATTGGATCTTGAAAGGAAATTCTGATAGTCTATGACAAAAAGAATTACAAGGATCAAGACTGCAGAAACACAAATGATAATTAGCCTGAATTTTTTCATGATTAGTCTTTTATTGTTCTTTTGCTTTCACCTTCGTTGTAAGGCATAAATTTAATTCTATTCTGAAACAATACAAATTGAGTAGAGGGTGTTAAAAGGGGCACCCTCTATTTATTTATTTGGATTATATTCATTTCTTTTGCTCCTCCAAAAGTGAAAAGAGGCTGTATCAAAAGCCTCTTTATTAAAGCCACCCCTAAATCCCCCAAGGGGGACTTATTGAAAACCAATGATATAAAAATCTCCGGGGGGTTTGGAGGTAAAATCAGTCTTAAGAGACAGCATTATTTTGATAACAGCTGTTGAATCTCATCAGAATTTAAATGCAACACCCAGGGTAAGATATGTCACACCGTAGCCTAATTCGGCGAGCAAAGCAAAATTATCCTTCAAATAGTATCTGCCGCCAACAAACCAGGCCCAGATAAAACCACCTGATGAATAATCGTAATCAGGGTCGCCACCCGTTCCGAATTCATTTGCACTTGAAATGTTGTATCCAAGTGTGATACCAGTATAGGTATCCAGTTTCTTAACCAGCGGATAGTGCAGATAGCCTCTTGCCCCGAGGATAAAATTGGAGTATTTCCAGCCCCAGTCTGCATACTCATACTTATAGCCGGTATAACCAACACCTACGCCTACACCCAAAGAGCCTTTTTCAAAAACACCATCTTTAACCCCAAACTCCACTGAGGCAGCGAGAGGAGGGAAAGTCATAGAGTAATAAGACCCGGAATATAATGATGTTCCAAGTCCAAGGCCAATGGATAGTACTTTATCTCCTTTTGCAAAGAGCGATTCCTGAGCTGTTAACTGCGTTAATGAGAAAACAGCTGCTACAAATAAAAGAATTGACTTTTTCATAAGTAAATTGTTTAAGGAACGTTTAATACTTAAACATTTTCCAAATAAAAAAGTTCGCCAGGCATTTGAAGAAAATTCAGCTATTGGAGGCTTTTAGAGAATTTATCGGTATCTCTCTGTTTCACAAGGACATGGAACCTGTCTGTGTTTACCGTGTTTATTATTTGTAGCACAGCTTTCAATAATTAAAAGGAGCAAAAATAATATCATTGAAAAAGCAAATTCCCTACCTTTAAAAGTTCTGAAGATTAGGTTTGCAGTTGAATGACTGTTATCTTTTTTTTCTGCTTTGCACATGTTTCAAAAATACAACTTTCTGTATTTAACGAACAATTAGTGCTGTTATTATTTGCAATTGTTTTTCACACCAGGGTTGTGGTCTGGTTTTTGTATATTTGTCTGTACAAGTTATTGCCATGAAGATAAAAAATATAATACCCGTTATACTCATTATCTTAACGATTATCAATGAAGCAAACGCACAGGATTTCAAGCTTGTTTCAGGCAAAATCACTTCTTTTAAAACCATTCGTCTTAATAAGATAAAAGTTACTGCTGAAAAATCGGGGGAGGTGGTATTTACCGATTCTTTGGGCAGATATTCAATTAAATGTTCCGATAAGGATGTGCTGAGAGCTTCTGCTTCAGGATTTGATGAAAGAAAAGTAAAGATCGGGAAAGGATCAATCTACGATATCGATCTTACTTATAACGATAACGTTAAGAATTTTAATGATGCCGTGAGTCACGGGCATATATCAGCTGAAGTACTGAAGGAAGCAATCATGAGGGAGGAATCAAAGAATACAAAAGATTATTCCAATTATAAATCAATATATGAATTGATCGCCAGTGAGATTTATGATGTAAAAGTTAATGGTACAGTGATCCTCAATAAAAAAGTAAAATCGTTCGATTCGACCCCGGAAGTCCTTCTTGTTGTTGATGAAAAGATAGTCAGAGATATTTCCTATATTAATCCAAATTATGTTAAATCGATCGAATTTGTCGAAGATGTTGGTGCTACTATGTATGGATCAATGGCTGCCAACGGTGTGCTTAAAATAACTTTGAAATAAAATCTGACTTATAGTACCTGATTCCGGTTGTGTCCTGAAGGCTCCCGACCAACATTAATCTGGAATTTTTTTATAAACCTGATCTGAATTTGTAATTTCCCGAACCGGTTTCAAAAACAGCATATCCCTCTTCCGTTCCAACGAGTGCAATTTCTTTTGACTTCCTGATCTTTCTTTTACTTTCGGTTATTTCAGTGCCCTTTTTCGATGGAAAATAAACAGTTGCCGTGCACCCGACAGGCACATTGATTTCCATAAGGAATTTTCCTGATTCCTTTTTCCAGCTGACAGAAGCTGTCCCATAAGGAGTCAGATTGGAGTAGGATGCATAGGTAATATCATTAACGGGCTGAGGTTTAAATATTATGTGCTTATATCCGGGCACCTCAGGATCTGCATTCATACCGGCCAGCTTCCTGTAAAACCAGGTAATACCTCCTCCAAACATAGGGTGATTGCGTGAGTTACTGCCATCCCATTGTTCCCAGGTTGTGGTGGCTCCCTGTCCGATCCACCAGCCATAACCAGGCTGCGTCTTCTGATTCATCACTTTATATGCGAGTTCCTGGAGACCGTTTTCCGAAAGCACCTCAAAAAAGAACTGAGTTCCGAAAATGCCGGTATCAAGATGGTCACCAGCAGCGTGGATATCCGCTTCGAGGGCAGCAAGAACAAGACTCTTCTGGTCAGCAGGAATTCCCATCTTAAGTGCGAAAATGTTTGCACCATACGGTCCGTAAGTTCCTTTAGTCAAATCAAAATACTTATGTTGAAAAGCTTTTCTGACTTTATCAGACAGGTCATTATAGTACTTATGATCTTCCGTTTTTCCAAGTGCCTTTGCAGCCCTTGCAGTGATATCTGAACATCGCCACAGGAAGAAAGTGTGAACCATTTCATCAGGAGGAAGCTTGCCCGGGGCCACCCAGTCGCCAAGATTTATCCAGCGGTTAGGCTTTTCCTTTACAGGTGCCTGTGAGAACATTATGCCTTCATCATTTGTCCATGTGAGCATGTATTTGATGTATCCTTTCATACCCTCGTAATTATTCTTAAGCAAATTAATGTCTCCATAATGCTGATAAAATTCCCAGGGCATTATGTTCATAGCTGCACCCCATCCCACGCCTCCGCCACATCCCGGTTGCCATGGAGCTCCGTTTGGAACATATCCTGTTTCCGGGTTCTGTGCCCCGTAAATATCCTGTATCCATTTGTTATAAAATGCTCTTGCATCAAAATTATGCATGACTGTAACACACGAAACCTGTCCATCACCTGTGTAAGGTGCCCGTTCACGGTGAGGGCAATCGCTTGCAACTCCACCATGCATATTATCAGTCTGGCTTCGCCACCAGATTTTATTAATAGTATTGAACAGAGTATTGGAACATTCAAATTTGCCAGTAGTTTCGATATTTGTATAAACCGCTTCGGCCCTTAACTGCTCCGGCTTTAGCTCCCCTGGCCAGTTCATAATTTCAACTTCCCTGAAAACAAACCATGTAAACCTTGCAGAATAAGACTCCGGGGCACCACCACGCATAATATAAGAGTTCTTACCTACAGGTGATTCACATATATATTTTATATCTATTCTCCTCCCAGGCTCCCCGGTTATGTTGATAAGATGCAGCCACCCCGATATCTCCTGTCCGAAATCTACTTTGTAATGACCCTCACCAAGTTTCTCAGTTTTAAGCGGAGGCAGGCTCTCCATTACCCTGTCAGTTAATGCCATATGAGCTTTGAGAGCACCTTCAGGAGCTTTCCGGAGTATGGCATATTCCCAGCCGGAATCATCAAAACCCGGACCTGACCAACCCGGCTGTTCAAGACGTGCATCATAATGTTCACCATCATAGATAAGGTCCATAGTGACAGGGCCTTTTGCGGCCTTCCAGCTTTCATCGCTTATTATCACCTGCTCAGAACCGTCGGAATAGGTCACATAAAGCTGAATGAGGAACCTGGGTGATCCGTATCCCTCGCACCAGTAACTTGATGGATTGTAGAAACCATTTCCCAGCATAGCTCCTATCACATTTTCACCATCCTTTAAATAATCTTTAATATCGTATGAGAGGTACATAACACGGTATTCCCTGAAATTATCCCTGATCATAACACCGATTGGTCCCAGATCTTTTCTTTTACCGTAAAGAGTCAGATTCGGGACAAGCAGATCATCACTGACTTTTTTGCCGTTGGCAAAGAGCTCAAAATAGCCCAGACCAGTAACATAAGCCCTGGCTGACTCAATAGTCTTGTTCACTGTAAAACTTTTGCGAAACATTGGTGCTGGCGGAGGCAATTCAGCTGATTGCTTGGTGCTTCCGGAACCTGATCCAGGGGAAATTGGTTTGGGCAATGCTTTCTCATCCTGCCATGGGGCACCTATCCATTTTGCTTTCCAATCCCCAGGATTTAATATCCCCATACTCCAGAATGCGGGTTCGCTCCACTCGGAGACCTTTCCTTTACGATCCCATACTCTTACCTGCCACCAGCAATCCTGTCGTGATGAGAGATCTTTTCCCACATAAGGTACATTGACTGATTCATGTGAATCCACTTTGCCACTGTTCCAGAGATCAGCATTTCCAGCAAGAAGCTTTTCACGACTGCCGGCTACCCTTATTTCCCAGGCTGTCTGAACCTCTCCTCGTTCATTGCTTTCAGATATATTTATCCATGACAGGCGTGGATGTTCTACGTCAACAACCTGTGGATTATTAAGGTATTCGCAGGTTAACCTCATTGGTTTGATCGTGGCATTCACCAGACCACAGATCATTATCAGACTGATTGAATACAATATTTTGTTTATCATGCTCTAAAATTAAAGAAATTGTGTAAATTATCACCTTAATCATTTCTGAAGGCAATAATATCTATTAAATCAAAAAACAATGAAAAGAAACCTGTTAAAGTATTTTATCACAGCCGGATTTGTCACAGTATTTTCCGGTATTAGTCATTTTGCAATGTCACAGAATACTGTCGGACCAGTGAAGCTGGAATATAATTACCCGGCAGATAAATCAATCATTTATGCAGGCAAAAGTACAATGGCCCAGATTATGGATATACAGGGACAAACGATGCAGACCGATGTAAATTCAGCGATGGACTGTTCTGTTAAAGCAATGGGCAAACAGGATAACAACCTGAAGCTTGCTATAGTCGTTGATACGCTTGGACAGACAACTAATTCCCCGATGGGATCCTCAGGGGGAGCAATGCAGAGTGTAATGGGAAAACCTTTTAATATGATCATCTCTCCTGAAGGAAAACCTTTGGATATGTCTGAAGCTACCAGCCTTGTCTACAATGTTGAAGGAAGTGGCGAGTCAAATCTTTCCCAGAGTATGAGTGATTTTTTCCCGGTTCTTCCTTCCAAGCCTATCGCCCAAGGGGATGTCTGGAACATGTCCGATTCAATATCAACAAAATCGTCCGCTATGACAATGAAGGTTGTTGACAACACTGTAAATAAGCTGGAAGGATTTGAAAATTCAGATGGAATTGAATGTGCAAAAATTTCGAGCCAGCATTCAGGAATATGGACAATGGCTATTCAGAGTCAGGGAATGGATATTTTTATTAAAGGCCCGTTTACAGGAACATCTGAATTTCTATTTGCTGTTAAGGAAGGATATTTTATTAGAAATACCTCCTCGACAAAAATGACCGGGACCCTTGATATTACATCACAGGGATTGTCTATGCCAATCGTTATTGAGGTGAAATCGGTGAATGAGCTGAAGAAGTAGGGCAACGGCATAACGGCATAACGGTTAAAAATAAAAGGTTAATATAAACAAATTCCCCCTTTGAGGAGGTTTGGGGGATGTACAAATGAACAATTTTGTACCCAATACTGTTAAACACTTAAATTAATTATGAATATGACAAGAAACAAACTTCTGATTGCAATATTAACATTAATAATGCCTGTAGCCGGATTTGCCCAAACTTCTGGCTTTTATGATTTTAAGGTAAAAACCCTTGAAGGAAGTGATTTTGACTTTTCATCTCTAAAGGGTAAAAAAGTCATGGTAGTTAATGTTGCATCGAAATGTGGCAATACACCTCAATATAAAGATCTTGAGGCACTTTACGAAAAATATCAGGGAGAACTGGTAATTATTGGATTCCCTGCAAATAATTTTGCTGGTCAGGAACCAGGTACCGCTTCTGAAATTCGTGAATTCTGCACCAAGAATTACGGTGTTACGTTTCCTATGATGGAAAAAATATCAGTAAAGGGAAAGGATATGCATCCGGTTTATAAGTGGCTTACCTCAAAAGACAAGAATGGTGTTATGGATTCAGAAGTTACCTGGAACTTCCAGAAGTATCTCATTGATGAAAATGGCAAATTAGTTGATGTTTTAAATCCAAAGGAAAAGCCAGGATCTGATAAGACTCTGGCATGGTTGTCAGCTAAATAGAATTAAATTCATTTTTTGATTGGGTTTATGTGAAGAAGCCGCAAAGGAGATTTTCCGATGCGGCTTCTGATTTATGTGTCAGGATATTCAAAAATTACAGGGCGATAGTCAGAATATTTCCTGATTTAGAAACCTGGTATGATTTTAAAGCAACAGTTGCCGGACCGTTTACCACACTTCCTGTCACAGAATAGACTGAACCATGACACGGACATGGAAAATTGTTTGAAGTGGAACTGTATGAAATCGTACAACCCTGGTGTGTGCAGATGCTGTCAAGGGCAATATAGCCTGCTGAAGTGTTAGCAACAATAATATTCTGAGCAACAACGGAGCCGCCAACGCTATTAAGTGCGGCGTAGGTCGGATTAGTAAGATCAAGAGTCAGACTATTGCCACCGTCACCACCACCACCATTATTATCCGCATTTCCATCTTTTGTACAGCTGTTAAGGACAGAAGGAATAACTAACAATGTTGTTCCTCCTATTAATACTTTCTGGATTAAATCTCTTCTTGTCATGGATTTATGTGTTAAATTCTGAATATAAACGCTGCAGAAGATATTTTGTTCAATTTATGTAATACAAAATTCATAAAGTCTTGCAATCATGCCATCATGCAGTCTTGCGGTCCTTTAAATCAGTGACTGCATGACTGCATGAGAATTATAAAATAAAGGGAATAAACATTTTTGTTTCCTTCATATATTGCTTGTAGGCCGTTCCAAATCTTTCCTCCATCTCTTTCTCTTCGATAAGCGAAGTAAGATAGACCGCAACAAGGTTCACAGCACCAAGCGCCAGAGCCGGAATCCCCGGATTTTTCAGCATAACACCGGTCCCCAGTAAGAAGAGCGAAAAATAAAGGGGATGCCTTATCAGGCTATAGATACCTGATTTCACAAGCGTGGTTGTATTTTCAAAACTCCCTGAAGATTTCCCTTTTCTTTTAAGCAGAAGTACCCCGGCAATTGCTATATATGCGGATAGTATTAATAAAATCCATGAAATGACCTGATTCAGCGAGAATGGATTATGAAACCATACTCTTATATTGAGAAGAACAAGAATAAAAATGCTTTCAAAGGCAAAAAAGCGTGGTATGCCATGAAATCTTTTATGTCTGATCGAAAAGAACCATGAGAATACAATTATCAGAAGAGTACCTGTTATTAATGCCAAAAGATTCATTTGCTTTACTATTTTTCTGTTGATTTTGTGCTGGTCCTCAGAACGATATCATATACTGCTGTCTGTGATCGTATGATTTCTTTCCCAGGTTTTACAAATTTGTTCGACAGCGTAGGATCGAGCTTTCTTGCCTTTACATTGTCAGACCACTGAATCTCAAAAATCTGCTTCAAATCATTTTTTAAGTTCTTATCAAAAACAGGGCAGGTTACTTCAATCCGGTGTTCGATATTACGGGTCATTAGATCGGCTGATGAAATAAAGCACTCTTCGTTGCCTCCATTGCAGAAAATCATAAATCTTGTATGTTCCAGGAAACGGTCAACAATCCCTATTGCCTTTATATTATCGCTTAACCCTTTTATTCCAGTAACGAGTGAGAACATACCTCTCACGATCATACGGATAGAAACACCAGCCTGACTTGCCTCGTAAAGCTGATTAATTATTTCGTTGTCAGTTATGTTGTTTAATTTAAGATATATATATGCTTTTTTACCGGCCTTGGCATTTTTTATTTCATTGTCAATCAGAAGAGTCATCTTATTTCTTAAAAGGTATGGAGAGAGGATAATATGGTAATAATTATCTTTCCTGTAATTGACATTAAAAAAGTTAAATGTCTTAAAGACTTCGTTGGTGATCTTCTTGTTACTTGTCAGCAGCAGGTGATCGGTATAGACTCTGGCAGTATCTTCGTTAAAATTTCCGGTGCCAATTGCAGCATATCTCTCAATAATGTCGTTTTTAGTTCGTGTGACAAGACACAATTTGGCATGAACCTTAAGTCCGGGGACTCCATAAATAACTTTAACACCCTCTTCCATCAGTTTATTGCCCCAAAGGATATTTGCTTCCTCATCGAACCTTGCCTGCAGCTCAACAACTGTCGTAACTTTTTTGCCGTTTCTCACCGCATTCATCAGTGCATTAATAACACTTGAATTCCTGGCCAGCCTGTAAAGCGTAATCTGGATTGATGTTACATTGGGATCG
>WSSedA1B2DRAFT_1000072_pt1 | contig 17742 bp, 11 predicted proteins | sample WetSurSiteA1Bulk_FD_9465 | JGI IMG/M metagenome (IMG submission 9465) | reverse complement strand
TCAAGAGTACTCCAGCTATCCCGTGTTTCTTTACGTTGTTCGGGACTCTGAGAGAAATAAGTCAATCCCTGTAATTGCTCTTCGCTGGCTTTTGGAGTAAAGAAACTAATGACAACCATTAAAAATATTACAAATAAAAACAAGATAATACAGAATTGGAGCCAGTTGATATTCAAGACAGTCCATATGCCTGTTCGAAGTGATGGATCAGTAACCAGTTTTGCTATGGTACTATCATAGTGTGAACCAGGATCAAAAACCATCATGCCAAGTCTAGAGAAACCAATCAGAGCGCCTATTATTAATCCCCATTGACCGGCTTTTGGAGTAATCCTCTTATTAAACACGCCAAGAAGAAATACGGCAGCAATACCAGGTGCAATAAGCGACTGGACTTTCTGCAGGTAATCATAGAGCACTGAACCAATATTTTTCATCATTGGTACCCAGACCAATCCTAATAAAACAACCGTTATGGTAGCAACACGTCCGATCACAACAAGACGATGCTCACTTGCTTCGGGATGGTATTGTTTATAGAAATCAATTGTAAATAAAGTTGCAGACGAGTTAAAGTGAGCTGCCAGTGAAGTCATCAAGGCAGCGACAAATCCAACAACAACAATTCCTTTAACACCCATCGGCAGCAAGGTGCTTACAAGAGTACCATAAGCTTCATTGTTATCTGAAAAGACAATAGTACCCTGAGTTCTTAAAGCAGCAGCGATCATACCCGGAATTAAGAAAATAAAAACTGGCAGAATCTTAAGGAATCCTGCAAAAATCGTCCCTCTCCTGGCCTGAGTCAGATTCTTCGCTGCAAGTGCCCTCTGAACAATATGCTGGTCGGTACACCAGTACCACAAACCAATAATGGCAGCGCAAAAGAATACACTTGCTCCCGGAAAATCGTTGTACCACCTGTCAGCTTTATCAAAATGGAAAAGATGCATGTTTGTAGCACCATTTGCGCTTGTGATTTCAACGAGCTTCTGCCAGCCATCGAGAAGACCTCCACCACCAACTTTAAGAAGACCCAGGATCAGGATTGTAATGGCACCAAGAATAAGAATAGGAGCCTGAATAACAGAAATTTTCATAATACCTTTCATACCTCCTAAAACAGTGAATATTCCGCTTAAAAGCACAAGTCCGATAGCTCCATACCAAAAATCAATACCAAGCACTGATTGAAGGAAAATACCACCGGTAAAGGCGGTCACAGAAACTTTTGTCAAAACATAACTAATCAATGTGATAATTGAAAGTGTAGAGCTCGTTTCCCTGGTATAACGTAGTTTAAGAAACTCCGGCATTGTAAAAACTTTACTGTGTGCATAGAAAGGTACAAATACCCAACCCAGGATTAATATCGCCCATCCATGCATTTCCCAGTGGGCCATACCCATTCCACTCTCTGCGCCCGCACTTGAAAGGCCAACGAGGTGTTCTGAACCTATGTTTGCTGCAAAAATTGCCGCACCAACCGCCAGCCAGGTTTCACTCCGGCCTGACAGGAAATAGTCACTTGTATTGTCCTTTTTGTGCTTAATAACCCACAGAACAATACCAACAAGACATGAAAAAAACAAAACCAGGATAATCCAGTCTAATGTTGCCATAATTATTGGTTTTAATAATTAATATCTGATTATTCGAATTTCAAGAGGTTCAGGTTAAAGAAAAAAGGTCGGTGACCTTCCCATCAAATTTAAAAAAATTATTTAAATGTACCTTTTACACTTAAAAAAAAATTTGGCTTTCAAAATTTTTAAAATCCATTTGCAGCAGAGGTCACAAAGGTCATGCGCAAAGATCGCCAAGAGATACAATTCAATGTTTTGACTTTATGTGCTTTGCGACTTCTTGGTTTGTTTTATGGTAAAAGGAGTTATTAGATTACATAATTAAGTAAGAAATGAACCAGCCTAATTCATTTCCACTCTTCAAGAGAAGCCTGGATAAATTCAATTATTCTTTGATTTTCTTCCTTGCCGTTGCCCTTAACAGGAAACGGTTCCCCGAATTTAAAAAAAATAGGTTTTTTACTGTCAAGAGGTCCCAGTTCTTTAATTAGCTTTCCCTGTCCCCAGAAATCAGTTTTAAGAGCTATCGGGACCACATTAACCCCGGCTTTTTTTGCCAGCTTGACTCCGAGGGTGTTAAATTCCTCAGGAATAAATTCAACGCTTCGGGTGCTTTGAGGGAAGATAACTATTGATATTCCTTTTGAAAGCAGTTCCAATCCTTTGGTCATTACCTCTTCAAAATCTTTCCTGGGATCGGTCCGTGCCACAACAATCGGATCTCTCGACCTCATCACATGACCAAAAAGAGGATGACGGACCAGACTCTCCTTGACCACAAATGTTACCTCACGATGAGGGGCAATTATTCCCGGAAGTACCATTGTTTCTAGCGTGCTCATATGGTTACCGATAAACACCACAGGGCCCGGATCCTTTGAGATATTCTCCATGCCTGTAATTCTGAAATCCCCACCGGCTTTTTCGATAAACCTTAAAATATAAATTGACGAATCAGCCCATGCCTTCGTGTCATAAATCCCTCTTATGGCTTGTTTTCTGGTTCTGAGGACGGTTCCACCATATTTAACTGTAAAATATAGCCTGTTGCAATGTATGATCTTATCCCACAGGCTTATTTTTTTCCTGAATGGACTTTTGTATGAATAAGAGTCGAAATACCCGTAATTCATGATCAGATACTAATTCATTTTTTCATGTATTCCTTATAAAGCTTAAAACTGTCATTTATAATCTCATATGCTTTTACCCGATTAAGAAATTCTTCGACCGTAACATTTTTGTGCTCCAGTTTCTTGTAGTCCTCAAAAAACTTCTTAAGCTCAACAAGTGTGTGAGGCGGTAATTCTGAGAGTTCATTAATATAGTTTACCGACATATCATTCCTGGCAACAGAAATAATCTTGGTATCCCTCTCCTGCTCATCAATCATTTCCATGGCGCCAATAATTTTAGCTTCAATAATACAAGCCGGGTAAACATCAATTGAACAAATCACAAGAATATCTAGGGGATCGTGATCGTCACAATAGGTCTGTGGGATAAATCCATAATTAGCCGGATAATGGACTGAAGAAAAGAGTACTCTGTCAAGCCGAAGAACCCCGGATTCTTTATCAAGTTCATATTTACCTTTAGATCCCTTCGGTATTTCAATATAAGCTCTGACAAAAGTTGGAACCTCATCGCCCGGGTTAATACCATGCCATGGATGAATGGTTGAAATAATTTTTTGCATAATTCAAATGTTCATGAATAAAGCATCCATTTGAAATTGACTAATACAAATCTAATATTTAAATTGCAAATTTATCAGGCTATCTGATGGCTAAAATGTTTTAGATTTTTCCCCCGACCCCAAGGGGGCATTAAATACTGCTACTAATTAGCTCCCATTAAGGGGGGATGGGGTGTAAACAAAGAGGTCATGAACAAAAAATCGAAATCATAAACTCTGCACTAAAATGAAAAAGACTTTAATTATTGTTGTATTTCTGGTAGTTAGTGTTGATGGAATTTCTCAGAATCCTTACAAAGGGCAGCAATGCATTGTAAAATCCGAATTCATATATCAACCTTACGATGTCAAATTCCCAAGCTGTCATGCTTCGACAATAGCTGAGTTCCCGGATGGACTAATTTCTGCATGGTTTGGCGGTACTGCTGAAAAAAATCCAGATGTCGGTATATGGGTAAGCAGGTTCGAAAACGGCCAATGGTCAAAACCTGCTGAAGCAGCAAATGGCATCCGTGAAAATAATAAACGCTATCCTTGCTGGAATCCAGTGCTTTACTATTCAGGAAATGAGATATTGCTTTTCTATAAAGTAGGGCCAAGTCCCTCTGAGTGGTGGGGAGAACTAATGACATCGGATGATTATGGTATTTCATGGTCTGCATCCAAAAAACTTCCTGAAGGTATTATTGGCCCGGTTAAGAATAAGCCGGTTCTTCTCAAGAATAATATTCTGCTTTGTCCTTCAAGCACAGAAAATGAGGGGTGGAGGGTACATATGGAAATGACACCAGATGATGGAATTACCTGGAAAAGGACCGAAGCATTGAATGACCGCAAAATCTCAGCTATCCAGCCTTCAATATTGCTGCACCCTTCAGGAAAACTACAGATGGTTTGCCGAAGCAAACAATCAAGGATCTTAACATCATGGTCAGAAGATGACGGAATTCACTGGACAGAGCTTGTTCCTCTGGCTGTACCTAATCCAAATTCAGGAATCGATGCTGTTACCCTTAAAGACGGACGGCACCTGATGGTTTATAATCATTTAACCACCGGACGGAATATTCTTAATGTGGCTATATCTGAAGATGGCATCAACTGGAAAGCTTCTGTTCTTCTTGAGAATGATGAAAAAAACACAGAGTTTTCATATCCTGCTGTCATTCAATCAAATAATAATATGGTGCATATAACCTACACCTGGAACAGAAAGTTAATAAAACATGTTGTTCTGGATCCTGGACTTATTGAAGCAAAGCCATTTGCAAATGGAGCCTGGCCTTCTGAATAAACTTTTACAATCCTATTTACCAATGACAGGTAATATCAGAAGTGTAGCTGACAATATAACAAGTATCCCGACGGCGCTCCATCCGATTACATTCTGAATGGGTTTATTAGTGTATTTACCCATAATTTTTTTGTTGTTGATCAGCATTATCATACTTATCAGAACAATTGGCAGTAAAATTCCGTTCAGAACCTGTGACCATATAGAAATATCTATTAGCGGTGCGTTGGGAATAAGTATTATTATTGCTGAGATTGCAAGGATTCCTGTGTAAAGAATATAAAACTCCTTTGCATCGTCCCAGCTTTTATCAATCCCGGTTTCGAAGCCGAAAGCTTCACAGATATAGAAAGCTGTTGCAAGTGGCAATATAGTGGCAGAAAATACTGAAGCAACAAAGAGACCGAATGCAAACACCTGCGACGCCAGGTTTCCTGCAAGTGGCTTGAGAGATAGAGCTGCATCTTTGGCTTCTGTAATTACTATTCCGTTCGGATGAAGAGTGGAACCGCAAGCCACCATTATGAAAAAAGCTACGACAACCGTGACAACGCATCCGATGACAATATCAATCAGGGTAAATTTATAATTCTTCATCTTCAGCCCCTTTTCGATTACAGACGACTGCATATAAAATTGCATCCACGGGGCAATAGTTGTTCCAATAAGAGCAATCACCACAGTGAGGCTTTTAGTATTTAGTTCCATTCCGGGATGAATGATAGCAGAACCGATTTCGCCCCATTGTGGCTTGCTCATAATAGCCGAAACAACATATGCAAGAAGTGAAGCGCTGAAAATCAGGAATATACGTTCGGCAATTTGATAAGTCCCCTTTACTACCAGGATCCAGACTAAAAAAGCTGCAACCGGTACGGAGAAGTATTTGCTGATTCCGAAAATTTCCATACTTCCTGCGACCCCTGCAAACTCAGTAGTTGTGTTGCCAATGTTGGATAAAAGCAATCCGATGAAAATAAAAAAGGTGACTTTTACTCCGGCGTTCTCCCTGATTAGATCGGAAAGTCCTTTTCCTGTGACAATCCCCATCCTGGCATTCATTTCCTGAACAACCAGCAAAACAACCAGGGATGGCAAAAGAGTCCAGATCATGCCGTAACCGTACATGGCACCTGCAACAGAATAGGTAGTTATACCACCGGCATCATTATCGACGCTTCCGGTTATTATGCCCGGTCCCAGCAAGGCAAGGAATATTGTCAGGTTTTTATAGAAGTTGGTTCTTTTGATCTTTGTCCTGAACATGTCTTCTCCGGTTATCTCTTGAAGGTTCTTCTTTTATTCATAAGGTCCTCAACCACATCGTCAACAACAACCATTCCCTGAAGCAGGTTATCACGGTCAACAACGGGTACTGCCAGCAGATTGTATTTTGAAATAGTCTCAGCAATATCATCTATTTTCTGATAATCATAAAGGAACACGGGTTCGGTCTTCATTATCTGACTTACAGTTGTTTCAGGCTGTGCTACAACCAGATCACGAAGGTCAAATGTACCAACCAGTTCATCATTTTTTTCGGTTACAAACAAAGTGTACAATTCAGAAGGTTCGGGCTTCTTAATCCTGAGCTCTTTAATAACCTCATCAACTGTGAGTTCAGATTTGAAGGATAAGACATCCGTAGTCATAAGTCCTCCGGCTGAGTTATCAGGGTATTCGAGAAGGTCCCTTACCTCCTGAGACGATTCACTATCCATTTCCTTAAGAAGCATTTCAGCTTTTTCATCTTCTATTTCATCAAGGATATCTGCCACTTCATCTGCCGGCATCTTTTCAAGCACATCTGCAACCTTGTTAACGGGCAGGCTTTCAACTATATGGATCTGTGTCTGTGTCTCCATTTCCTCAAGTACATCTGCTGCTTTTTCTTCATCAAGAGCAGAAAAAACTGATGTGCTTGACTTTTTACCCAGGTCCTCCAGGATATCTGCGAGGTCGGAAGGATGAAGGGTATGAAGTTTTGCGTAACTTTTAGAAAGTTTGATGTTAAGGTTTGAAAAATCTATTGCCTGCACATCGTCCCAGAGAATAAATTTTGTGGGTATTTTTATACGGAAAAGTGAAAGAGCTCTTTTTACAGGTATTGGAATTCCGATCCTGCGAAGGAGACCCTCAATTCCTATATCAACAGCAACAACATATGTCCCGGTTGGAAGTGTAGCGAGCCTGACATCATTAACCCTGACAAGCTTGCGTCCATTTAGATCCACTATCTGCTTGTCAAGCATATTTTCAACCAGCATAAGGCCGTTAGCGACCTCATCATTATCCAGTTTTATCAATCCGCTGCAGGTCACGCTTATCATTTCCCTGGCTTTCACAACACGAAATGTACTAAATGAATAAAAGCTAGTCTCCTTCTTGATTTTAAGCTTAATACCAATGACAAGCTGCTGGTTCGGATCATTCTGGCCTGAAGGAGCAGTGCTTATAATTAAATCCTTAATAACACCAATGGCATCGCCGTCGGCGCCAAATACCTCTTTCCCGATTATACCGCTTAAATAAAATGTTGTGAGTGAAGTCATAGTCACCTCCTTACTTTTTCTGATAAATCAGGAAGCGACCGGATGAACAGTTTGCCTCCTCTATATCAGGATCTTAATACATAAATTCGCAGGGCCGTCGTCCATTTGTAAATGAAAATTGATTTCGCGGCATAAAAGTAAATTTCGCCATTAAACTTTCCAAATAATTGGAGAAAAAAGTGACTAGAGTGCCTAGAGTGCCTAAAGTACTTAGAGTTTAGATAGGGGATTGGGTATTCAGTCAGTTTTTTTAACAAGGAGGCAAATCTTCAAAGCTTCATCTGCATGACGCTGAACCTCTGTCTGCGAATCGAAAATATAAATTACTTTGCCCGTTTTATCTGTAACATAGGTTACGCGTCCTGGCACTAATCCGAAAAACTTTGAAGGGACACCAAATAATTTTCTAACACTGTTATCAGGATCACTCAGAAGAGTATAATTAAGTTTGTTTCTAACAGCGAAATCTTTATGGCTTTTGACTGACTGGCCGCTGATCCCTAATACAACTGTATCATTCTTAATAAATATATCATCAAGATCGCGGAAGTAGCATGCTTCCCTTGTACAATTAAGACTGCCATCCTGAGGGTAGAAGAAGATAACAAGCTTTTTACTGCCGATAACGCTGCTGGTATCAAACAGATTACCATCCTGATCATAAAGCGAAAACTGAGGTATCATATCTCCGATCCGGATTGGTTTCATCTGTTTGTGCCTTTTAGTACTCGGTGTAAGTTAATAATTTTCATTTCATAATAAATAAGGAATAATCGCTCTCCTCTCCTGAGGATAGTCAGGAAAATGGCTCTTGTACCATTTATGAGAGGTTATTGCCCTTGGGAAAAGATTCGCAAAAGTAAACACTGAAAACGCCAGGCCGGGTAACGACCATGTCATTATTGCCCACCCGGACCACTCAATAATTTCACCAAGATAATGAGGACTTGAAATATAATCGAATAGCCAGCCATGTGGAACAATATATTCAGAAGGGCTCTGTTTCCTGAAATTACGAAGTTTTGCATCGGCTGTTTTATTGATAATAAAGCCGGTGATAAAAACCAGAATCCCTACAATAAAATTCCATTTCAGCAAATATGAGAGATCATAGGAATAAAGATTGAAAACCCCGTATCCGTTGGCAAATCCATTCAGGCAGTTGAAGACAAACGCCATCAGTACAAGCAGGATGGGATAAGCTTTTTCCTTGCCTGATTGCATGAAGGGATAAACAAAAGCCCGATGCAAATAATGACCAAGCCAGATGATAAGAAATATTGTAATGGCCATAGTTTTCTTGTCTGAAATTATATAGAATATTAACATCATGGCAGGTGACGGAAATTCCATCACCATCCATGCCCATTTTGATTTAATTACAGGCCCCCATCCTTTTCTTGAGAATTTTCCGTATGGTGCTGAAATAAAAAACAGCAGAACAAAAACAATAACAGCAAAACCGAGAATCAGGAAAAGTGAGATTTTATATATGTAATTCATCTAACTTTATTTGCTTATTTTTATCTTTTTACGTTTGTGTTTTTACATCTCCCTTTCCCTACCACAAATCTCCCCTGCAATCGGGCTCCTTTGCTAAAAACACCCACTGGGTGTGTTCTTAACGCTCGGCCCCCTTCGAAGGGGGAACGAGTCCTCTTTCATTACGCTTCAGCGGAAAACAAAAAAGAGAAAAGGAGTACCACTAAGCTCCGTATATACTTCGACATTTACCTCATTATGGAGGATCTAGGTTATTATAATTATTTTGGTTACGCAGAGATCCATAGAGAATACACGGAAATCCGCAGAAAATTTGCCTCTGTGACACTCTGTGCTTCCTCTGTGTCACTCTGTGTTATGTTCTTCGTTTTTTTATATATATAAATTGTTTAAATCTGATGTCGCTGGCTTCATTCGTGCAATTTATAAACAAATTATTGATATTTTTGACGTCGCGTTACAGAACAAATTTTTAATCTTCGTATGCCGAGCCCTGAAAGCTATTTTGATCAATTCAGAAAGAACATAGTTGGAATTGATGCTTGCATCGATACTCCTTATGGGAATAAAAGGCTGATTTATGCCGACTGGATAGCAAGCGGCCGTATGTATAAACCTATCGAGAAAAGGATTTCGGAGGAGATTGGGCCAATGGTAGGTAATACACATTCAGAATCTTCTGCAACCGGGAAAGCTATGACTGATGCATACCATCTTGCACAGAAAATTGTCAAGCGTCATGTAAATGCAGATGAAAATGATATTCTGATCTTTACAGGGACTGGCATGACTTCAGCAATTGCGAAGTTACAGAGGATTCTGGGTCTTAAAGTGCCTGAGCAGGCAATTAATTACTGTGTTTTTTCCCACGGCGAATATAATACATGCAGGGAGATACCAAATGAACACCGGCCCGTTGTTTTCCTCTCTCATGCAGAGCACCATTCCAATCATACTTCCTGGTTTGAAACTCTTGCTGATGTGGTTGTTCTTGAACCAACGGCCGATTTGAAAGTTGATCCTGATGTTCTTCGCAAAGTGATAGTCAGGTATAAGGATCGTCCATTGTTGATAGGTTCCTTCACTGCCTGCTCAAATGTCACGGGTTATATGCCGCCATACTATGAACTAGCAAGGATAATGCACGAGAATAATGGATATTGTTTTATAGACTTTGCCGCATCGGCTCCTTATGTAAAAATTGATATGCATCCATCTGACAGGATGGAACAGCTTGATGCAGTTTTTTTCTCCCCCCATAAGTTTCTCGGAGGCCCAGGTAGTGCCGGAGTACTTGTTTTTAACAGAGATTTATATAAGAATTCCACTCCTGATACTCCCGGGGGAGGGACTGTAAAATGGACTAACAGGTGGGGTGGTTACAGTTATATTAGTGATATCGAAGTAAAGGAAGATGGAGGAACACCCGGATTCCTGCAGGGGATAAAGGCAGCATTGGCAGTAAGGTTAAAAGAGAATATGGGGACTGAAATGATAAGCACACGTGAAAAGGAGCTAATTGACATTGCCTTCACTGAACTATCATCAGTCGATGGATTACATATACTTGCCGATAATATTAATGACCGGCTTGGCGTTTTCTCTTTTTATGTCGACAAGGTGCACCATAACCTGGTCACTAAATTACTGAACGACAGGTATGGGATCCAGGTGAGAGGAGGATGTTCATGTGCAGGCACATATGGTCATTTCCTTCTGAATGTCGATTTCAGGCTTTCAAAGGAGATAACGGACAGGATTGAAGCCGGAGACTTATCGATGAAGCCTGGTTGGATCAGATTATCACTTCATCCTACAATGACCGATAGTGAGTTGCTTTTTATCACTGATGCGATAAAAAATGTCGTATTGAATGCAAAGGAATGGGGTAAGGATTATTGTTACGATAACCATACAAATGAGTTTTATCACAACAGCGAAAAAGGTAAGGACTTATCTGTTCTTTCAAAATGGTTTGAACTGGAAACATAAATAAATACGGCCCGTAGCTCAGCTGGCAGAGCAGCTGACTCTTAATCAGCGGGTCGAGGGTTCGAGTCCCTCCGGGCCGACAAAATAAACCAAATATTTACAAAAATTTATTGTGACCCCTTTTTCATAGGATTTAATTTGGTCATAATTATTCAATGCGATGGTAGCGTGGGTCAGGTTGCCGCTATAACATCTGTTTGTTTTAGTACAAGCAGACTGGGAAAATGAAACTGCAACACTTGCTGAAGCCATGCAAATGGTTTTTGAAGACAGGGTATTTGTCTATAATAATAAGACTGTTGTATTCGGATAAGTTATCGTTATTATAAATTAGCCTGTACTTGATTACCCTTTATTTACTGGCGTTTGCTTCAAATGGAGATGCTGGCAGCCCCTCATTGTTATAAAGATTTGCATTATCAGGATTGTCAGCCCATGCATATCTCACATACACAGGATCGTGAATTTCATCGCTCCAGACAACTATATGGTTATTTTCAATAATTGCTTCAGCCCACACAAATTTTCGATCCGGACCAGCTAAAGCAAAATGGTTTAACTTTCCTCCACCTTTTGCCATAAGTCCCGTACCGATATGGTCAAACTCAATTATGATCCTGGATCCCTCTATATGCAGTGATTTATAAAGAGGTCCTGAGTAAACTATCTTTTCATTCCCATAAGCCAGTTTCCGGGCAGCCAATGCCAATCGTTCCCCAACTACTTTCTTCTCAAGCGGATGTATATCATTCCATTCACCAGCATCAATTGTAACTGCCATTGCAGTATTCTTAACAGATAATGATTTGAGCTGTTCGAATCTTAATTCAGCCCATTGACTTTCTGAAGGCAAATATTGAACCTCCATGAAATTTGGTAATTGTACAAAAATAAAAGGAATGGAATCCTGTTGCCACTTACTTCTCCAATCAGCAATAAGTGTAGCAAGCAATTGGTGATATTCCTGAGGTTTGTTCGTATTTGTTTCACCCTGATACCAGAGGAAACCTTTCAGTGAGTAGTCTATCACAGGGGCAACCATTGTATTGTAGAGGCCTGTTGGTTCATTCTGCATTATTAGAACCGGTATGCCTGTCTCTTGTCCTGCAACAACAGGCCTGAAGACCTTGCCGACCTTGTAATGCCATTCACCCCGCAAATCCAAACTGTCGTCGCCGGCAACTAGGAAATAAGGTTTATCGGGTACAAATCCTCCTTTCCCAGCATAATTTGTCACCCTTATCACAATAATATTTTTGCCTAGTTTCAATAATCCTGATGGCAGATTATACCTTCGCGGAGGATACTGATATGTTGTCGACCCTGAAAGAACTCCATTAACATATACATTATCTGCATCAACTATTCGCCCGAAGAATAATCTGGCAGGCTTTCCCGTCATTGATGCTGGCACATTAATCTCTTTACGGAACCAGATAACTCCATCCAGTCCTTTAACGCCCTGATCGTCCAGGTATCCGGGAAGCCAGAATTTATGCCAACCTTCAGGAACATATGATACATCGTACCATGGTTTAGGACTATTCATCCCCAAGTCTGAGCGGTTTGGATCTTCAGGAGCCGTCCGGATTGATTCAGTTCTTCTCCTTTCTGAATACCTGAGTATGGGATTAATGAAAGCTGTATCTTTAAATCTTTCTATTCTCTTTTCCAGTTGAGGAATCACTTTGGCACCTTCTGCACTTATCCAGGCTTCAATAGGTGTTCCACCGACACTTGAATTGATTATTCCGACTGGCACTTTATACTCCTGATACAGACTTCTTGCAAAGAAAAAAGTAATCGCACCAAAGCCAAGTACATTTTCCGGCGTTGCAGATATCCATTTTGAAGCGGGCAGATCATCTTGAATGGTTGAAACATCTGATGCTGTTGGAATAAAGAAATTTCTTATCTGAGGGTAATTGGCATCAGCTATATCATCCGGATATTTTTCNTTAACTCTTTCCATTGTTAATACCATATTTGACTGACCCGAACAGAACCAGACATCACCGATCAAGATGTTCCGGATGATAATGGTATTTGTACCATCTACCTGCATTTTATATGGGCCGCCAGCCTTCATAGGGGGCAGACTTATTTTCCAGTCNCCTTTGGAATCTGTGACTGTGCTATAGGTTTTATTAATGAACTTTACTTTAACTTTTTCGCCTGGTTCAGCCCAGCCCCAGACATTGATCCTGGAGTCTCTCTGAATTACCATTCCGTCACTTATAAGCACCGGTAGTTTGACTGTCCCATTTACGTAAGGTAATGGCAGGAAAAGAATTAAGAATATTATCGCAGTGCTAATCCAAAACTTTTTCATTTCAATATATAAATCCGATTGTCTATGCAATTAATTTAATTTCTGTCATTTCAGACAAAAAATGTGATAATAAACCTGAGTTGCCCATCAAGATCAACCTCAGTAATAAACTAACCAGAATTAACCTTACCACTCCTGAAAACCAATAATCCGAATTCTATTTTTCTACCACAATTGTGGTGATACTTTTTGGTGATATATTTATCACNACCTTGCTTTCAGATAAATTAACCTCCTTTTCTTTCCTATTAAAATAAAGAGAGGTTTCATAAGCAGAAGCAGAAGATACAGAAGAAGCAGAAGATACAGAAGGAACTTCAATATTTAAATTTTTTACCCAACTATTACTTTGATTGATTGTAACAACCACGATCTGGTCATTACCCTTGTAGGCAGTAATTTCTAAACCAGTTGATTTGTCGGTGATTGCGTCAACCCTGACAAATCCAGGCCTTATAAACTTTGAAAAATGAGAAAAGGCATACCCACGTTTAAGTATCTCACCATTAGCAGTTCCTTGTTCACCATCACCAATAAAAGAATAATAACGCTGAAGGTACCACCATATATAAGCATTCCAATTGTAAGTCATTGCCTCATGAATAGTATGCAACATTTCAAGGCTTTCATCCCAAATTTCTTTTCCGGAATAAGATGTCCAGGCAGGTGAACCTGAATTTCCAGTATTTAAATTAAGGAGGTATTCTGTCATCCAGATTTCTTTACCCTTTTGTTCAGCAAGAGGAAAAGCTCCCAGCCCACCCCCGTAAATATGACCAGCTGCGATGTCAAAGCTTCCAGCAGCATCAGCATCATTTAACAAGGCATTGGTTAAATCTTTATTGAAATTAAATGACTCCGGTGCGGCAATTTTAGTTCCCCCGATAAGATGTCCATAGTTTTTAAGAAAATTAATCATTTCAGAAGAGGTCCAGTTGCAGGACTCATAAGAGACTTGAATATCAGGTTCGTTTTGAATTGAAATAGCATAAATATCAACTCCGTTTGCGGCCATATAGGCAACAAAAGAATTGATATAATCTTTAAAGGCTTCATAATTCTCCGTTAGCAGATAACCACCTATATAACCGTTGTTGTTTTTTAAACTGGCGGGAGGGGACCAGGGTGATGCTAATATTTTTACACCATAATTCTGAGCTTCTCTGACCGATTCAAGGATTAGTGGCCAATCTGTTGAATCGGATGCCAGTCTGACTCTGAAAATGCTTAATCCCAAATCGTTTTCACCTGTTCCAAATGCTTTTTTTGCTTCGACGGGTTTTAAAAATTGCGTTCCCCACATCTTGTCTGCGCCTCCAAATCCAGCAATGGTCTGATAAGTNCTCTCCGTACTAATCGTTAAGATTATTGGTTTTGGTTCAGGATTATTACTTNCCTTTTCACATCCAATGAAAAGGACCAAAGCAAAAAAGCAAAATGGTTTAAGTGGAAAGTANANTTTTNGNGTTCCTGTCATTATAATTCGGGAGATTTTGGTTAAAAAAAGATTTCCCGGACGTTCTTGAACGTCCAGGAAATCAATGTAAAACAAGCGATATTTCCTTATTCTACCATCAGACTAGTTATATCCCGGGTTCTGATAAGCAGCTTTTTCTTCTGCAGTCATTTCCATACCTTCGAGCTGGCTTTGGGGAATGGGGCGCAGATAGTGATACAGTTCAATGGTGCGCGTTACCAATACCGGCGTATGGTCGCCCCAGGCGGTCCCGCAAATTTCGTACGTAGCAGCAATATCTTTCCATGTCTGGGTACGCACCAGATCGAACCAACGATAGCCTTCACCAAAGAATTCACGTGAACGTTCTGCCAAAATATAATCAATAGTTATAGTTGACGGTGTGGCAGCGATCATAGCAGCACTATTGTCTTGCGCTTTGGCTACATTACCATTGTTGTCCCAACGCCATTTCCCGGCGCGAGCGCGAAGGACATTAATCAAATCATAAGCGCTTTTACCAGGTTGTTCAGTTGCGCCTTTCACAGCCGCTTCGGCAGCTATCAAGTAGAGCTCCGAGAATTTAGCAATGTTGAAAGGACGGGTAGAGCCGGCATTTGGTTGTCCCAATCCGGTGCCGTTGTCTGTGCGGTAGACACCAAGCTTCCATAACCCCGGATATTTTATTCTGCTTATGCCACGCGGCCCTACAACAAAATCGGCTCTTCCGGGTAATACACCTGCACCTATATTTGCATTTCCGGTAGCGTAAACAATTGCTGGATCCTCATCGTTCAGGAAAGTTAGTATTGCATCACCCGGATAAACCGTCAAACCGTTTGCATTAATTAAAGACGTATTAGTGGTGCCACCTTTTGGCCAGTTGCCTCGGTAAACGGTTGTAAATGTGCCGTCGTACCGGGAATCATTGGTTTTGTCGGCAAAGGTGTTTTCAATCACACCGATAGGGGGGCACATACGTGTCCAAGGACGTCCCAGGTGTTGTTCTGCTTCACGCTGAACAGAACTTACACCAGAACTTCTGATGGTTGTATAATTCCACGTCATCATCCAAACGGCAAAGTTATCCGGAGCTGCACCACTGCCATAAGTTAGACTACCTGCATTATAAAATTCGCTTTTCTCTGTGTGGTCAGCATACAGCAGTATTTCCTTATTTCGGTCGTTTTGAGCAAGGTTAACGTCATAATATGTTGCCTGTAAGCCGAAAGGTCCCGGATTATCAATGGCGTTTGTTGCCACGTTGTATGCCTCCTGAAAATACCAGGCGGCATTGTGTCCGTCAGGGTCGGTCCGCTCACATAGCGGATAAGTAGGAATGTTATTTGGGTTTTGGAGCCACCATGCATATGTCAGGTAAGCCTTTGCCAGATAAAGGCGGGCAAGAGTTTTGGTTGCACCACCAGTTATACGTCCCGTTTCCGGCAAATCGTTTATCGCTATCAGCAGGTCCGGGAATATGGCTTTGGTATAAACCTCCGGTACAGTGTTGCGCACAGAGGTTCTCACTGGAGTCGTATTGAACATCAGTTCCCCTGAGCCCAAATCCAAAGGCACCCCGCCGAAAGTCTGTACCAGCTGAAAGTAGTCGAACGCGCGAAAGAATCTGGCTTCGGCAACCAGCGCATCCGAAATGGTACCTACTTCGGCAGCATTTTCAATAACACCACTTGCTGTGTTTATATTAGCGAATGCAGCTCCCCACAATACATCAGCACGGCTACTGGTAGCAGAAATCGTCCCCACACCGGAGAGGTCATGGTCCTTAAAGTTTGCATCGGCACTCTGAGCATATGTTGCTTCATCGGTACCGGTCAGACAGGCATTATAGTAGTAGGCTTGTCCGTAAATGTAGCGCAGGTGGGCGTACATAGCAGTTAATCCTCCCATAACACCTTTCTCGGTTTTGAAATAATCGGGAGTATAAATACTACGAGGGGTTTCATCCAAAATATCCTCGCACGCCCCCAGGAACAACGCCATCACGACTGTTCCTATAATAATTTTTATATTCATACATTTCATCGTTATCCTTTTTTAAAATGTCAAATCAATACCAATCAAGTAGTTGCGTGTAGAAGGCGTGTTAGTGCCTATTGTCAGCAGACGTCTCTGGTAAGTACCTGTTGTTGCCGCATTTTCGTTGCCGTATGAATTGGTTTCGGGATCCATACCTGATTCTTTATTGTATGGCGAGAACATCACAAACGGATTCTGTAAAGTGACGTAAAGCCTTAATCTGCTAATGCCTGCGTTTTTTACCCTGCTGTTATTGTCGATGTTATAGCCTAGTGAAATGGTTCGTATCTTAAGGTACGAAGCTTCGAAATAACCCAGGGTACTACCATACTTTGGATTGTCACCACTTAATAGGCCGGCTGGATTTGGATACTTTGCTTCCGTGTTCTCCGGTGTCCAGTAGTCAACTTTTACATTCCCCCTGCGTCCGGTCATCAAATTGAGGTAGCCTGACGCTGAGTAGAGGGTGCTGATGAGTATACCGCCGCTTTTAAAGGCTCCGATAACGCTCAGGTCAAGTCCTTTATAAGCTATGCTGGTGTTGAAGCCACCCTGAAAATTGGGTTCTACGCTCATGATTTGCCGGTCGTCGGGTCCAACTTTCCTTACCGGCGATCCATCCTGGTTATAATCGCCCACATATTTCACCTTAATCATGCCGACATTTCCGCCCGGTTCCAGGATAGACAGATAATCATCTCCCTCTTGCCAGAGTCCCATTTTCTCGTAGTCGAAGATTACATCAATGGGGTAGCCTACGAACCACCAGTTGGCCTCATCCCTTTCTTGTCCCGAAGCAAGAGCTACCAGTTTGTTGCGATTGGCATACAGGTTGATGCCGGCTTCCCATCTCCAGCCTCCGGGGGTGTCTAATATCACGCCATCGAGCGAAAGTTCCAGTCCTTTGTTTTGGGTTTCTCCTATATTTGCCATGTAGCTTGTCACACCTGACGTAGCGGGCAGACCAACACTCAGCAGAAGATCTTTGGTGTTCGTCATATAGTACTCAACGGTACCTGACAGGCGATTTTTCAGTAAGGCGAAGTCCAGGCCATAATTCCACGTGATAGAGTACTCCCATCCTAAATTATCGTTAGGTAGTTGGGATACATAATACCCAGTGGAGTATGCACTTCCAAAGTTGTAAGGTCTTGTGCTTAAACGTCCAAGTGTAGCGTAGGGTTCAATGGCCTGATTGGAGGTTTGTCCATAGCCCACACGAAGCTTCAACATATTTATCCAGGCGATATTACTCATAAACGATTCGTTTTTGATATTCCATCCGGCC
>WSSedA1B2DRAFT_1000071_pt1 | contig 17857 bp, 16 predicted proteins | sample WetSurSiteA1Bulk_FD_9465 | JGI IMG/M metagenome (IMG submission 9465) | reverse complement strand
AATCCAGAAATGAAATTCCTGTTGGTAATAGATCTGCCATGTATAATTTTAGTTTATAACCTGTTATTCAATGCGAATTGTCTGCCCAAAAATAGTGCTATTTTTTAAATGGAAGCCCGTATAAAATGTCGTAAGATCAATCCATTTAAGGCAACATTGTGAAAGTGCATTAAAATTACTAACTGGTTCTGAAACAGGCCGTAAAATAATAATTATCGCAGCCGGCGGGATCTATCTCTGAATATTGTTATAATTGTAAATTAATTATTTAATTATGAAAGCATATTTTTCTACAGCATATGGCGGACCAGAAGTTTCCCTGTATGGAGATTATCCGGATCCTTCAGCCGGTAATAATCAGATACTTGTTGAAGTTAAGGCAGTTTCAATCAATCCTGTAGATTACAAGGTAAAGCGAGGTGTGGCAAAACTAATGAGCGGTTCGAAGTTTCCACGCATCTTTGGATCTGATTTTGCCGGAGTAGTAAAATCTGTCGGTAGCGGAGTGACCCAATTCAGGCTGGGAGACAGGGTTTATGGTGCAACCCCGGTGATATGGGGCAAACCTGGTGCTCTGGCTCAACTGCTGGCAGTTGAGCAGAAATTTGCCAGGGCTATTCCCGGACAAATAACATTTGAGGAGGCTGCATCGCTTCCTATTGCTGCTCTTACGGCTCTTAATGGTTTAAGAAGATGCAAGGTAACAGCAGGAAAGGAAGTGCTTATAAATGGTGGAACGGGCGGTGTTGGACATTTTGCGATACAGATCGCCAGGGCGAAAGGAGCAGTTGTCACAGCCACATGCAGGCAGGGTAACGTCGAGCTGGCTAAAAAGCTGGGGGCAGAATATACTATGGGGTACAGCAGGGAGGAGTTTGCAAAGACTGAAAAAAAATTCGATGCAATTCTGGATGCATACGGTAAAATGGATTTTGAGGATGTCTGCAGGCTTCTGAAACGCAGTGGAATATACGCCACTACACAGATAAAGCCTTTTCTGATCTTCTCATCACTTTTTGTTCAGCTTATGTATGGGAAGAAGCTTACTTCATCGAACCTGCGTTCAAAACCTGAGGATATGGAAGAAATGGAAAGACTATTCCTCGATAAAAAACTTTATCCGGTAATTGAACATACCTTTACTCTGGATAAGGCCGGTGAAGCTTTTGAGCTTGCTGAAAATGGAAAGCCCCGTGGTAAAATTATCGTTAGAATATAAAACAAAAGAGGAGATTTTAAAAAGTTGATTTCCCTGATTTTAATCCATGGTGTGACTTTGTGAAGCACTCAGTGATCCTTTGTGGTTCAATTTAATTTGAACCACAAAGGGCCTCAAAGGTCACTCAAAGGATCACGAAGGACTTTTAAAATATCCTCCTTATTCAAAGATGACCTATAGGTGATAAGGTCTTCTGTATTCGTAATTCATCAGCCTGTGGCTGCAGGCCTCCTTGTCATCAACAAAAGTATATGTTGCCGGATTCCATTTGACAGGTCTTCCAAGTTCAGTAGCAATATTGCCCAGGCAACATGTTATTGCTGTACTGCATCCAACCTCAATTGAAGCAATTGGTTTCTGGCGTGAACGGACTGCATCGATGAAGTTCTGCATATGCGGAGAGCTGATCTCAAACTGCAGTCCTGCCTGCGTTGGAGCGGGACGTGCCTGACCCTGGGCACCTGCAGGTCTCTGTCCCTGCTGACCGGCCGGACGCTGGGCTCTCGGCTGCGGACGGGTTCCTGCAATGTCAGCAGGGATAAGTGAAGGTTCGGAACATGCTATATATCCCCTGGCAACCTCAATCCATCCTTTTGTTCCGATGAACTTGATCCCCTGGGCACCTGGATTATCCTCAAGGTAAGGCTGTTCAGTCATAACAACTCCTGTCTTGTATTTATAGGTCATATACTGCTGACCATTATATCCCTTTGGAATGATCTCGCAGGGACCTGATCCGTCCATTCCGATTGCAGCCTGAGCTATATCGAACATATGAGCTCCCCAGTCCGCGGTATAGCCGTTCCCGGTCTCCCGGTACCAGCGCCAGGCACCCCAGAGTGTTTCGTTCTGCACCGGATCGAGAGTGATCTGCGGGGCAAGGTCGGAGTTATATACTATCTTCTCATCGTTGAGAGGGCCGAGCCACAGGTTCCAGTTCAGGTTTCCAGGGATAGCCATTGCAGGAAGATCCAACGGTTTTGGCGGATCACCTACCTTGGCATATATCTTCTCAATATGTCCTATGGAACCATTCTGAACAAGCTCAATTGCCTTCTGAAATTCTTTGCTGGAGCGCTGCTGGCTTCCTACCTGAACAACCCGTTTATTGTCATTTGCAACCCGGGTCATGACAAGCGCTTCCTGTATAGTGTAGGAGAGTGGCTTCTGGACATAAACGTCTTTGCCTGCCTGGCAGGCATGGATTGTCATCAGGGCATGCCAGTGATCAGGAGAAACAACCTCCACGATGTCAATATCCTTGCGTTCAAGAAGCTGTTCATATTGTTCGTAAGTATCGCAACGGGGAGCAATTCCTTTTGACTTCTGCCATTCTTCGACTCTCTTTTTGTATCTCTGTTGCTTTATTGTATCTACATCGCAGCATGCAACTACCTGGAGCCCGGCGGCGCCTGCAAATCCGCTGAAATCAGAAAGAGCCTGGCGTCCAAGTCCGATCGTTCCCATCAATATGCGGTCGCTTGGGGCAACACGGATTCCGTTGATAACATAGCTGGGCAAGATTGTCAGTCCTGTCAGACCTACTGCCGATAATCCCAGAAAATCACGACGGTTCAGTCCTTTTTTTGTTTTTTCTTTCATCTGTTAGTATATTTTAGGTTTAGTTTCATTAAAACTGTCTAAAAATAGAAAAATGTTTTACTGCCGTAATCTTGAAATCAGATTATTTTTAAAGATATGTTTTGAAGCATGACCTCCTCCCTTAATAATCGTTTATCATTATGAGCGGAGAAAAGAACCGAGTCCCGCAATGCGGGACGAGCTCGCAAAAAGCAATCTCATGCTTTTGGTCGGACACTAAATAATATACATATTGTGTTACAATAAATATTATATGTATAACAATAAATATTTTACCTGTAACAATATCTTACTTTAAACACTTTTAACTTGACATTCAGTTAATTTTTTGGTATTTTTATTAAAAAATTGTACCTGAAAAGCAGGGATGAGCGCAGACTGGATGATAAGGCCGGCCGGTTCTCATTTAGGGATTAATTAAAAACTATGATAGAGNAGAAAATAACGGAAGATTTAAAGCCTGAATGGATTAAGATCATTTTGAAATATAAAGATCCTGATCCTGCAAAAAGTTGGTGGCAGATAATAAACTCTTTGGGCTCATATATCATATTGTGGGTACTTATGATCCTTTCACTGAAGATTTCTTACCTGCTTACCCTTGCACTTTCAGTTTTCGCAGCAGGATTCCTTGTCAGGATTTTCATCATTTTCCACGACTGCGGGCATGGTTCATTTTTTAAATCGAAACGGTTAAACAAAATCATAGGTTGCATTACAGGAGTGATTGTATATACACCATTTCATAAATGGCATCTTGAACATAAAATACATCATCAGACTGTCGGTAACCTTGATAAGCGTGGCAGAGGTGACGTTAAAACTCTTACTGTCGATGAATATAAAAAACTGACCAAGTTGCAGCGTTTTTCGTACCGGTTTTACCGGAATCCATTTTTTCTTCTGGGATTAGCTCCAATGCTGCTCTTTGTCGTTTCAAACCGGTTGACGAAGAAATATATGTCAGTAAAAGAAAAGCTCTACGTTTATCTTACAAACCTTGCACTTTTTACTTTAATATTCCTGGTGATCCTTGCAATTGGCTGGAAAGCATTTCTGTTAATTCAGATTCCTGTTCTTTATATCGCAACCGTACATGGAGTGTGGCTGTTTTATGTTCAGCATCAGTTCAGGCATGTTAAATGGGTAACCACAGAGAACTGGGATTATAAAACCATCGCCCTTAAAGGAAGCTCGATGTTCAAACTACCGGCTCTGCTTAACTGGTTTACAGGAAGCATCGGTTATCATCATATTCATCACCTGAGTCCTATGATTCCCAACTACAACCTGAAGAAATGCCATAACGAGAATCCAANTTTTCAGGATATAAAGCCAATCACATTCTTTACTGCATTTGAATCCCTTCTTCTGAGGCTTTGGGATGAAAAGAGGCAGATGCTTGTCGGGTTTAATGAAATCTGATCCATAACAAGGCAGAACCGCGACAGAGCCACCAAAAAAACCTGTATTTCATGCTGCTTCCCCATTGCCCCATCACTTTGAGTTGCCCATCTCCAGAACCGCAGAACCGCAGAACCGCAGAACCGCAAAACCGTGGAACCGCACAACCTTTAATATATCGCATATTATGATCGGAAAATATAAAATTATAACGCTTTGTGGCAGCACCAAATTCAGGGATGAGTTCATTGACTAGCAGAAGCGGCTGACCCTTGAGGGCAATATTGTTATCAGTGTTGGACTGTTCGGGCATTCAGGTGATCATGAAGTCTGGACTGAAAGCATCAAAAAAATGCTCGATGAAATGAATCTTCGGAAAATTGATCTGGCAGATGAGATAATTGTCATAAATAAGGGTGGATATATAGGCTCCTCTACAAGGAATGAGATTGAATTTGCCAAAGAATCCGGCAAACTCGTTCTCTTCCTCGAGTAATTATATAATAAATCCCAAATCCGGCGAGATCAGTAATCTGACGATCCAGGTTATCATATTAATCATCCATTCAGATTCAAATCTTCTGAGGATAACCGGTAATACTTCTTATCTGGTCATACAAAGGCTGAAGGCGGTTATACATTTTTGAATATACCTTTTGGTATAATTCGGTATATATTTGCACATTTTTGCTGTCAGGGAGATATTGTTCACCAGGACGTGTCATTGACTTAACAGCCTCATTATAATCCCCATAATATTTCATTCCTACAGCTGCATTTATAGCAGCCCCAAGAGATGAGGTCTCATAGGTATGGGGTTTATAGGCGGGCATGTTAAAAATATCTGCTGTTATTTGCATTGCCTGTTTACTTTGCGAACCACCTCCTGAAACAATGATCTTTTTTACAGGGATTTTGGTTCTTTTTACCGTTCTTATCAACCCCTCTTTAAGCGAAAATGTCAGTCCTTCAAGGATAGCCCTGTAAATATGTGCCCGGGTATGTACATCACCAAATCCAATAATAGCACCTTTAGCTTCAGTTCCAGGGATTTTCAATCCTGGCGACCAGTAAGGCTGAAGGATAAGTCCCATTGAACCTGCGGGTATATTTACAATCATTTCATCAAAAAGCTCTTCAGCGGATCTGCTTGTTTTTTCTGCTATCTGTATTTCTCTCAGGCCAAACTCCTTTTTGAACCAGTTTATCATCCAGAAGCCTCTGAAAATCATTATTTCAGTATTGAAATAATCAGGAATAGCACTTGGGTATGAAGGAAAAAACGGGATAACCTCAAAGTACTTCCTGTGTGTCGTTTGCACGGTAGAAGTGGTTCCATAACTCAGGCAGGCAACATCGGGTGATACAACTCCCGAGCCTAAAACTTCACATGCTTTATCCGCAGCAGCAGCGATAAGTGGTAATCCCTGTGGAATTCCGGACTTTTCTGAAGCTGATTTACTGATATATCCTAGTGTCGCGGAAGGCTTTACCAGTCCAGGCAGCTTTTCTCTTTCAACAGGAAACATCTTAAAATTCATATGTCCTTTATCTGCCCACTCCTGTTTTTTATAGTCAAAAGGCAGATAACCTACCGTACATCCTACCGAATCAGTAAACTCACCTGTCAGTATGAAAGTCAGGTATCCTGACAGGAATAGAAATTTGTCGGTTTTTTCCCAGATATCAGGAGAATTTTGCATCAGCCAGTTACATTCGCCGTTTTTAACTGCGTATATAACAGCTTCCCTCATGCCAACAATCCTTAAAGCCAGCTGCATCAGTTTTCCCGGGTATTTTCCGTGTGCGGTCTGTCTCTGATCGAGCCAGGAAATCGCCGGTCGAAGTGAATTGCCGTTTTTATCAAGATTTACCAAAGTAGATCTCTGGGTTGTAATGGTTACGGCTTTTATTCTATCCTTCCCGAATTTTGTATCACTGAATAGTTTTTTCAATGTATCAAACATCTTATCCCTGAAATATTCCGGGTATTGTTCAGCCAAACCCGGATCAACTGAGAAATAAGGTTCAATTAGGGTTTTTGCGATCTGGAGTATATTTCCGGAAAGATCAATCAAAACCGCTCTGACAGACTGCGTCCCACAGTCAATTGCCAGTATTAGATCATCGGATGAATTCATTTTCTTTATAGACCAAGTGTACCGCCAGGGTTCATAATATTGTTTGGATCAAAATGTTTTTTTACTGCGCCAAGGAGTGCCATGGAAGGTCTGCCCAGATGTTCTTCCATCCAGGGGGCAAGAACTCTTCCTACTCCATGATGATGAGAGAGAGAACCTCCGTTTTCCTGTATAGTATCGACCAGCCCTTTGTGAAATGCTGCAAAGTCATTTTTCTCATTTCCCTTTTCCATCGGACTAAGGAATGTGAAATAAAGATTTGCCCCGCATTCGTAAACATGCGATATATGTATCATTAAAACAGTTTTNGGGCGTTGGTTCACATAAGTACGAACAGCATTCCATACTTTCAGAAGATTTTCCCATGTTACTGCTGTTTCAAGCGTATCCGACATTATACCCAAATCCATCAGTGGATCACGCATGTATGCACTCGAATATCTCTGGTCGAGCCATTTCTTTACAGGACTTTTGCCTAAATACATTCCTTTCCCTTTTCTTGCCGTCACCCTTATTTTGCTCATTACAAATTTTGTATAGTCTTTATCACCTTCAACAGCAACAAACATAAGTGATCTTTTACCAGGCAAAAAGCCAAATCCTTTTAACAACCTGTCAGAAAAACTATTATCGAATCCTTTGGTTTTGAATGCAATATCCGTTTCATCTGGATCAGAAATCCTGAATAAATGGGGCTTACCATATTCGGATTGAATGATTTTTTGCATTGTTGCAACAGCCTGTTCGAACGACTTAAAAATGAAAGATCCGTAACTGCTATTTTGAGGCCTGTAATTATGAATATTAAGCGTGGCTTCAGCTATTATCCCTAAAGTACCCTCAGATCCTATAAAAAGCCTGAAGATATCCCATCCCTGTGCTGTGCGGGGATACTCTTTTGTTTCAATGATACCGGAAGGAGTGATTACTTTCAGGGAAACAACCATATCTTCAATCTTCCCATAACCGGTAGAAGCCTGTCCTGCCCCCTTTGCTGCTATCCATCCGCCTGCTGTAGAATACTCAAAGGATTGCGGAAAATGGCCGCATGTGAATCCGTGTCTGTTCAGTTCCTCTTCAAGTGCCGGACCGTAGATTCCGGCCTGGACAGTCACCGTTTTGTTTGCAGTATTTATTCTTTCAATTTTATTCAGATGTTTTGTCAGTACCAAAGCTATTCCTCCTTGTGGAGCCTTCAATGCCCCTGTCACAGATGATTGGCCACCTACCGGAATTAACGGAATTCTTTCCTGCTGGCAGTATTCAACTATTTTTACAAGTTCATCAAAGCTCTTTGGTGAAACAACAGCATCCGGAGGATTTGGCACCAGGTTCAATCTCATATCAAGCAATTCTGCATAAAATTTTCCGCATGAGAATTTTGCACGTGAAAAATCATCTGACTGAACATTTTCATCACCGGCTAAANTTCTAAAAAAATCGAGCTGCTGTGGTTTCAGCGATGACAGTTTCTCAAGTTTTACTAGTTGCGATCCGGAGAGGTATTTCATCTCAAAATCAGAATCTTTCAGATTAAATTTCTCCCTGATAATTTTAATCATCAGTGGATCGACTTTCTCTTCTCTTTTATCTCCCCATTTCAGAATCTGGCGGTAAGTAAAATCCATTTGTTATTTGATTTAACAATTATNAAAGTCTCACATCTCAGTCAAATTAGATTTTAAATCAAAAGGCATCAATTAAAACAAATCATATACTTTCATCATTGAAGCAGTCTCGTCTTCAATTCTCCTACTATCCCAATTCAGCATTTCAATTGCTACAGCTGTTATTTTACCAATAATATCTTTACCTGGATTTCCCAATGTTCCGGTTCCTGTTCTTCTTAACATTATATCTTTCAGAGTCTTAGCGCTTTCATATTTTATTGCATAAACAATTTCCGCCAGAATTTCGCCGTCATGACTTACCACTTCAGCATACTGTGGATTATCCCTGGCAATCTGAAAAATAATCTGGCTGTCGGTGCCGTAGTTTCTACTGATGTATTCAATTGTTTGTTTGCTGAAATCAGTATAATTAAGATGTTGCCTGATCATGAACTGTCGCATATCCCTGATCTCACAGCCGGAAAGATAAAGATTGTCCGAAACAGGATCTGAAAGAGTCTTGTTGAGTTTCCTCGCAATGAGGTTTAATACCTCCCTTGCCAGACTTCTGCTTGTGGTAAATTTTCCTCCTTCAACTGTTATCATCCCTTCTATTCCATCAATTGCGTCATCATAAACTTCATATTTTCTTGATGTCTGGTAAGAGCTTTTTGTCTGGTCATCCACCAGAGGTCGCAGTCCCCCATAAGCATACCTTATGTCCTTAAAAGATATCTTCTTACCGAAATTTTCATTTACTGACTCTATTACATCAATTATGCTTTCTCTTGATACATAGTATTCATCAGGGTCTCCATAATATTCCCTGTCGGTGGTACCGATAAGTGAATGATCACGCCAGGGCATGATCATCAGGTGTCCTCCGCCTTCTTTCTGAAGCGACACAACGTGGTTACCGGCAATTTTATTTGTGATTATGTGAATACCTTCCGATCGTTTTATTTTATGAGTCAGGAGATCTTTTTTTAATGCCATGCCAAGGATCTTATCTGCCCAGGTTCCTCCGCAATTTATTATCAAATCAGCGTAAACATTTTTCGTTTCACCTGAAAAAAGGTCTTTGACCTCAACGCCGGTAATTCTGTCTTTAGAATCATATTTAAAAGCTTTAACGGGTGAGTAATTAGAGACTTTAGCACCGTATTCAGCCGCTGATTTAATAAATGCAAGGGTAAGTCTCTCCGGGAAAATGCTCTGGTAATCGAAAAAATAAAATGAATTCCGGAGTTTCTCCATTTTAAGGTTGGGTTCAAGTCTGATAGTTTTTGAATGCGAAATCAGCTTGTGGTTCTGAAGCCTTTTGCTCTTATCCCATGTATCTTTCTTATCGTACGAAAGAAAGTCATACAAATACATACCTGCAAGCATTTTCCAAATGTTCCCTTTCCATTTTTTGTAATTGGGAAGGACAAATGGCAGGGGGTAGACAAAATTAGGGGCAATATTGCCCAGGATCCTCCTTTCGCGAAGTGATTCCCGTACAAGCCTTATCTCCATATTTGCAAGATATCTAAGCCCACCGTGAATAAGTTTTGAAGTGGCTGCAGAAGTAGCCCCTCCGTAATCCTCTTTTTCAAATAATGCAACCGAAAGTCCCCGGGCAGCAGCAATATAAGCTACTGCAGCTCCTGTAATGCCTCCACCGACAATTATCAGGTCAAATTTTTTCCCGGTCAGCTCTTCGATACACCTCTTTAAAACCATTTTATAAATTCTAAATATATAGGTTACTATTTATAACCGTAAAAACAAATTCATGCAATTACCTATTTGTAATGAGCTAGTTAAATTAGCATATTTTCTTTTATGTTCAATGGAAATCGGTCTGGGTTACAAGTATTTATTTTTCTTTAGGTGCAAATACATTTTTACATTATAAAGACTTTAAGGACTTTATAGACTTTACAGACTCATTTCAAGCTATTGACAGTTTATATTCAACAAATAATGACTATTATTATAAAAGATTCATTCCTGTAAATGGTATACTTTTACTTTAATTTAATTTAAGATCATAAATAATTAGAAATGAATGCAGTAAGAAATATTTTTACGGTTTTTCTGTTGCTTGGAGGAGTTTTGTTTATTGAATCATGTTCTCCAAAACCGGTGACTCCCGAGACGGCACTTCAGGCTTATCTGAATACTAAAGACACTGTTTTCAAATGGGCGATCCAGGATAAACTTAAGAGTGATGGTGTGACGTTATACCGGATCTTGTTTACTTCTCAGCAATGGCGTGGTATTAAATGGAATCATGAACTCACAGTAATAGTTCCTGATAAGGTTGAGTATAATGACGCTCTTTTATTCATAACAGGAGGCAGTGTTAAAAACGGTCAGCCCAATATTCATGAATGGACAGAAGGGCTAACGGTTGGGTTAAGCAAAGTTGCAATAACTAATATGACAATTGCCGCTATAATATGGCAGGTGCCCAATCAGCCTTTGTACGATGATCTTACAGAAGACGCACTCATCTCGTTTACACTTCATAACTACCAGAATGATAATGATCTGACATGGCCATTATTATTTCCTATGACAAAAAGTGCGGTCAGGGCTATGGATGTTGTGCAAAAATTCTCCAGGAAGGAGCTAAAATGGAAGATTGATCAGTTTATCGTGTCAGGTGCATCAAAACGCGGATGGACAACATGGCTGACAGGTGCTAACGACAGCCGCGTTAAGGCAATTGGTCCCATGGTAATCGATGTTCTGAATATGCCGGTAAATATAGATTATCAACGGGTTGTATGGGGTGATTACAGCATTGAGATTGCGGATTACGTCAATCTTGGAATTGCACAGCAGGTCAATACACCAGAAGGGATTGATCTGGTAAAAATGATCGATCCATACTCATACAGAAAGAGCCTGACAATGCCTAAGATGATTTTCATGGGGACCAACGATCCTTACTGGCCTGTTGATGCTGTAAAAAATTATATTGACAGTATTCCGGGAGAAAACCATATTTGCTATACTCCAAATGCTGCTCACGATCTGGGGGGAGGAGAAAAGGCATTTGCAACATTAAGTGCTTTCGTCGGAACAACTGTAAAAGATGGGAAATACCCCATCTGTGATTATGCTGTTTCAGAAGTGAATGGAGAAGTACTTGTTAAGGTAAAAGCCACACCTGAATTGCTGGTTAACACCACTTTGTGGAGTGCAGATTCAGAAGATCAGGATTTCAGGGACGAAACCTGGGCGGACTCCACACTGAATCAGGCAAATAAAACTGATTTCGAAGTGAGGATCAAAAAGCCGGCTTCGGGTTATAAGGCATTTTATGTCGATCTCCAATACAAAGCCCCTTTTGGAGGAGGTGATTACACCCAGAGCACCAGGATGTTCGTTGCCGACAGCATGCAGCTTTTGCTGAGAAGAAATTAAACCCAAATCAATTACCGGTCTGAAGCCAATTTTGGCAAAAGAAGGTCGTGCAGTCTTGCAGTCAAATCCTTATTTTGTTAATAACCGCATAACCGCATAACCGCACAACCGCATAACCGTATAACCGCATAACTGCATAACCGCATAACTCTTAATTAATTGCATATTATGATCGGAAAATATAAAATTATAACGCTTTGTGGGAGCACAAAATTCAGGGATGAATTCATAGCCGAGCAGAAGCGGCTGACCCTTGAAGGCAACATTGTGATCAGTGTGGGCCTTTTTGGGCATTCAGGTGATGATGAAGTCTGGACTGAAAGCACCAAAGAAATGCTCGATGATATGCATCTTAGGAAAATTGACCTGGCTGATGAGATATTTGTCATAAATAAGAGTGGATATATAGGCTCCTCAACAAGGAATGAGATTGAATATGCCAGCAGGACCGGTAAGGTCGTTAAGTATATGAAAGCCTTAGTTTAATTCTTTTTTTAAACCTTATTATTCCTGCCTTTATTTAGTTTACAAACAGTTATTAGCTACAAAGCAACTTATCGAAAAAACAAACGACATTTCAGAGAAAAAAAACCAATAAGGGTTTTACCAAACCCACCATGGGGCCTTTACAAATTCTGCATAAACCAGGATATCGAACAAAACATGCGCTGACAGTGACGGCAGAACACTTTTTGATAAATGCCTGACTGTTCCGAATAATATGCCTGCAAGGAAGGTCCAGAAGACCAGAAAACCAATATTAATATCTCCTGTGACCGCCGGAGAAAGGAACAAACAACATTTATAACCGGTATGCGATATTGTGCTGAATAAGACCGAGAACGGTCCATTAATGCTCCTTGTATATTCTTGTAAAAATCCCCTGAAAACCAGCTCCTCAGCACAGCCTATAAGTGCCGCAGTAATTGCAAAAAGATGAAGAGATACTGGAAACAAGCTGATACCCAAATGCCAACGGTATATGACAACTAGCATACCGCCCATCGCAATTCCCATTATAAGGTATAGAAGAGTTATTTTAGAGGAGATATATTCACCTGTTATCTTTTTAAGATCTGCGAACGACCTGAGATTTATGCTGATAACGAAAGCAGACATAATAAGTGCCGCAAACGCGAGAAGCTGAACCGGAAATTTAAATTGAATGAAAAATGAAAAAACCATCAGCCCGAAGCTGCATAGAATTGCCCTGGATAAAATAATAAGCCTTTTTTCCCCTGACATTACTTATCCTTATGACTTTATTCCATTCCGGAGCCTGCTACCGATGAATCTGAATATTAGTATCATGGGTAAAAGAAGCAGAAGCCATCCGGATCCAAGACAGAAACCTTCATTGGCTACAATTCGTGTACCAGGTAATGATCTTTTTATTTCAGATTTATTTACTGAGTCAGCAAGAAAATCATGGGGTAGCGAAAGGTATTTTAAGCCGCCGAGAGTTTTAATTGTGGCAATATCCGCAACAGTATCATTAATAACCAATCCATGAAGCATTCTGAGATTTGATAAAGCCTGAAAACTTCTGATTGTATCATTTTTGATCAGTTCGATGACTTCAAGATCCGGATGTCTACCAATAAACGAATTGAATTCTTCCTGAGTTACATTTGAAGAAAACGCCATCCACCTGAGCAGAGGTAATTTGATCACATTCGGATCATAAATCAGTGCATCACCCGCAACAGATAATACTTCAAGATTCATGTGATTATTTATTAAATCCAGGTTTTTAATTTCATCAGATACATTGATAACCAGCTCTTTCAGACTATTAAGTGGATTCAGTATTGAAATATCCAGACTTCCTGAAGTCTGAATTATAAGTCTTTCAATCTGTTTATTGTTTATAAGAAAGTTTTTTGTTACAACAACATCATCCTTCAGGTCAGTAAGGAAAAGCTGTTTAAGTGCAGGCATGAAGGGCAATGGATCGGTGATTATCGAATCATTAAGTGTTATCATCAGGATCTCAAGGTTAGTCAGTCTGGAAAGCTGGGCGTAATTACTACGGACAAGACTCGTTCCGGCAATAATCCGCGGATTGAAAATTTTAAGAAGCTCCGCCATATCCTTGAAGTCCCCCGGAAGGTAGATACCTGGATTGGGTTTGATTTCAGCCAGCTTGGCCAGGTAAGGGAGATAACTATCCGGGAACTTTGATTGTACGTTAATAAACTGAAGGGTTGAAAAATCATACTCTTTTGGATTTTTAAACCATGGTATCGAGTCATCTTTTATCGGGATATTAATTGAATATATTTTATCATTGACATACAGAATACTGTCGGTGGATTTAAATAAAAACCTGTTTTTCGCAAAGGGCTTATCGTGCACAAATAAGTAATCGTCGCACCAAAACAGATCTCCCTTACTGCCCATTACTACAGCAGGATTTATACTGTCTGATTCATTTAACATCAGTAAGTATGATTTGGATAAGTTGTTTATTTCGTCCATACCGGCAAATTCAAGAAGGGAATAGCTTTTAGGCAGACCTGTACATGAGTTGATGAAAAAGATCAGCACAATCAGTAGAAAGTAACAGGAATGGCTTCTGAGACAACTGTTTCTCACCTCTAAATTATTCAGACTTTTCATGATTTTATTTATTAAATGCACTAATAATCAAAATGTTAAACCAAGTTACGAGATTTTCACGGATAAATCCCAAAATATTTTTGTAAAAAATACCACCCGCCGGACTTCTTTTCTTTGGTTCATTTGGCTTAGCCGAGCTCGTCAGGCTAAAACCTTCCTCGGTTCTTTTGGAGGGGCAAAAGAAATGAACATAAATCTTTATCTTTAATGGGTAAAAAAGCAAGTTATAAAGTATTAAAATTCTATACCAGTAAAAAAATCTTATTATGAAAGAATTTGAATCAGTAACACAGGAAATTATCTCCCTGGTTGATACCTGGGAACCAAAGCTTTCAGCCTTACCTGAAGAGATAATCACATTCAGACGAAATTGTCAAAGCAGAACGATAAAACAGATCCTTGGACACCTGATCGACTCGAATTCCAACAATACTCATAGAGTAGTTCATCTTCAATACCAATCAAGCCCATTGATCTTCCCAAACTATGCGACATTTGGAAATAACGACAGATGGATCGCCATTCAGGACTACCAGAGAGAAGACTGGAATGTCTTAATACATCTCTGGAAGTATTCACTTTTACATTACTGTCATGTTGTTAAAAATATTGATGATTCAAAACTTGACAATGAGTGGATCGCAGGACCAGATCAGAAAATAACGCTAAAAAAAATGGTCCTTGATTTTCCGGGACATTTAAAACTTCATCTTTCGGAGATCAGGCACCTGATTGAGGAACCAATATAAAGTACTATTTAACCACGGAGTTGCACTGATTTAAAGGGAGTTACATAAAGTTAATCCCTGCCCATAGCCCCTTGTCCGAGTGCCTCAAGCTCCAACCCATAGTCATATTGATAATCCTCATGGAGAGAGCCAAGTTTTTCCTTTATTGCCTCGATTTGCCTTAAATACAGATTCGTGAGAGCCGCATTCCTCTGAATAGAGGGATTGAATTTCTTCAGTTTTGAACAATAATAGATAAGCAAATCAATCTCCGTTTTCTTATTTTGTGAATACCTGACATACTTCCGGGTGTTGAGTAAGATCCGTCGAAGGCTTTTCTTAATAAAGTAATAGCTTTTCTTATTAACCTGTTCAAACTGCAGATCAATCTCCTTTTTAACACCTTCAATATATGAAGCCTCATCTGATGCCTCAAACAGCAGGTAAGTCAGCAGCTCCTTGTTTTCTTTCTTGAATCTCGCCAACCGGAGACAAAGGTCACGGAGTTCTTTGGGTGTCAGGTTTTGTAATTCCTGACTTATTTCTTTTACTGTGACAGCCTTCATTATTTAATTGGAAAGAGGTTAGTCATCGGTTATTTTTATCAAAGGTATTGTTTTTTCACGGGGCGAGTATGACCCAATACCTTAATAAATGTTGAAGCGGAATGGCAACAGAATGGAATTCAACAAACCTTAAAATTACCAAAAACGAGGAAGCGAATATACTTCTTCACTTTGAATACAGTGATGGGTGGAGCTTGTAAAGAATAGTGACGCCTGCAAACTCAGCTATCTATTTACCGGAAATTGGAGACCGATTTTCGACCGGAGGTCATTGCATTTTCATAGAATTTCTCTGCATACTTTGTAAATATCACTATATTAGTGATATATGCAGGTTTCGCATATCTAATAAATTTCGAATATATTTTTTTTACTATTTGAATTAAAGCATAATTCATTATATTTGACGCTTTTGAACCTTCCAGCAAGACTATAATTAACGCTTATCAATATGTTACTCCACCAACAATTTGTCCGAATGGCAAAGAAAAATGCCAAAAAGCTCGCTGTTATTGATAAAACCACAGGAAGAAATGTAACTTATTCAAGAGCTTTAATCGGAGCTTTGATACTTAGTTCAAAATTTAAAAAGTATGATAAGGGGTTCATTGGCATAATGATTCCTACTTCTGCAGGTTGTGCACTGGCTACAGTAGGAGCTTTGATGAGTGGCAGGATACCGGTAATGATAAATTATTCAACCCAGGCTGCGGAGAACGCAAAGTATGCACAAAAGAAATGTAGATTCAAAGCAATTATTACTTCCAAAGCATTACTGGAAAAAATTAATTGTCCGGTAATTGACGGAATGATAATGATTGAGGACATAATGGAAAGTGTTACTACAGGTGAAAAGCTTATGGCGGCATTGAAAACCAGGCTTCCTGTTAATATGATTCTTAAAAGCATCCATAAAGGAGATGAAAATGATACTGCTGCAATCCTGTTTACCAGCGGAAGTGAAAAAGATCCGAAAGCAGTTCAGCTGACCCATCTTAATATAGCTTCAAACATTGTAAATTTTGGCGGGTATGTAAAATTGTCTGAATCAGATATCATTTTGGCAAATCTTGTCTTCTTTCATATTTTTGGTTTAACAGTAAATCTCTGGGTGCCATTCTATTACGGTATGACTATGGTGGCCTATGCCAACCCGCTTGACTTTCAGACTATCAGCAGGATTGCACGTGATGAAAAACCAACATTAATGGTAGGTACTCCAAGTTTCTTTTGGGGCTATCTCCAGAAATCGGAACCAGGGGATTTTAAATCTCTCAGGCTAATGGTAGCTGGAGCAGATAAATGTCCGGAAGCCCTTAGGGAAGGATATATGAAAAAGCATGGGGTAACACTGCTTGAGGGTTACGGAGCTACTGAGACATCTCCTGTTATTTCAGTCAATTCACATGAATTCAACAGACCTGGCAGTACCGGGAAAGTGATCCCTGGCGTTCAGGTAAGATTAGTGAATTTTGAAACCGGTGAAGAGTGCAAAACCATGGAGGTCGGGAAGATATTTGTAAAAGGAGACTCTGTAATGAAAGGCTATTATGATGATCCTGAGCTTACAGCTGATGCCCTGGTTGACGGCTGGTATAACACGGGTGATATGGGATTCTTTGATGAAGATGGCTTTCTCTGGCATGCAGGGCGGTTCAAAAGGTTTGCAAAGATTGGTGGGGAGATGGTTTCTCTGGTTAAGGTAGAGAACATATTGGAGAAGTTTCTTCCGACGGGAGTATTATGTTGTGTGGTCGAAGTATCGGATGTAAAAAAGGGATCATATATTGTTGCGACAGTCTCTCAGGAAGTACACAAGACAGAAATACTCAGGAAGATGATGAATGAGTTACCCGTTATCGCTCTGCCAAGGCAATTCATAGTTATTAAGGAGTTACCTATGATGAGTACAGGTAAGATAGATTTCCGAAGCGTTACAAAAACAGTCAAAGGTATATTGGACACTTCCGGCTCTGAACAGTAGACTGATGATGGTGTATTCAAAGCTTTTTAGCCCATACAGTTTTTATATTAACAAACTCCCTTATTCCCTCGATAGCCAGTTCCCTGCCGAAACCTGAATGCCTGGTTCCGCCAAAGGGTAACCGCGGATCGGATTTTACCATGCCATTGATGAATACTGCACCGTCGTGAAATTCACGGGCAAGATCATAAGCTTTGTTGAGGTCATCTGTAAAAAGTGATACTCCGAGACCAAAGTTTGTCCTGTTGGCGATCGTTATCGCTTCTGCTGTATTATCAGAGATGGTCACAGGTGCTACCGGACCAAATACTTCTTCATCGAACAGAGGCATGCCTGGCGTCACATCTACGACAACTGTGGGTTCGTAAAATGATTTGTTACGGATACCTCCTGCAATCATCCTGGCTCCCAATGCAACTGATCTGACGACCTGTTCCTCAACTCTTACAGCTTGCCCGATGCTGACAAGAGGTCCGATATCCGTATCCTCTTCTGCCGGATTGCCTGTTTTTAGTTTCCTGATTCCATCAAGGAACAGATCCAGGAACCCATCACTTATTT
>WSSedA1B2DRAFT_1000069_pt1 | contig 17987 bp, 13 predicted proteins | sample WetSurSiteA1Bulk_FD_9465 | JGI IMG/M metagenome (IMG submission 9465) | reverse complement strand
CAAATGAATCAACATTATATGAAGGATCTCTAAATTTCGAATATGGGATTCTTGGATTATAGAAATCAAAAAGAAAACGAAGTCCGTCATATTCTGAAATCATTGGAACAGATCCATGATTGTCATCTTTGTAATAGCTCCAATGATACTTTAAATTGTTTTCATTGTTTATGTCTAAATACTTTGCCAGCTCAAACGAAGCTGCATTGCCTTTTGATGTATCAGTATCTGAATATCCCTGGTTTGCAATGGACAGGTAAAATCCAATACCTTCAAAGTTCTTTTGAGACAAGAGTTCTTCAGCTTGTTTTAATAACTTCATATTGTCCCAATCAAGGCTGGGATCAATAGCAATATATCCATTAAATAGTTTTGTGTGATTTAATAAGGTGTTCACACAAAATAAACCTCCGAATGAATGTCCAATAAGCAAGCGATATGGTGTGGTAGGATATAAAGAATCGACATAAGGTATTAACTCCTTTTCGATAAATGATGTGAATTTTTCACCTCCTCCGGAAGTTTTAAAGAAATTGGTATCTGGCATATCAGAGTAAAGCAAAGCATGAGTTGGAGTCAGATCACGGGTTCGGTCAGTATTTATAATCCCTATTAAAATCATTTGTGGAAGAACCATATTCATGTTTACCTCGCTTAACTGTTGAATCATGCTCATTACGGAATAAAAATGTGCATCACCATCAAGAAGGTAAACAACAGGATAATGCTGTCTGGTGAACTGATTGGTCGTATCCGGAACATACACCCATATTTTTCTTTCTTCATTCAGTATTTTTGAATGGAGACTATCAATAGTACCAATTACAATCTCGTTGTCTGTTGTTTTTGGCTTACCAGAATTACACGCCCAGACGAACATGATTAACAGATAAAACAGGAAATAGATAATTGACTTCATGGGTTTAATCTCTAGTTAGAGCAAATTACAATAAAAATACTGAATAGCCAAGCTGATTGGAGAAATAGTGTAAGCACAAACAGAAACCGGATGAGATACCTTCCGATCCTAATAGTGCGTATAAAGAAAAGGGCTTGATTTTTTTGGCAGAATGGCCGTGGGTATTATGGCATGGATTTAGCAAATACCTTTAATGATCAATACCCCTATGAGACTTAACAGTTGGAAGGTAGCTCTTACTGGACCAATGTTTCTTCTGATTTATTCTTACAATGTGACAATGCTACTGCTAACGAGACTTCAATTATGATGTAAGTGCGTCCTGAGCTTGTCAAAATGCTGATTACTTAAACAGTTATACAGCAAAAGCCAGTATTTATCCCTGCTCATTTTCTCTCTCAATATCTTTTAATTTCTTAGCTACCTCTTTCCAGTCAATTAGCTTTATGGAATTAGATAATATATCACTATAGAAGGTAAACTCCTTTGAGAGGGGGTTTCTATCCTCAAAATAGGTCTGCAACTCTTTTGACAACTCATCCTCCGGAAGAGATTTGCTTTTATATCTCCAGTAATTTTTAAGGCTCTCATCAGTTTCCAGCCAAATAGCAAGAGTCCAGGTAGGTTTATTACTATATCCGTTAAATTCCTCTAAATTCATAGTTTTTACTTTTCATTGCTTCCAGATATAAACCAGGTTCAGGCAATAATTATTAATCCAAAGATACCTTTTCCCTCAATATAAATTATTGAGAGGCTAAAAGATTAAAATTTTTCTATTAAAAGAAATCATCCTGAATAAATTGGAATATAATGTCCCCGGTTCTGATCCTGGAGTTGCAGATAAGTCCTAATCATCTACTTTAATCCATTACTTAAAATCGAGTTTAAAAATCTATTAGTAAATATTGTCCAAAATCAGATATTAAAATAAAGGCACAAAATCTTTTTGATAATGCTTGCAATCTTGATATAAATTTCCGAAATTTGATACAGGCGACATCTCCTACTCGTTAAACCTTCTTTAACATTACAGGTTTAAATGCAACGAGATATTTATTCCACAAATAAATAAGGAAATGCCGCTTTTTTTTAAAGCCAGCTCAAGGTGGGAAGCGTTTGATCTAAACTCCTCCACTAAAATTTATAAACCACCGGCTTTTTCGAGCAAACGTCTAATGTCGGAATTTTCAGCATAATCCAGAGCTGTTTTACCCTCATTGTTTTTCAGATCCGGATTAGCTCCTTTTTCAAGAAGCAGTTTTACAATTTCTGAATGCCCGTTAACCGAAGCCGCCATCAGGTCTGTAAACCTGACCGTTTTCTTAACATCAATATGTGCATTCTTTTTAACCGCCACTTTTACTATTGTTATATGCCCGCTTCGGGAAGCACGGATAAAAGCGGTAGTTTTATCAGAATTCGTCAGGGTAAGTGAATTTTCCGGATTGCTTTTTGATAATCTGACAGCTTCCAGTTGTCCATTTTGTGAAGTCATAACCATAGCAGTCAGTGGCTTGCTAAAATTTAAGTCGGGCTTTAATGCTTCATTAACCTTCATTTTAATGGTATCAACAAGCTCATCTTTGGCACTTATAACAATAGCATTGGTGCCATTTATTTCCTGCGAATCGGGTTTTGCACCTTTTGCGAGCAGGAGGTTTACAATTTCGGTATGTCCGTTCAATGAAGCCAGAAAAAGGGCATTTGCTCCGTCAGCACACTTTAAATTAATATCAGCGCCGTTGTCCATCAACAACTTTACAAATTCAGTGTGTCCGTTCAGGGAGGCTGTCATCAGGGCAGTTAATCCTCCCTTATCCTGCAAATCAGGATTAGCTCCTTTTTCAAGCAATATCTTTGCAACATCGACATAGCCATCCAGCGAAGCTTGAATCAGTGCAGTTGTTTTATCATATAAATCCTGGATATTCACTTTTGCTCCATTTTCCAGGAGCAGTTTCACAATTTCTGTATGACCGTTCAGTGCAGCAACCAACAGGGATGTGTATCCGTCAAATGCCTGGAGATTTGAATTGGCCCCGTTTTCCAGCAGCAATTTTACTATTTCCGTATATCCTTCCTGGGAGGCCATCAAAAGCGCACTTATCCCGTCAAGCGCCTGCAGGTTCAGTTTTGCCCCTCTTTCGAGCAATAGTTTAACAATCCTTGTATTACCGTTATAAGATGCATACATGACTGCAGTTAATCCATCAATCGCCTGCAGATCAGGATCTGCTCCCCGATTAAGCAATATCCGGCAGGCCTGAGTATACCCTTTTGCTGAAGAATACATCAAATAACTTCTGTCATATGGATCCGTATAATTTACATTTTCAATAGTTCTTACTATCTCCAGTGTTTTTGTACGGTCGTTTAATATGGGCAGGTCATTCAGTTCCTGTACTTCTGTTCCACTCTGGGCCAGTACCTTACCTGAACAGAAAACCACAAATAAACCAATTGTAGCTGTTGAACATATTGTTTTCATATGTTTTTGTCTGTTGCTGCAGCATTCATTTCTCCAATTATTATCTTAATCAATAATCAGTACTTTTGGTGTTAGTTCCGAATTCATAGTAACAAACATATAAAGTTACAAAAAAGCCAGGATTTTGTTCAATTCTTTTGATCTCATTAATCAATAAAAACAAATTCGATATTGGTTGTTTTTTCAGTTATTAAATAATCCTTAAAGAAGGATGAATGATTTCTATTTGCTTCGGGCTATTCTCTTTCATAATTTTGATATAAGTTTATATCAGATTTTAAATAATTCAATGAAGCAGAAATCTGTTGCTATAGCATTTGTCGTAATATTTGCATTATTCATACTTACTGCCGTATTTATTTTTACTTTGCCGCCAAGGGACATTACTCCAAAGGATATTACCCCGGTCATTGCTCAGCGTACAAGCACAAAAGAGCCTGCTGCACAGGAAATTACTCTTGCTGATAGTAATAAAGTTAATTCAAATATTAAGGTAAAGGTCGATTACTTAATAATTGTCGGGAGTTACAAAGATCTGACCCAGGCTCAAAATGAGGCAAAAAGATTATATAATGACTCCAATAGGGTTATTATTGAACTTCCACGCACAAAAGAGGGGTATTACAGAATTGGCTATGGAAAATATTCTTCGCTTGAAGAGGCTGAAACCGCGATTAAAAGTATTAAAACAGACATTTGCCCTGATGCATGGATTTATTCAGTAAAGAAAGAACCTTAATCCTCCGGGAAGCAATGTAAATTCATTTCTGATTCAAGCAGTATTTAAAATTGGCGGAAAGCTAATGCTCATGGTGAGCTTATAGAGGGGGCGGGCCCCGGAAAATGCGAGACCTTACCTGTATTTCGCCTCCATAAAAAGATACCATGTATAATACAATAACGAATTTATAATTTCCGTTTGATTATCAGCATAGTATTTATGATTACCTGGGGAAATTTTAAATTATAAATATGATGACAGATTCAATCAAACGGACCCTGAGAAGAATTCGATCAGATAAAATCCAGAATAAAATCGGAGCAGGTAAAATAGTCTATTTCCTGAATCCTTTGGAAGAAATCGCATTTAAGTATGTTCCGGGCGAACCAGGTAAACCAGGTAAATATTATGCCAAATATTATGGCCAGAACGAAATTGAGATGAATTTCGATTCAAGTTCAATTCTCATGGGCGTGATGGAAGGTAAACCTATTAGCAGAGCCAGGTATAACCATTATCATTTAGGTGATATTTTTTCTGACAGGGATAATAAAACTACTGCAGTGTACAAGATCGTAAATGCTTATTGTATTGCAAGTGAGTGGTTGACCCGGGAGTTTTCAAAGGCCGGAAGCTAGCCAGCTATACAGAATCTCGTTTAATATTGAACGGTATAAATCCTATAACATTCCATTAGTTAACTTTATAACTGGAATAGTTTTTGCTATTAATTGAGCTAAACAAAGCATAAAGCAAAAGCCTGCACTGAAACCGCCTGGAAACATATATCGGTAATCTTGAAATTAATAAATCCCATAGAATTTTTAACTCTAACTCAATGAAAAAAATATCATCGATTTTACTTTCACTTTCCATTTGTTCAATTGGATTTTCACAAGTTGATACAATATCAAAAAACATTTACCAGAATGACGGGAATCTGGGTATAGGAATATCGCAACCAGAAACAAAATTAAGAATTGAAGGAAATGTCAGCAGTGGAGATAATAGGGCTTTTATAAGACTTAGAAACACAGATACAGGCAACAGGGCGACTGTAAGCATCACATGTGAATCGAACGATAAAAATTATGGAACGGCTTTTGGCTTTACATCAGACTCTTATCTGGGAATTCCTGACTTTAATAAAATGGGAGTTATAAGTACAAATGGGAAAGGCTTCTCTATTTATTCGTCTTCAAATTATGGTTCAATAAGGTTTTATACTAATGTAGATCAATATGGCATTATTGAGAGGATGCGAATCGATGCTGAAGGCAAAATAGGTGTTGGAACCAAAGCACCTGCTGCTAAACTTCAAATAGCAGACGGGGATATTTATATAAGCGACATTAATAAAGGAATAATAATGAAATCTCCCGATGGGAATTGCTGGAGAGGCACAGTTGATAACTACGGGAAACTTGTTTTTAATAAAATAATATGTCCTGATGAAGAGTTTGCGATCGGAACGGATCCTCCAGATTCACCAATGAAGGTGATAGTCTTTCCCAATCCAACTGAAGATAATATCACGATTAAAATTCTGCAGGATAAAATAGAAAAACCGAAATATATAATCTTTAATTTAAGCGGACAGCCAGAAAATAATGGCATCATAACCACCAATCCGCAGACAATTGATATTTCATCACTGGCCACCGGGATTTATCTGTTGACTGTTTTTGATAATAATGGAGACCAGATAGCCTCAGAAAAAATCATAAAAGATTGAAGCTTTTGAAAATATAAGTCAAATGCCGGAAGTATCAGGAAGTGTTTGCAGGGAGCTGGTTAGGTGCGAATGAGAAGAACTGGTTCGGCTAATGGCCAAGGCTTAATAAATAATTTTACCACAATAAGTTAAGCCCTCAGATTGGGTTCCGTTTAGCTTATTGTCTTACTTATTCTCCTGAAATACCTTGCTATTCCAAAGTCTGTAAATAATATAACTTTTTTACGGAATTCTGTAACTCTTTCATGTATCAATGGATTTAACTTTGTCTGATTCAGGTCCATTTGTACCTTACAATTTAAAAAATGAACACTAAAGAAATAAAAGAAAGGCGGAATAAAAGGAATGAAGAACTCAGGCTGAAGTTTACAGTTTCAAATAACAATTACATTATGCCAAAAGTAGAGAGAAAGACTAAAATTTTAAGACAGCTTCGGATTAAGCTTGGAAAATCAAAAGAAGAATTTAAAAAGATTTTTGACCTCTATAATCATTTGATCAGTCAAAATAATTCCTGAATATTTTGCTGAACGACTTCATCTGATTGCAAAATCTCATTTTAACTTCAGAGGATTATTAATATCAAGTTTAAAAATAAACCGGATCCTGTCTTTATAAGTTCCGGTCATTGCTTCAATATTGTCGGAAACAAGCAGAGGAATGTATATTTCGAAGAAATCCCAGATACCTGCTTTCAGGCCAGCTTCAAAGAATAATGGTGATTTCTCGGTTGTTTCAGCACCATGATCGTTCAGTAATACATTAACAAAGGGTTTAACAGGAATCCATAATGCCGGTCCCGGCAGGCTGCTTGTTATTGATAGAGAAAGAAGCCAGCGGCTGTATCCAAGGGTATTATTGACCGGAGACACCAATCCTCCTTCAGACAGACTCATCTGTCTCGACCAGAAGCTTTCCGTCAGATTGAAACGATCCAGAAATAACCCCTGGTATAAATATTGTTCACTGCCACTCCTTCCTCCGGCAGAAAAACCATAAAACGGATATTCAGGATCGTTTTTCAGCATGGCTCCGGCAAAAAATCTAATACCAAGACCTCTGTTTCTGCCATTATAACTATATGTATAGTTAAAATCCAGAGATGTCTTCTGAAACGACTTCCCCGATTCAGAAGAAACCGACATATTATAGGGATTGATTAAGCCGGATCGTTCAAAAATGTACCCGAACTGCAGATATGAACGCATCTTAGCCGGCATGAGAAGCATAATTTGATTTAGGTCCGATGCAGCAAAAAAATATGCAAAGATCTTATGGTTAACACGATTAATCGTATTGTTGGATCTGAAACCAAGGTCTAATCCTATCTTCGCTTTGTGATAGTTCTGATCACCCGGTGCACCGAATTGTTCTCCCTCAAGTGTAAATGTTGCAATCCTGATCAGATTGTCATAAGGAGTTATGTTGAATGAAATTTTTCCGTACCCGGTAAACCCCTGATTACTGAACGTATAAAAAGGAATGAATAAATATTCCACCGGTTTGGGTATGAGAATCCCGTTATTTAAGAACATACCTGCCATAAAACCATCCACGCTATTCCAGTTAATAACAGGAACATATACTAAAGATCTTTTCTCAATCTCCTCAATCGTATATAAGAACCGGAATTGAAACGGATCAGTTTTGCGGAAAGCACCCGATGTCCGGATATTATTGTTAAGCCTGAATAATTCAGGCATCTTATGCTGGGGATCGATTATTATCTCTGAATCATCACTCCATGGCACATTGATCCATTTCTTACCTTCAAACCCATCTTCCCAGTGTTCTGAGTAGACTGAATCTCCAATAATTCCTGTTAAGACCAATGGGGATTTCAGCTCGCCTTTGTTTTCAACAAGCAATTTCTGATTCTCAAGGCGCACTATCTTATAATCAAGCCGTTTTGTCGTGCCCAGGAAATCATCAAAGAACCATGAGAGATCCTGAGTGGCATGAGATTCAAAAACCATCCTGAGATCTTCCGGCAGGGGATGCTTGTTTTTCCATTTAATGTAATAATCGTGCATAATGGAATCAAACAGGGAATCACCAAGATAGGCCCGCAGATAATTGAATCCATGGGATGCTTTACTATATATTAAACTTCCGTAATTATCGTAGTTATAATCAGTAGCAGGAAGATTTAAAGGTAGTTCCAGATTTCTTCGGGCAGGTATGAGCCATTCGAGCTCCTGAATTCTTTGTATCGGCATTTTATCAATGTGGAAAAACTTAGCCAGCTTTATGCTTCTGAAATTAATTTCCCAAAGCTTCTTTTCAGGATATTTTTCATTCAAATATCTTGATTCGTAGGCAGTGGCAATGCTTTCATCCATAAAAGGGAATTTTCGTTCATCCGAGCCGATTGCACTGTAAAACCAGTTATGTGAAATTTCATGGGCTATCACCTGATCAAGCAGGTAAGGGTCTCCTGCAAGACCTATAACTGTCAGGCCAGGATATTCCATCCCCGAGCCTGAATTCAGAGCGCTTTGAACCGCTGTAAAGGTTTTATAAGGATAATCCCCAATGCATTCTGAGAAATACAAGATGGCATTATTTGCGTATGAAATGGCATTCTTCCAGAGAAGTGCTTCCTGATCAGTGAACATTACCCATGTGGTTACTTCCCTGTCAGACTCAGGCAGCTTTACAATTCCTTTCAGAACATGGAATCTCTTATCAGCAAACCATGCGAAATCATGTATATTATTCTCTGTATAGTGTAAAGTTTTCATCTGCTTTGACGATGGGGGGAAACCTGTTTTCTTGTAGTAAATAGTCTTCATCCAGGAGGTATCTGAAGCCAGTATATCAAGGAATTTCTTTTCCTCTTCATCCTGCAGGTTACCTGTTGCACCGACAACATAATTATCAGGCAGAGTAATGCTTACATCAAAACTGCCAAATTCCGAATAGAACTCAGCCTGATCAAGATATGGCATCTGATGCCAACCGGATCTGTCATAAACTGCTGGTTTTGGATACCATTGCGAGATCTGATATGATTCATCTATATGACCTAATCGAGAAGTGACTCCTTTTGGGATTTTTACGTGAAAGGGAGTTGTTATGCGTACTGTGTCACCGTGGTTAAGAGGCCTGTTAAGAACGATCCTGCAAATATCAGGAGACTCAGGTAATAAGTTCCATTGAACCTTATTACTCTCCGCTTCAAAATCCAACGAATCAATGAACCCTTTTAACTCGGGATCGTTGAACAACTTCTCCTTCCCCTTCATGCTGAATAACTGTCGGGCTAATGCGGTATTATTGTTTGAATATGCATTCGGCCAGAGATGGAAATATAAAAATGTGAGAGTGTCGGGGGAATTATTAATATACTCAACTGACTCGAAACCGTTCAGTTCATGTTTACTGTCATTAAGAGTCACATGAATTTTATAATTTACCTCCTGCTGAAAATATTCCTGTGATGAAGCATTCAGAAAAGGCCGGAATAATACCAGAAAGAAGAACAAATACTTCTTAAAAAAATATCTGGGAAAGAGCTTTTGCATTGCTGCCAAGCCTGTAATTTTTGGTGCTTGATAATACAGAGTACGAATATACGGTAAAAGCATAGATGGTCAAGGTCAATCAGATAGAATGTTTAATAATGTACTTAATAATTTAATTTTTAATTATCTTTGATGAAAGACTAATTATATCCCAAAATAATAATTTTTGAAACTCTATATCAAAAATATGGTATGTATCCGGTGCCAGATGGCAGTTAAATCTGAGCTGGAAAAACTCGGATTGCATCACACCAGGGTTGAATTAGGTGAGACTGAAATCATGGAGGAACTTTCAGTAGAGCAGCTGGATAATCTAAGCACTTCCCTGAAAAAGATCGGGCTTGAACTACTGGATGATAAGAAAAACATTATGGTTGAGAAAATAAAAACCCTTATTATTGAACTGGTACACTTTAATGAAGATCAAATCAAAACAAACCTTTCCGATTACCTGGCCGAAAAACTCAATCACAATTATACATACCTTTCAAATCTTTTTTCCGAAATTAAGGGAATTACCATTGAGAAGTATTACCTGTCAAATAAAATAGAAAGGGTAAAAGAACTACTGGTATATGATGAGCTCAACCTTTCTGAAATTGCCTGGAAATTGCATTACAGCAGTGTGGCTCATTTGTCAAACCAGTTTAAGAAGATGACAGGGCTTACACCATCACACTTCAAAAACCTTAAGAATAAAAATCGCGGTGCTCTGGAGGATGTGTGAATTTTGTAACGTTTGTGTTCGGTTTACTTTGGCTTTAGCTTAAGTTTCTTCTTTAATTCTACTTTAGCCAGTTCATGTTTGGTAATTTCTTTAACCAGTTTCTTATTAGTAATCTTTAATTTATTTATTTCTACTTCATCATCAATCTTTTTATCAATAAGTTGCATGCGCAAACGCTGAATTACATCAAGTTTTTGTTCCAATACACTGTGTAATTCAAGAAGTTTTTGTTCTTCTTTTTTAATTTCCGATATATCAGTAGCTACAAGTATGCAATAATCCCCTTGAAGATAGGCAGGTAAAAGTTGAATTGATAGTTTTAAATATAATGAGTTGATTAGGGATATTATAAGATCATTATTTTTAAAATGGGTATGTTGAGCAAGCAATTTATCAAATTTTGATTTATCCTCTGGAACGATGAAGCGCCTGAAATATGAACCAATCACACGCTCAATTGGTTCGTGCACAAGTTCAGCAAATTTTTTATTGCAGTAAATAATAACACCTTTTTTGGAAAGAGTAACTGCTCCTTCATTCATTTCTTCTATAAAAGTACGATATGGTGTTTCAGCAGAACTAATAGAATAAACTTGTTTCCCTTCTTTGCCAGAAACCACAATCGCATCTACTTCTCCGCTTCGAATTGCCGCAATCGTTTCTTCGATTTCAACCAGCCGGGAATGCAATTCTTCATTCTCAATAATGAGTTGTTCTTTTGTTTTTGTCATTGACGTCATTATAAAAAATCAAATGTGTTGAATTTTCTGAAAACCTACAGGCATTTTAACTTTTTCAGGTCTAATCCAAGAAGCACTTTTTCTTCGTTTGACATATCTCCAATAATACGACGGAATGGGAGCGGCAGTTTCTTAATCAAAGTCGGGGCTGCAATTATCTGTTCATCTTTTGCCAAACTTGGAATCTGATAAAGGTCAATCACCTCCAGTTCGTATCGCCCTTCAAGATACTCTTCACAAATCTTTTTCAGATTCGTAAGGGCTAAGACCGATCGGTTAGTTGTACCTGTTACATATAATCGCAAAATATATTTATCCTTGATCGATTCAGATATTGTCAGATCTAACTTTGTTTTTGATCCTTTTACTTTTGTTTTTTCTTCTTTCATAATTTGGACTGATAAATGTTGAATTTATAAATCAGTGGACAGTCACTAAATCCAATCCGACAAGAACACGTTCTGTATCTGAGAGATCACCGATTATCTTACGAACAGGTACGGGCAATTTTCTTACCAAAGTTGGTAAGGCAAGAATCTGGTATTCACTAGCCAACGTTGGATTTTTCAACAGGTCAATAACTTCAATTGAGTATTTTCCCTTTAACTGTTCTTCACATATTTTTTTCAGATTTACAAATGCTGTAAGAGCTTTTGGAGTTTGTCCTGCAACATATAAACGAAGCATCCACTTATCATTTGCTGTTTTAACAGGTTTCCCTTTTTTAATTCTTTTATCTGAATTTCTCTTATTTGGTTTCATCGGATATTCGTTTTAATATTTTTTCAATTTTTTAGATGTACTATTTTCAATAAAAGCCTTTCTGCTGACTGCCATTTCTAATTTATCTTGTTCCAGTCGATTAATCATATCTTGTTCTGATCTTATCATTTTAATAGCTTCGGATTCTTCCAGCTCAAAATCGGCATGCAAAGAAGCAATCTGAACCTCTAATGCCTTGCGTTTTCGCTCCAATTCACGTTTCTTTCGTTCAATATCAAGTTTACGCGTCAGCACCTGGGCATTTTCAAGAGCTTCCTGTGCAACACGGGCTGAGCCGGTCAACACTCCACTGGTACCAATATAAACCTCACGTAGTTCTACACCGTGGTCAGTTAAGATGAATTCGCGAATTTGGTTAGAATTCGCCATTCCGCGCGATTTAAGTACATACATTCCTCTGTTACGTTCACCGTTTAATTCAATATCGCGAAGTAATAACCAGGTATCTATCAGAGATGAAATTCCGACATCAGAACTCTCTAATGCACTTTCGTCCGAAGTAAGACTGGTAAACAAGGCTGTTATTTGATTCGCTTTAAGAAAATCGACAATACGCATTAACATCCTTTTTACTTCGATCTCTTTATCACCAATTACGAAAGTATTTATTGGATCCAGGATAACAACGGCGGGCTTGAAAGCATTAACAGCTTTGTGTGTCACAGCCAGATGCATTTCCAGACCATATAATGTTGGCCGGGTCGCCTGGAATTGCAAAAGACCTTTACGTATCCAGGTCTCTAATTTTATGCCGATAGAAAGCATATTGCGCATCATCTGGTTTGGAGATTCTTCGAAACAGAAATAAAGAACACGTTCCCCTCTTTTACATGCAGCTTCTGCAAAGTGAGCTGCTATACTTGTCTTTCCTACACCTGCAGTACCGGAAATAAGGACAGTGCTTCCACGGTAATAACCTTTTCCTTCAAGCATTGCATCAAGTGCAATTATGCCACTCGAGATTCTTTCGTCTGATACAATATGGTCTAATCCTAAAGAAGTTACTGGTAACACTGAAAAGCCATTTTCATCAATCAGAAATGGATATTCATTGGTCCCATGAATTGAACCACGGTACTTTACGATCCGTAAACGACGTGTAGAAGTCTGTTCTGTAATCCGATGATCGAGCATAATAACACAATCCGAAACATATTCTTCCAAACCTTGCCTGGTAAGAGTCTCTTCTCCACGCTCGCCAGTAATAATTGAAGTAACACCTTTATCTTTTAACCAGCGAAATAACCGCCGCAGTTCTGCGCGTAAAATAAGTTGGTTCGGTAATCCCGCAAATAGTGATTCAATAGTGTCTAAAACGACACGCTTTGCCCCGATGGAATCAATAGCATAGTTAAGGCGTATGAATAAACCTTCCAGATCATATTCCCCGGTTTCTTCTATTTCACTACGCTCAATATGAACATGGTCAAGTGCAATTTTTTTATTTTTAGTAAGATATTCCAGATCAAAACCGAGTGAAGCAACATTTTTTGTTAATTCTTCATTGGTTTCTTCGAATGACATAAATACACCCGGTTCATTGAACTGAGTTGCTCCACGTACCAGAAACTCCATGCCAAAAAGTGTCTTGCCGCATCCTGCACCACCACATACAAGGGTTGGTCTGCCTGTAGGTAATCCGCCACCTGATATTTCATCAAATCCCTGGATTCCTGTTGGAGATTTAGAAAGATTTTTATTTAAAAGTTTATGTTCAGTTTTTTTCATTAATATTCATATTAGGTCATAATATGTCTAGCAGCAACGGGTTAACATGTTGATCATAATTTATTTTAAGAAAGTCAATGCTTAAAGCTTTAAAAAAAAACTGAGTTGGTTATTACATAATTGTTGGAAAATTTTACATAATTCACATATATTCAAGTGCGTTGTGTCTTTTAATCAGGATTTGCTGCCGAATAATCCCGGACTTTGAGAACAGCTGCTATAAAATGAGCTCAACCTACCCCAATTGTCTGTAAACTATATTACATCAGTTGGTTCATCTGTCAAGCCAGTTTAAGGAATGGACAGAACTTACCATGTCATACTTCAAAAATCTCAGGAATTATAATTGTTTTGATCTTAGGAATATGTAAATGATGTAACTTTTTTCAAAAAAAGTGCAACAATTTTATCATTTAGCTTGTTTAGTTTTGAAGAATATTAATTAGAAACAATACAAATGAGATGGACAACTGTACCATTTTATTTAATCATATTGATGATTTTGTTGTATTGTTTATGCCCTGAAGCTGAATTTCAATTTAAAATATAGTGATATACTTATTAAAATATCTTAATAGCTTGTTTTTCTTAACTTGATGAAAACTTATTCAAGCCTATGAAGAGATTATTTTTCATTTTTATTTCATTACTAAGCGTTTTGCAGATTAATGCACAGCAGTTGATTACCGGGAAAGTAACGGATGACAAGAATAGCCCTCTGCCCGGAGTTTCAGTACAGGTAGTAAACACCCTCCGCGGGATGTACACCAATCTGGATGGTAGTTACTCCATAGAGGCACAGCCTGCCGATACACTTATTTTCAGAATGTTGGGAATGATTACCACTAAAGAGTTCGTCGGAAACAGATCTGTAATAAATGTTACCATGAATGTTGAAACGAACTTAATCAATGAGGTTGTTGTGATCGGGTATGGTAAGGTGAGGAAAAGTGATCTTACAGGTTCTGTAAGCTCTGTAAAAACTGAGGACCTGTTAAAAATAACTTCACTGAATCCTGAACAAAGCCTCCAGGGTAAGGTAACCGGAGTGCAGGTTAGCAGTACTTCCGGGGCACCCGGAGCAGGAGCTACCATAAGAGTACGTGGTGTAGGCACTTTTAATAACTCTTCTCCCATCTTTGTCGTCGACGGAGTAATTCTGGATGACATCTCCTTCCTCAATACCTCTGATATTGCTTCGATGGAAGTTCTGAAGGATGCTTCAGCCACTGCCATTTACGGATCAAGGGGAGCAAACGGTGTTATTATCATAACCACCAAAACAGGTACAATTGGTCAGGATAAAGCAAGTTTTAATTTCAGCTCAGAGTTTGGAGTTCAAAGCCCCGCGAATCAGATTGACCTTTTAAACGGGAAGGAATTTGCTATTATTTCCAATGAAATAATACCCGGATCGTACAATAACGTGGATCTTGTTCCAAATACTGACTGGCAGGACCTGATATTCCATGCAGCACCAGTTCAGAATCACCAGTTTTCAATCACCGGGTCGACCAAGCTCACCCAGTATTATGTCGGAATTGGAATGTTCCTTCAGGATGGGATCATTGACAAATCGAGTTATAACCGTTTCACACTAAAGTTGAACAATACCTATAATTTGACTCCCCACATCAAACTTGGCAATAATCTGACTATTGCACCTTACAAACAGGAAAATGCACCAAATGTCACCTATTCAGTATACCGTGCACAGCCTTTGCTTAAGCCTTATTATGAAGATGGTACTTATGCAGTGGTATATAATGTCGGAAATCCGTTAGCCGATCTTTCCTATTCGAATAATTTTGGAAAGGGGATCCGTGGTGTAGGGAATATTTTTGCGGAAGCAACCTTTCTGAAATCATTCACCTTCAGGTCAAGCCTTGGGATTGATGCTTCGTACAACAAATCTTACAGTTTCACCCCGGCTTATACCGTTTATAATCCTGACGGAACCGCTTCCCAACAGCAGAACGTTCTCAGCGATCTTTTCAAAGGAAATTCTGAAAATCTTACCTGGCTCTGGGAAAACACACTCACTTTCAATAAAACTTTCCTGGATATTCACGCTTTTGATATTGTTGCCGGTTATACCATGCAGGAAACATCCTCAGAATCAATGGGAATATCCGGGGAGAACGTTTTGCGGGATGGGAAAGATTTCTGGTATATGAACCCCTCATATATTTACGATCCTGCCAATAATGTGAATACGATCCAATCCATATCCAATGGGGTGGATCCGGGTCAGTACTATTCCATGATCTCGTATTTATTCAGGACCAATTATACCCTGAATAACAAATATATACTGACATTTACCTTCAGACGAGACGGATCTTCAAAATTTGCCCAGGAAAACAGGTTTTCCAATTTCCCCTCATTTGCTGTCGGATGGAATGTGGGGAATGAATCATTCATGAAATCCATTAATTTCATTTCGGGCCTGAAAGTAAGGGGTAGCTGGGGCATTATTGGTAATGAGAAAATAAGCTATTATGATCGGTATTCAAGGGTTCAGTCAGATCTGCTTGCAGTGCTGGGAAATCCCGATTCCCCCTTGCCTGCAGCTTCTTACGGTAAGAATGGAAATCCTGACCTGAAATGGGAGAACACAATTCAGACAGACATTGGTGTAGAGGTTGGATTATTCAAAAATAGGTTGACGGGTGAATTTGACTACTATAATCGAAAGACTGATGATATTCTTGTGGAACTCTCCACACCGGGTCATCTTGGAAATGGACAGGGACAAAAAGTCCGTTACAATGCAGCTTCAGTGGTGAACAGCGGATTCGAATTTAACTTATCATTAAAAGGAAGCCGGGGAGATGTTAATTATCAGGTAGGCATCCTTGGTTCTACCATCCATAATGAAGTGTTGAGTATTGGTGGTAATAATAGTGGAGTAGATTCTGTTCTGATAGGAGGCTACCTGGGCGACGGCAGACCTGTTACCCTTAGTCGTGTTGGATTACCTATTGGGGCTTTCTATGGATATAAGACGGACGGTGTTTTCCAAACCACTGCCGAACTTGATGATTACCCTCACTCTTCCCAGGCAGAAGTAGGAGACCTCCGGTTTGTTGATGTGAACAGCGACGGGAAATTGGACGGGCTTGACAGAACTTATATCGGATCGCCTATACCTAAGTTTATTTTCGGATTTAATGCTGAGGTTGATTATAAGGGTATTGACTTTTCCTTTGATTTTCAGGGGCAGACAGGTAACAAAATCTTCAATGGAAAAGAAGTTGTCAGACCTGATCCCTATAACTTCGAGAATCATGTCATAAACCGGTGGACCGGTCCGGGAACCAGTAATAAAGAACCGAAACCGTCGTTTGGCGGATATAATTACACCCCTTCCGACCGGTTCATTCAGGATGGTTCATTCGTAAGGCTAAGAAGTATGACATTGGGTTATACTTTCCCTTCTTCACTCATTAAGAAAGAGGTAATACAGCAATTACGGATTTATATTAAAGGTTCAAACCTCTTTACTCTGACCAAATTCACAGGGTATTCACCAGAAATTGGAAGCTACGATGTGTTATCCAATGGGATAGATTTTGGCATTTACCCCATTACATCAACCTATTCATTTGGTGTCAATCTAACATTCTGAGCAAGATGAAAACTACTTTAAAAATATCAATCCTTCTTTTACCCTTCCTGTTTATCACCTCCGGATGCGAAGAATTTCTGCAGAAGGATCCACAGGGAGAGTTGACACAGGAAGAATTTCCTGTCAGCCAATCAGATGCCTTACTGGCTACGAATGCCGTTTATTCAACTATTCGCGAATGGGGCTATCATTCAGGGGGGTATCCTATTCTGGATATCATGTCGGACGATGCAAATAAGGGAAGCAATCCCAATGACCAGCTTCCCACAGTTGGTCCGTATGATAAGTTTTCCCATACTACCACCCAGGATGGCCTTGATCGCTGGTGGAGCACATTATATGAAGGAATAAAGCGTGCTAATGTTGTCATTACCAAAGTACCTCCGATCCAAATGGATACAGTGTTACGTAATCGTTATGTGGCAGAAGCAAAATTCTTACGGGGACTATATTACTTCGATCTGGTGAGGGCATGGGGCGGGGTTCCAATGATCACTTCCCTCAATCCACCTCTGAAAGTGGAACGGTCGACAAAGGAAGAGATATATGATCTCATTGTTAGTGACTTACTGTATGCTGCAAAAAACCTCGTTGAGAGGAGTGCCCAGGGAAATGAGGAAACCGGACGGGTGACAAGAGGTGCTGCCAAATCGTTGCTGGCAAAAGTATATTTATTCCAGGGAGATTTTGTAAATGCAGAAAAATATGCTCTTGAGGTCATTAATTCGGATGAGTATGAACTTGAAGCTTTTTTTGCTGATGCCAACAGCAAACTTGGTGAACATGGTGTGGAGTCGATCTTTGAGGTGGGTGCAATGGAAGTGGAAGGGTCGAGTGGTGACCAGTATGCGAACACCCAGGGAGTCAGGGGTTCGCCAAACCGGGGATGGGGCTTCAACAGGCCTTCTCTCGATTTACGCAATTCATTTGAACCGGGTGATCCCCGTCTCGATGCAACGATCATTGATCTTGGAGAAACATTGGA
>WSSedA1B2DRAFT_1000068_pt1 | contig 18137 bp, 19 predicted proteins | sample WetSurSiteA1Bulk_FD_9465 | JGI IMG/M metagenome (IMG submission 9465) | reverse complement strand
CTTAATTGATTATTACAAAATTTTATATAATTATTACATAATTTACATATTCAGAAAGGATTAAATTATTTGTAGGACAATAATAATACACTATATATGATGTGTGGTGGCGTTAAGTTAAAAAGCCATACTGCTTTCACGCTAACTATTTCCAGATTGCACGTCTGGCTTAATTGATTCCCGGTGAACATAAATAAATATTATATTAACAAATACTTTAACAGAATGAGAAGATTTATAATAATTTTGATAAANAAAACATCTATATACATTTAACCGAATCACCATGAGAGTAATCATCAAGAAAGACCAGAGCGAGGTCGGGAAATGGGCAGCTTTATACATTGCAGACAAAATCAACAAAGCCAGACCTACCAGGGAGAAACCATTTGTACTCGGCTTACCAACAGGATCTTCCCCGGTATCCGTGTACAAGGAATTCATCAGGATATTTAAGGCTAAAGAAATATCTTTCAAAAATGTTATAACCTTCAATATGGATGAGTATGTCGGCCTGGAAGAGAATCATACGGAAAGCTACCATTATTTCATGTTTGATAATCTCTTTAACCATATTGATGTACCAAAGCAAAACATCAACATTTTAAATGGAAATGCCAAAGACCTCGAAAAAGAATGTGCTTCATATGAAAAGAAGATAAAATCGGTTGGAGGCATTGACCTGTTCCTCGGAGGAATTGGTTCCGATGGCCATATTGCATTTAATGAACCCGGATCTTCACTCACTTCGAGGACAAGAGTGAAAACATTAAGATACGACACGATTCTGGTAAATTCCAGGTTTTTTGGCGGAGACGTTGCCAAAGTGCCAAAGCAAGCCCTAACAGTCGGAGTCGGTACTATTATGGATGCTAAAGAAGTACTGATTATTATATCAGGCTATAATAAAGCCAGAGCTCTCAGGGAGGTAGTTGAGGGGGGCATTAGCCACATGTGGACTGCTTCAATCCTTCAGATGCACCAGAGAGCAGTAATTGTTTGCGATGAGGCTGCTACGTCTGAGCTTCATGTCGAAACTATAAAGTATTTTCTTGATATTGAAAATACGAATTTTGAAAATCGCCAATGGTGATTTTCAGTTGTTAGCCTCTTTTAATAAATAAGCAAAACCCCTTAAGGGTTAAATCCCGATATCTCTACAACAGGCTTCTCCCCTCTTGTATCTGAATCCTTCAGTTTTATGGCTATCAGTTTCTCGTCACCTGTCAACAGCGATATATACATATATATTTGTTAAAAAATTGTACCTGAGTCGCCTGACACTTATTTTAAGTAAAAATAATGACATTTTTTGGCTGACATTAATTTAAGTTCCTCAGTCCGGAGCTTTTTAATTTTTGCTGACACTTATTAATTAAATACATAAAAAAAACTATATTTGGTATTGCCTTTGCAATGGGCATCTTTTCTAGCCATAATTGCTTAAATATTAAATATTTAGAACATATTTTCCCTATTTATCAGAACCAGTGAATTCAAGCCTAACAATTAAATGTATTAATATGGAACCAGAAGAGATTAAACAAAGGGTTAAAAAAGTAACTGCCAGGGTGCTTGAGATTGATGAATCTGAAATATCAGATAATTCAAATTTCTCGTTTGACCTTGGCGCATCTTCAATGCAAAGTATCATGCTGGTAGCCGCCTATCAGGAGGAATTCAACATTGAAATGGATGAACAGAAATCGCTGGAAATCCAAACCATCTCAGAGGCTGCTGATTTCATTGGCACCTTTTTTAAATGACCGACCTGCCATTTTCTTTTAGACAATATTCAATTCTGGTACTAATATTTTTTAATTCAACCTTTGAACCTTCATCAGAAATCTAAAAATGACAATCAAATAATTCCAGTAAACCTGTGTCGACAAGAGCAGAAACCCACAAGCAAAACCTTGCTAAAATCTTTAATCCCCGATCTATTGCAGTTGTTGGAACCAACAATGTTAAGGGCACGGTTCCCTATGACATTCTTTTTAACATACTCAAAACCGAATTCACAGGAATAGTGTTTCCTGTCAGTCCTGGGGAAAAATCGATATGTTCCATAAAAGCATATAAATATGTTCTGGATATACCCGACCCTGTTGACCTTGCCATTATAGTTTTTCCAAGTGCGGTCTGCCATATGGCTCTTGAACAATGCGGTCAGAAAGGGATTAAAGGTGTCGTAATCATTTCAGCAGGTTTTAAAGAAGTCGGAGAAAAAGGTATGGAACGTGAAAAACAGCTCCGACAGATCGCCGAAAAATATGATATCTCAATAATCGGCCCGAACTGCCTTGGTATAATCAATACCGATCCAGCTGTGAATCTAAATGCTTCTTTTGCCCGCAAGATGCCGGAACAGGGTAATATAGGCTTCCTGTCTCAAAGCGGTGCCCTTTGTACTGCCGTACTCGATTATGCCTTTGCTAAACATATAGGTTTTTCAAAATTTATAAGTTTCGGTAATAAGACCGATATCAGCGAGATAGACTTGATCTATTACCTGATGGAGGATGAAAAGACCAGTGTAATTTTATTATATCTCGAAGAAATTACAGATGGCCGTGCACTGATGCAGGTTGCACGTGATGTGACAGGAATGAGCGGAAAACCCATCCTTCTCCTTAAATCAGGACGCACGGAGGCAGGGGCTTCAGCTGCAGCTTCTCACACCGGATCGCTTGCCGGAAACGACGAAATATATGATGCTGCTTTTAAGCAGGCCGGTATAATACGATGCGATGATATTGAAGAAATGTTCAATATTGCAATAGCTTTCGCATACCAGCCGGCTCCCCGGTCAAACAAGGTTGCCATAATTACCAATGCCGGTGGCCCCGGAGTATTAACTACTGATGCAGCAATACGCGATGGACTTCAACTTGCAACATTTTCTGAAGAAACTGCCAGAGAATTCCGGAAATCATTACCTGCAACAGCAAATATTAAAAATCCTGTTGATGTAATAGGTGATGCCCGGGCCGACAGATATAACATTGCAATGAACGGAGCATTCAGAGATGATGGAGTTGATGCAGTTTTCGTAATTCTGACACCACAGTCAATGACAGATATTGAGACAATTGCCCGGGAAGTGGTAAAAGTATCTGTGCAATATTCCAAACCGGTCTATGCTTCCTTCATGGGCGAAGCTGATGTAGCTCCAGGTGTAGACATTTTACTTAAAAACAAAATTCCTCATTATATACTTCCTGAGTCAATGTGCAGAAGTTTCTCGCGAGTTTACCGTTTTTACCGCGACATTGACAAAGATCTGCATTCACAGCATGTTTTTACAAATGTAGATTCAAAGACAGTTCAATCAATACTTGATGATGCTATCAGTAATAATCACTTGTATCTATCTGAAAATGAAGCCGAAAAAATCCTCAGAATTTATGGACTCCCAATAGTCCCCAGTGCACTGGCAAAATCACCGGAGGAAGCAGTTTTAATTGCACAAAGTATTGGATTTCCTGTAGTGTTGAAAATAGTATCACCTGATATAATTCATAAATCGGATGTCAAAGGCGTTGTGATAAATGTGAACACAGCTGAAGAAGTCAGGAGGTCCTATGAAGAAATATCCGGCAATATTTTGATAATTAAGCCAGAAGCCAGAATAGAAGGAATACAGATCAGCAAAATGATCATGGCAGGGGAAGAGGTAATCCTCGGGATAAAAAGAGATCAGTCATTCGGGCCTGTAATAATGTTCGGACTCGGAGGACTATACGTTGAGGTTTTCAAGGATGTAAGTTTCAGAATTGCCCCGATTGACGATGCAATATCAGACTCCATGATAAAGCAGACAAAATCATACAAAATACTTAAGGGAATACGGGGAAAAGCACCACGGGATATTGCATCTATTAAGGAATGCCTCATAAGATTAAGCCAGCTTGCACTCGAATGTCCACAAATTAAAGAACTGGACATAAATCCTTTGATTGTACTTGAAGAAACTAAAGGATGTTATGTTGCTGATGCACGGATAATGCTTTATCCTCCAACGACAAACTGATCCCAAAATAAACTATTATTAATCATTAACAAGTTAAGCTATGAGAGTTATTATTAAAAAAGACCTGAACGAGACCGGGAAATGGGTAGCATTGTATATTGCAGATAAAATAAAGAAAGCAAATCCCTCAGCTACAAAACCTTTCGTTTTGGGATTGCCAACAGGATCCTCGCCGATACCAGTGTACAAAGAGCTGACCAGGATGCATAAAACTGGGGAAATTTCATTCAAAAATGTTGTTACTTTCAATATGGATGAGTATGTGGGTCTTGATGAAAATCATGCCCAAAGCTACCATTATTTCATGTATGATAATCTGTTTAACCATATCGATATCCCTAAGAAAAACGTCAACATCTTAAATGGAAATGCCAAAGACCTCGAAAAAGAGTGTACTGATTACGAAAAAAAGATCCTTGAATCCGGTGGAATTGATTTGTTTCTCGGAGGAATTGGTCCCGATGGGCATATCGCTTTTAACGAACCAGGATCTTCTCTCACTTCGAGGACAAGAGTTAAAACATTGAGATATGACACGATTGTGGCAAACTCCAGATTTTTTGACGGGGATCTTAACAAGGTTCCGAAGCTGGCGCTCACTGTAGGTGTTGGAACGGTAATGGATGCCTTTGAGGTAATAATAATTATTACAGGCCTAAATAAAGCCCGTGCTCTCAGGGAAGTCGTTGAAGGAAGCATAAGTCACATGTGGACAGCTTCAATTCTTCAAATGCACCAAAGAGGTATCATTGTCTGTGATGAACCTGCAACCTCTGAACTGCATGTAGAAACTGTGAAGTATTTTATGGATATTGAAAATTCTAATTTTGATAACCGGCACTGGTAAAATAGAGTCAAATGACCTGGCTTGATACCTGATATAATTTTTCATAATATGACATACAGGCACTTAAAAAAGGAAGAAATAGATTTACTTCTTTCTAATAACTGTGTTGCTGATGATTGGACTTCTGTTACCGTTAAAGAAGGATTTTCCCCTGAGAGTATTAATAATACCCGGTTTGAAGGAATCGTAAAACTGGGTATTTCTACTGGAAGGATTGAATTGGAAAATAACATCTTCAAAAATTGCGGAATACACAGCAGTAATATAAGCAATTGTGAAATAGGAAACCATGTTCTTATTTCCGATGTCAAGGACTTGTCGAACTACATTGTAGAAGAAAATGTTGCCATTTATAATGTCGGCTCACTTATAGCAAATGGAGAATCAACATTTGGAAACGGAACCGAGATTGAAGTTTTAAATGAAGGAGGCGGACGAGAACTTCCTATCTTCGACAGGTTATCAGCCCAGATAGGGTATCTTACGGTCCTTTACAGGCACGATAAAGACTTTACAGCAAAAATACTGAGCCTGATTAAGGATCATTGTGAATCAAAGAGATCAATCAGGGGAAAAATAAACACTGGAGCAAGGATACATGATTCTCTCATAATTCATAATGTTATGGTAGGAGGCCATGCTGTAATTTCAGGAGCAAACCTGCTTGAAGAAGGGACCATCCAAAGTTGTATTGAGGCACCTGTATTTATTGGTGCCGGAGTAACAGCCAAAAATTTCATTGTCCTTTCAGGATCGAAGATCGATGGAGGAGTTATACTTGAAAAGAGCTTTGTTGGCCAGAGCGTAAAAATGGGTAAGCAATTCTCAGCTGAGAATTCAGTTTTTTTTGCCAATTGTGAAGCATTTCATGGTGAAGCATGCAGCCTGTTTGCAGGTCCATACTCCGTTACACATCATAAATCGACACTGATGATTGCCAGCCTTATATCGTTCTTTAATGCCGGAAGCGGCACTAATCAAAGCAATCATATGTACAAGCTTGGACCTTTACATCAGGGTATTCTGGAGCGAGGTTCCAAGACAGGTTCTTTTTCATATTTGTTACTGCCATGTCATATCGGTGCTTTTTCAGTTGTAATGGGTAAGCATTATTCAAATTTCGACACTTCGGATTTTCCTTTTTCGTATATATCCGAAGAAAAAGGGAAAAGCGAGCTTACTCCGGCAATGAATCTTTTTACTGTTGGTACTCGAAGGGACTGTGATAAATGGCCCGCAAGAGACAAAAGAAAGGATACTGATAAAATGGATCTGATTAATTTCGAGCTTTTCAGTCCTTATATTATTGGCAAAACGATCAAAGCAATCAAGATTCTTGATGAACTCGCTGAAAAGACAGATAAAAAACAAGATTATGTTTATTATAAAGGAATAAGCATTCGCCGGCTTCTTTTAAAAACCACCCGGAGGTTTTATGACATAGCTTTGAAAGTGTACGTTGGTCAGGAGTTGGTAAAACGCATAAAAAGTCTGGAAACCAATTCATCTTTGACTGGAATGAGAAATCTCCTTGCAGTACAGGGAAATGAAGGAACAGGTAAATGGGCTGATATCTGTGGAATGTTATCACCCGTCAGCAAAATAGATGAGCTCGTTGATTCAGTCAGGACTTCAAGGATTAAATCGATTGACGAACTACATCAAAATCTCGCTTTGATATTTGAAAATTATGAAAAATATGCATGGCAATGGTGTGCAGAACTTATTTATGATCAGGCAGGTGAAAAACCTGAAAATATATCAATAGATGGTATTATTCAGATCATATCAGACTGGAGATCAAGTGCAGTAAAGCTTAACAGCATGATCCTGAAAGATGCTGAAAAAGAATTTGATCCGGGCAGCAAACTAGGTTTTGGCATCGATGGTAGTGTTGAAATCCGGGATAGAGATTTTCATGCTGTACGGGGTGAATACGAGAACAATAAGTTTGTAAAAGGGCTTCAAAAGGAGTCAAAAGATATTGAAGAGGAAGCTGACAGGCTGATTGGAATTCTCCAAAACATTACAAATTAAAGCTTGATATTTCGACCGGGGGCTCATCTACTCTTGTGTCTGAATCCATAAGGCTGATTGCAAGATAAGCAGTATAATAAAAATCATAACTGGTACGATGAAATGCAGGTCTGAGCTTTGCCAGGTCCTGAAATTTTCATTATCTGCGACAAACTAAGGAGAAGAAGCCTCAGCAGGATTACCAGGGTAGATGCCAATGCGTCGGGAAAGTAATGGATTGTACTGAGTTCGTACCACGAAAAAGTGATTAAGATGCATGCCACTGGCGTGCTTCTTAACCCTCGGTCCCCTTTACGGTAAATGGATTTTTTCTTTTGATACAGTCTCGTATAAGTTTTTACAAGGACTTTGATTATTTTGACAAAACCGGGATCTGGCGATTTATGGATTCTTCAAGAGATATAAGCGTTTCTGTACGGACTACTCCCGGAATATTTTGAATCTTGTCAGTCAAAATATCACGAAGATGCTCATTATCACGAGTATATACCTTAAGAAACAGTGAGTAATTTCCGGTGGTATAATGACATTCAATAATTTCAGGTATCTCCTTGAATTTCATAATAATGTCACGATAGTGTCCGGATGATCAAGATAAACACCGATATAAGCACATGTTTTAAATCCAACCAGGGCAGGATCGACTTTAAACTCTGAACCCTTAATTACACCGATCTTTATAAGCCTCTGAACACGTTGATGTATCGCTGCACCTGAAACATTACATTCCCGGGCGACTTCCAGATATGGAATCCTTGCATTTTTGGTAATAATATCAAGAATCTTTTTATCAAGGTTGTCAATATGAATATTTTCTGTCATTATTATTGGTTTATATTAATAGAAAATGATTTTTTGCATTTAACACTTACAAATTTAAAGTAAAAACAGAGACTTTCACATTACAGATAAAATTCTTTTGGTCTGGCCTGTTGAAAAAGTCCATTCCTGTCGCTTACCCCCATTCAATTTCCCCTCATGGAAGGGCTGGGTGTTTAAAAAATTCTGTAAATTGTTGTGATTAAAATAAATCTGATTACCTGTTTATTAACCCGATAATATCTTTGATATCACCGAATCCTTTAGCGGTCAGATATTCTGAAATACCATCAATGATTTTCACCGAAATCTGCGGATCAATAAAAGAAGCTGTGCCGACCTCGATTGCGGTGGCACCTGCCAGGAGAAACTCGAGAGCATCATTTGTGCTCATTATACCTCCAATTCCAACGACTGGAATTTTAACTGCTTTTGCAACCTGCCAGACCATTCTCAAGGCAACAGGTTTTACAGCTGGTCCGGAAAGACCTCCTGTAATTGTCGATAAGGAAGGTTTCATGGTACTTACATCGACTGACATACCAAGTAGGGTATTGATAAGAGAGACAGAATCAGCACCCTCCTCTTCAGCAATCCGGGCAAAATCAACAATGTTGGTTACATTGGGTGAAAGCTTGACAATCAAAATTTTTGAATATACTTTCCTGACTTCTCTTGTCACTTCCCGTGCTGAATCAGGATTTGTGCCAAAAGCCATTCCTCCCATCTTTACGTTTGGACATGAAATGTTCAGTTCAATTGCCGGGATTTTTCCCAGCTTATTAACTCTCTCTGCCAGAGCAATATAATCTTCAATATAACTGCCATTGATATTTACTATCACATTTGTATCATACCCGGAAATCTTAGGGTAGATATTCTTTTCAAAGTAATCGATCCCCTTGTTTTGCAACCCCACTGCATTGAGCATACCTGATGGAGTTTCAGCCATCCTTGGATAAGGATTACCTTCCCTGGGTTCAATGGTCGTTCCTTTCAGGATTATTCCGCCCAGCCTTGATAAATCTATAAAATCATCAAATTCCGATCCGTATCCGAAGGTCCCGGAAGCCGTTATCACCGGGTTCTTGAATTTTAGACCACCGATTGAAACACCGAGGTTTACCATTTCAAATCCTTTATATTAAAAACAGGACCATCAATACAGGTGCAGATATTTCCACTGACCGTATTTACCACACAGCACAGGCACACTCCAAAACCGCATGCCATAAGGTTTTCAAGTGATACTTCGCACATAATTCCGTTTGCAGAGCAGTAGCCAGCAACAGCTTTCATCATTGAAGAAGGGCCACAGCAGTAAATATGATCATAGAGATGTTCTTTCAAAACGGGATGATCGGTGACGAATCCCTTTTCACCCTTCGCCCCATCCTCTGTTGTAAGATATACAGTCCCTATTGCAGTATATTCATCATACTCAATGATCCGGTTTGTATTCCGGAAACCTAAAAGTATGTCTGGATTGTAACCATTTGATTTTAAATATTTTCCCAGAAACAATAAAGGAGCAACACCGCATCCGCCCCCGATCAGAAGAGTTTTTGAGTTCTCAGCCGGAAGGCTGAATGAATTACCCAGCGGGTAAATAATATTTAGGACTTCTCCTTTCTTAAGCTTTGAAAGTGTCTCTGTTCCTTTTCCTGCAATCTGTATAAGCAGTTTGATTATATTTTTCTCATAATCAACATCATGAATTGAAAAAGGACGCCGAAGGAAAGTCTCCGCACTGCCTTCAATTTTAACCTGGACAAATTGTCCCGGCTTTAGTTGGGGCAGATAATTATTCCCGGAAAGTTCAAGAATGAAGAAATCCTTATTTATCTGACGGTTTTCCTTAATGATGAAATCATCAATTCTCTTAGACATCAGCAGCCTGTTTTGCACAAAGATAATTAATGATCTTTGACATAGAAAATTTGCTCAGTTTTTCCTGGGACAAAATTCTTCAAAACTTCCATTCTCGTAGAACCAGACTATTTTGATAATATTAACGGCTTCATTTTCAGGCATTTTTACAGCCTGAATTTTCTTAACTGAATCTTGCCGGCTGTCTGTAAGACCTTTATCCTTTTGGACTATGTGATCATTCTTTGGTTTCTCCGCTTCAATCATATCCAGGCTACTGAACAAATCAGCCATCTTTGGTTCTTTATATATCGATCCTTTGCCAAATAACAACCATTCTGCTGAAAGGAATGAGTATTTTTCAAGCATTTTAAGCACAAAGTCAAGGCTTGGATTATTTCTTCCTGAAATGATATGGGATATACCTGAGGGCTGAACTCCAATCTCTTCTGCAAACTGAGCTGAAGTTTTGTTTTCTTTTCTTAAGAATTCAAGAATTCGTTCTTTCATGATCAGTATTTTACTTATTACAAATGTAAATACAATTAAGTTTACATTTATAATTAATTTAATTTACATATGTAACTCATCCGTTTTACTGATCATGGTTCCAAATCTTTATATATTGCATATTGCTATAATACAGTTAACTACAAATAATACCTATATCATCTTTCACTTGAGTTTAGGTGTGTATATGTCTGGTATTTAGTTTTATATAGTTATTTTTGTTTCTTTTCTAAACATATTTCCTATATAATGACCGGAAAATGTATATAAATTTCTTAGATGTTATAGATAATTATTCTGATATACAATAATTTATATTAAATTAATCGGGATTTATTATAAATATTACATCTATCACTATCAACTTAGTAAATATCTAGTGAATTGTGTGAATATCTGTGTAATTTCTTGCGTTTACATTTGTAAACATCAAAAAATCTTATGACACTATGATTGTAGGGAGAGGTTTAAAAATTATAGTCAGGATTCATATTTTGAGTTTTTTGAATATTTGACGCCCATGGTCCTACAATTCTCAAATATTCGATTGTGGTACAGTTAAGGAAATAAGAAATAGGTTCCTATAAGAATTGTTCCTGCTTCAGGCAGCTTTCTCAACATCTCCATCCAATGCAATATTGGCTATTGCCATGGAAGCTGTTGGACTTCCACCCGAAGAGAAAGGTCTGATGTTTGCAGCATATCGTATTCCTGATATGTTGCCGACAACAATAAATGTTTACGGAGATACCTGTGTTGCAGTAATTGTAGCCAAGTCAGAAGGAGAAAAGCTGAAAGTCTGATCCTTTCAATTACTGCATGAACCTGCACAACCCGATTCATCCGTGTAACTGCCGCATGATGAACAGGAATGGCCTGCAATTTCATGATCAGTTGCATTCCGGACATCAATAATTTTACCTGTGAAGGCAAGGGTCATTCCGGCCATCGGATGATTAAAATCCATCTTTACATATGAGTCACCTATTTCACAGATCACACCAGTTATCTGGTGGCCTTCAGAATCAACCATGGGAACCATATTGCCAATCCTGCAAATCTCTTCATCAATTTTCCCCTCTTTCTCAAAAACTGTTACAGGTATATTTATTATCATATCTTCCCTTCTTTCCCCATAGGCACTCTCAGAGTTTAAAACAAAACTAAAATTGTCACCCTGGCTCAATAATGATATATTTGATTCAAATTCAGAAAGTAACCTGCCCGTCCCAAAAACAAAATTAAGCGGATTTTCAGCTTCCAGAGTTTCGATTATCCTACCCTCGTTGTTGTTTTCTCTGAGCTCATATATGAGAGAAACCATCTTATTTTTTTCAATTTTCATGCGATTATTGTTTCTTGTTAAAATTTGGCAAATATAATACTAATGGCGCAAAGGTCCAAGGGCGTAAAGGCGTTAAGACTTTAAGAGGTGATAGGAATAAATAGTTCTCAGAACATAAATGAAATCCGGATCTCAGGATTTCCGTAAATGCCATAGCCTGAATCATCAAATGCCCACAGGAAGGTAATGTTCATTGCTGATCGCGGGCCCAGCATCTGCCTTATTCCTCCTCCTGCCAGGAATGTGTTAAGCATGAATCTATCTGATTCATAAGGAGGGTATTTGAAGAAAGCCGATTCAAGGCTCAGACCTTCATATTCTCCATGCAGGAACAAACCAAGATGAATTCCAAGAGGAAGAATATTATTAAGATCCTGAAGAAAAATTATTTCTGTGTACACTTTGCCCCCATAAATTGTTGTACTTCCGTACGGATCTTTATAATACCTGAAATCAGGACCAGCACCAATAGCAAGCCTCGGAAGAACCCATAAACCGACAATTGGGGATATATCGATATTGGTATAGGTCCCAAACATCAATCCGATGTTGCCTCCGAAAAAAAGTCTTTCTCTTAATGGAGGTTTCTCCTGACGAACCTGTTGTCCAGATGCTGCTGAAAAAATAACAAGCAATAAAACAATCATTAATCCTGTCATTCTGATTCTCTCAGACAGATCATATCCTCTTATGCAGACTGCTTTCATAAAAACAATTTTGTAACTTTACATAAGGCATGACAAATAAACGAAAAAAACTATAAACAAAATATACTAATCAGATGAATATAATTATTAGTGGCGGATCACAGGGAATAGGAAAGGAAGTTGTTCTGAATCTTGCGGGAGATAGGAATAACCAGATTCTTGTTACCGGAAGGAATGAATTGAAGCTTAAAGAGCTGCAGCAAAATTGTCCGAATGAGAATATTTCTTATTTAGTAATGGACATTTCGGAGTTTGATAATGAAGCTGAAGCTATAAAAGATCAGGTTTATAACCGTTTCAGCAGGGTGGATATTTTAATCAACATGGCAGGATTGCTTATTGTGAAGGATTTCTTAAAAATATCCGTAAAGGAAGCACGAAATATGATGGAAACAAATTTTTTTGGTCCGGCATCATTGATTAAATTACTCGTACCGCTTATGCCGGCAGGCTCTCATATAGTTAATATCTCAAGCATGGGGGGATTCCAGGGCAGTTCAAAATACCGTGGTCTCTCCTACTATAGCGCCTCAAAAGCTGCATTATCATGCCTGACCGAATGTCTTTCCGGAGAACTTGCCGAAACAGGCATAATAATTAATTGCCTTGCACTCGGATCAGTACAAACAGAGATGTTTGTGAGTGCTTTTCCAGGATTTAAGGCTCCACTGAGTCCTGCCGGGATGGCGGAGTTTATTTCATATTTTGCACTTAATGGGTACAAATTCTTTAATGGAAAGATTTTACCTGTAGCGATCACTAATCCCTAGATCATGAACTCTCCCTCTAACTCCCTTGTTATGCAGTAGAGAGGGGGATAAAGGAAGTGAGTACATTTATCAGGAGTATTTTTTAATTTCAATCTTCCCATCAAGCGCCAGTAATCCATTAAAGGCCAAAGCTTTAATTTCATCCTCACCAGGGAAGACTGCAACTTCAGAAATAAATCCAACCATTTTCTTAATCCTCCCTACATGTGATTCCTGATAGGCCAGACCACCTGTCAGGATAATAGCATCTACTTCCCCTCCAAGAACTGCTGCCATGGCACCTATTTCCTTTGATATCCGGTAAGCTAATGCCTCACTGATAAGGATGGCTTTCTTATCTCCGTTATCAGCCCTCTTGCAGACTTCAACAAAATTGTTTGTCTCCAGATAGGCCACAAGACCGCCTTTGCCCGTGATCATTGACTTTAGTTCCTGATGTGAATATTTTCCGCTGAAGCACAGGTCTATGAGCTGGCCTGAAGGCAAACCTCCCGAACGTTCAGGAGAAAACGGACCATCACCGTTAAGAGCATTATTGACATCAACTACTCTTCCTTTCTTATGGGCACCGACACTTATCCCTCCACCCATGTGTACCACAATGAGATTCAAATCCTCATACTTCCTGTTAACCGATGCTGCATAAATACGTGCCACAGCTTTCTGGTTAAGGGCATGAAAAATTGAAATACGCTCAATAGCGGGATGACCTGAAATTCTTGCAACAGGGTCAAGTTCGTCAACTACAACAGGATCAACAATATATGCTTTTGCTGAGGGTAATGATGAAGCTATCTCATCAGCAATCAACCCGCCTAAATTACTTGCGTGCTCACCAAGAATACCGGCTCTGAGATCATCAATCATTCTCTTGTTAACCTCGTAAATACCAGATTCTATAGGTTTTACAAGGCCCCCTCTGCCAACAACTACTGCAATTTCAGGTAAATTTACATTCCTGTCTGCTAATTCTTTTAATATCAAATCTTTCCTGAAATGAAACTGGTCTGTAATCTTTTTAAAACCTGCCAGGTCATCAGCTGAATGTCTCAGAGACTTTTCAAAGATCAGATTCTCTTCCTCAAAAAGGGCAAATTTTGTTGATGTAGAGCCTGGATTTATTGCTAAAATTAGCCGTTTGGACATTTAAATGGTTTTAAGTTTATTCTGGGATACTGAAAAGATACATTATACCATCAGACAGGCAAGTGCAACACAATAGAATTTTGATTTTTCACTTTCGCTTCTTGACATTACCACAACTGGTTTTGACGTTCCCCTGATGATACCTGCAAGTTCTCCCTGCGCAAAAAGCATAAGCCCCTTATAGAAAGGATTTGATGATTCGAGGGAAGGGAACAGAAGAATATCTGCATCTCCGTTTACCGGAGTATTAATTCCTTTTATTTCCACGCTTTTCTTATCACATGCAAGAAATATATCAAGTGGCCCATCCATTATGCAATTGGAGATTTGTCCGTCTCTGGCCATTTTGCACATTGCTTTGTAATCAGAAGAGCTCTTGAAATGTCGGCTTGGCTTCTCTGAGGCTGAAATAAGGGCAACTTTTGGTTTATTAATACCAAATCTGGATGCCATTTCAATTGCATATTCGGCCATTACAATTTTCTGTTCAAGTGAAGGTGAAGGTATTACTGCCGGATCGGTGATAAACAAGAGCTTATGATAAGATGGCAACTGAATAGCACATACATAGCTCAAAACAGCACCAGGGAGCATTATTCCATTGTTCTTATCCATCACAGCCCGCAGGAACTTGTCGGTACCAACCAGACCCTTCATTATAATATCTGCTTCTCCAATACTTGCTAACCTAACCGCTTCTTCCGCAGCTTTAGTCTCATCGTCAGTCTTGATAATTGAAAACAGCCCATAATCAATTCCTGACTTCCGGCAAATACTCTTGATCTCCGACGGCTGTCCTATCATAATAGCATCGGCAAAACCAAAGTTTACGGCTTTATGAATTGCGCTTATTGTATTAATATCCTGGGCCCACGCCACTGCAATCCGATGCTTTTTATTAAGCGAAAGGACCTTTTCAACCATCTGGTCAAGCGCCCGGATCATTCCTGTCTATTTACATGCTGCAGCAGAAAGAAGGATGCTGTCGTATTTTGCCTGTTCCGAGTCTGATCTGGATGTCAGCACAATCGGAACCTGGGCACCTAAAATTATAGAAGCAACTTTTGCTTTTGCAAAGAAAACCAGTGACTTATAGAGTACGTTACCAACTTCAATATCAGGCATCAATAAAAGATCCGTATCTCCTGCAACTTCACTCTTAATCCCTTTGTACTGGGCACTTTCAAGGCTGACAGCATTATCGAATGCAAGTGGGCCGTCAATAATGCAGTTTCTTATCTGTTCACGCTGGTTCATTTTTGAAAGCAATGCCGCATCGAGAGTGGCTTCCATATTTTCATTCACCATTTCAACAGCACCGAGAACTGCAACCTTGGGCATAACATACCCGAGCCGGTTAAGGAATGCAACAGAGTTGTTGACTATTGAAATCTTATCCTTCAGGTTAGGAGCAATATTCATTGCTACGTCAGTAACAGCTATCAGTTTATGATATGTTTCAACTTCAAAAAGGGCAATGTGAGAAAGAAGATTACCTGTTCTGAGTCCCCATTCTTTATTAAGGACGCATTTCAGAAGTGATGAGGTGCCTACCTTCCCTTTCATAAGGATATCGCCTTGCTTTGTGCTGAGCATCCTCACAGCCATTTCAACCGACTTGTCTATTTCAGGTTCATGGATAATTCTTAATCCCGTTATATCATAGCCGGAATCAGAACATATATTCTGAATTTCCTCCTTATCACCAATAAATATAGGCTCAATAATATCATCTTTCCAGGCCCTTAATACAGCACTCAGTGAATGTTGATCCTGGGCAGCAGCAAGCACAAGTTTCTTTCTGGGTTTACCTAAAACAATACTTTTAAGGTCCGACATGCTTTTTAAAACCATCTGGCTATAATTTTAAAAATTAGTATTTAAACTGTATGATGCTCAACTATATACTTGGTATCCGATGCTATAACAAATTCCTCGTCAGTCGTAACGCACATTACCGTAACTTTTGAATCGGGTGCTGAAATCACCTTATCCTTTCCGGTGACCTTGTCATTGGCCGTAAAATCAAATTTAATTCCCAAAAATTCCATATCCGAGCATATCATTGCTCTCATTTTATAATCGTTCTCTCCTACTCCGCCTGTAAAAACCAGAAGATCGAGTCCGTTTAAAACTGCTATATATGACCCAATAAATTTCTTGACTTTGTAAGCATACATATTAAGGGCAAGAATAGCTTTTTCATTACCTTCAGCTTTAGCAGCTTCCAGATCGCGCATATCTGAAGAGAGTCCGGAAATACCTGCCATACCGCTTTTTTTATTGATCAGGTTATTAACTCCGGTGACGTTAAGATGCTCCTTATCAGCAATATAAATAAGGACTCCTGCATCGATCTCTCCTGTTCTTGTTCCCATTATCAGCCCGTCGACAGGTGTAAAACCCATCGAAGTGTCTATTGAACGGCTGCCTTGAATAGCTGTAATAGAGGCTCCGTTGCCAAGATGACATGTAATGATTTTCATGTTATTGATATCTTTTCCCAGCAGTCTTGCAGCTTTTGAGGCTACAAATTTATGGCTGGTACCATGATATCCATATTTTCTGATCTTATACTTATCATAGTATTCATAAGGCAGAGCATACATATATGCATAGTCTGGCATTGTCTGATGAAATGATGTATCGAAAACCGCAACCTGTGGAACGCCAGGGATAAGCTTTTCAACTGACAGAATACCCTTAAGGTTTGCCGGATTATGAAGCGGAGCAAGTTCACTGCAGATCTCGATCTGTCTCTTTACCTCATTATCAACAAGTACGCTCTCTTTGTAACTTTCTCCTCCGTTGACGACACGATGACCAACTGCTTTGATCTCATTCACATTTTTTATTACTCCGTGCTTAGGATCGGTAAGGGCGGCCATTACCAGGTTTATTCCTGTGGTGTGATCAGGAATATCATTTATCATCTTATAAGGTTCCGCTCCAGTTGGCTTATGGGTTAAAATACTATCATTCAAACCAATGCGTTCAAGAAGTCCCTTTGCCAGCAGTTTATTTCCATCGGTCATATCAAACAGCTGGTACTTAATTGAGGAGCTTCCGCAATTTAAAACAAGGATGATCATTTGTGTTTCTGTTATAAGTAATCTAAAAATATCTATTTTCTCCCTGCAGCCTGGTTACATGTGATTGCAATCATGCTCACAATGTCACTTACCGAACAACCGCGCGAAAGATCGTTTATAGGGGCTGCCATTCCCTGGAGAATCGGCCCAATTGCCTCAGCATGTGCCAGTCGCTGAACAAGTTTATAAGCAATATTTCCGCAATTAAGATCGGGAAAAACCAGCACATTTGCATGACCTGCTATCTTGCTGCCGGGAGCTTTTTTCTGCCCGATCGATTCTACAAGCGCTGCATCGCCCTGAAGCTCACCATCTATCATAAGATCCGGAGCCATCTCTTTTGCGATTCTTGTAGCATTAACAACTTTATCGACAAGTTCGTGACTTGCACTTCCTTTTGTTGAGAAGCTTAACATTGCAATTTTTGGCTCAAAGCCTCCGATGGCTCTTGCCGTATGAGCGGTAGCAATAGCAATTTCCGCAAGTTCCTTATCAGTTGGATTTGGATGAACAGCGCCATCTGCAAAAATCAGAACGCCATCTTCCCCGAAGGTCTTTTCAGGAAGTATCATTATAAAAGCACCTGACACCACTGAAATTCCAGGTGCTGTCTTTACATAATGAAATGCTGGACGAAGAACATCTCCTGTTGCATGATCTGCTCCCGATACCTCCCCATCTGCATCTCCGTTTTTAATCATCAGAACTCCGAGATAGAGAGGATCCTCAATAAGACGTGATGCCTCTTCTTTTGTCATCCCTTTGTTTTTTCTCAGCTCAACCATCATATTGATGTAAAGATCTTTCTTTTCATGCGATTTAGGATTGACAATCATTGCTTTGGAAAGATTCTTTAATTCAAGCTTTGCAGCATGAGAGGCAATCTCTTCCGGATCCCCAATCAGAATTATTTGTGCCAGTCCTTCTGCGATAGCTATATCGGCTGCCTTTATGTTTCTTTC
>WSSedA1B2DRAFT_1000066_pt1 | contig 18319 bp, 12 predicted proteins | sample WetSurSiteA1Bulk_FD_9465 | JGI IMG/M metagenome (IMG submission 9465) | reverse complement strand
CCTGAATCCTTCATATGAGAGTTCCAGTCTTCTTTCCAAAAGAATATTATCCAGCGTTACGGTAGTGGCAGGTAAAAGCCCGGCCCGTACATGAACAATATTATAGTCGGCCAGAGGTGTTGCACCGACTGTTGTACTAAGCCTGTTGTTGCTTTCAGCTCTAATCAGATACATTTCAGCAAGACGGATGAGATTTACTACACCGTACATATTGTTCCATTTACCTGACCGCATTCCTCCGTTTCCAAGGAAGAACAGATCGCGTCTTTCATCACCAGCCGAATAAAGATTCAGATGTCCTTCGAGAATTTCAATATCACCATCTCTTCCTCCATATTCAGGTACTGAGAAGAATTCTGTCATTGCACTGAATCTGTCCTGTGGGGTGATCTGGGTTGCAAAAATGTCTTCCGCAGTATTATCATTGTTATTAAAAACATCAGCATACGTTGGCTGCAGCTCATATAAGCCGGAGCTTATTACTGTATTTGCAGCATCCCTGGCTTTTGCATAATCTCCTTTCTGAAGGTAAACTCTTGCAAGCAGGGCTGTTGCAGCACCGCTGGTAGCATATACTTCATTTTCTTCGGGAAGCTTCGCAGCTGCAGCGTTAAGGTCAGCAATTATCTGATTATATACTTCTTCCACTGAATTGCGTGTTACAAAGCTGTTTTCATCTATACCGCGGGTTGGTGTAAGGACAATCGGAATCCCCAGTTGAGTGGTTGCGCTTCCGGACTGATATTGCTGGGCAAAATATCTTACCAGGTCAAAAAACATAAGGCTGCGCAGGAAAAGAGCTTCACCTTCAACACGGTCACGGTCAGCCTCATCAACAACATCCAGAGCACTTAATACATTGTTTGCAATGTTGATAACCTCATAACTGTCGATCCACTGACTGGTAGCATCTTCATTCGAAGAATTCATCTGTTTGTTATATATCTGACGTGGTCCGCTGTAAGTACCTGTCCACATACATTCGTCGGCTGCACCCAGAAGTTCAGAATTGCGGAGAAGACAACCACCGTAAATTGCCGGATCATCAAATTGTGAATAAGCACCTTTCAGGACACTCTTGACATTTGCATCAGATTCAAGGGAAAGCTCCTCGCTGATATTCTGATAAGGCTCAAGGTCCAGAAGTTTGTCGCATGCTGTAGAAAACAGCACTGATGCAACTATTGTTAAAATTGAAATTATTCGTTTCATAGTATAATGATATTATGCATTTATAAAGTGATACTGATTCCGGCCAGGATTGTCCTTGGCTGTGGAGCTGAATAGAAATCGAGTCCCGATGTGATATTATCTGTTGCAAAATCTGATGATACTTCAGGATCCCATCCGATGAATTTTGTGAATGTCAGAAGATTTTGTCCCTGCAAATAGATTCTTAATCCACCGAGTTTCATTTTTCTTACAACTGAAGACGGAAGATCATAACTCAGCATTGCTGAACGTAATTTAAGATAGTCGCCACTCGAGATATACCTGCTGCTCCTTCCCTGATCACCGTTATCGTAACCAAGGCGAGCCTGAGGTATCATTGTTATGTCACCCGGATTTTTCCAGCTTTTGAGCTGATCAACTGTCTGGTTGTCAAACCATGCGGCATTGGCAGCCATATACGGATCACCTGCCATCTGTATTCTGTTTCCGGCAACACCCTGGAAAGTAAAGGAAAGACCAAAGCCTTTGTAAGAGAACGAGTTTGTAATAGCTGCGAGGAAAGGAGGATTCGGATTTCCCAGTACTACAAAATTTGCCTCGGCAAAATCGTTTGTAGTAGTTGTGTGATCAATAATATTCCCATTATCATCTTTCTCATTTACATACCAAAGCGCATCGCCATTATCAGGGTCCGCTCCGGCATATTCCGCACCATAGAATATCCCAAGCGGCTGGCCTACCATTACAACATTCATAAACCTTGAGCTTCCTTCATCTATTATCGTCTGACCTCCCAGGTTAGTGACTTCATTTTTATTATATGAGAGATTTAAGTTAGTTTCCCATCCAAAGTCGCCTGAAAGGTTTACCGTATTTATTACAAATTCAACTCCTTTGTTAGTGACGGATCCCACATTCTGAGTCTGAACTGTATAACCGGTTGTAGAAGGAACAGGTACATCGAGCAAAAGATCGCTTGTGTTCTTGACATAAAAATCAAGTTCTCCGGATATTCTGTTTTTCAAAAATCCGAAATCGATCCCGAGATCGTACTGTTTGGTTGTCTCCCAGCCCAGGTCATCATTTGCAATCTGGGTAGGAATTAAACCTGAGGTTCCGAAATAATTATCAACTCCATAAAGGCCCAAATGTCTGAAGTTTCCGATTCCGGCGTTTCCTGTCTGACCAAAGCTGGCCCTTAATTTCAGAAAACTGATAACAGGGTTTTCTGCAAGAAAATCCTCCTTGGTAATTACCCAGCCTATAGAAGCTGCCGGGAATGTTCCATATCTTGAATTTTTTCCGAATCTTGAGGAACCATCAATACGTCCGGCAAAAGTTAACAGATATTTTGCCTTAAAATCGAAGTTCACTCTTCCGAAGTATGAAAGGAAACTATACTCTGTTTTGGTGGAAGAAGCTCCGCTTATAAGGCCTGCGCTTGCAAGAGTCTTAAGATCATCAAGCGGGAATTGTTCTCCCTCTGCCCATGCATTGTCAACAACAGTGTGCTGGTACTCAGCCCCCAGAACGGCGCTTATACCAATATCTCCGAACTGATGCAAAAAATCTAAATATGACTTGGTATTGATATTCTGGTTTTCTCCATAGTTGGCAAAACCATAACCATTTGTGCCCTGACCGGAATCGGTTCTTTCGCCGTATCGTGCATTCTCTTTAGTGCTGTAAAGATCAAAGCCGAATTCATTTCTCCAGGTAAGACTCTTATTTAACTTGAAATTCAGGTAAGTGTTGACAAGTGTCCTGAAGTTTGAAATATCTCTTGATGCCTCTTCAACATCAATCAAGCCATTATAATATGTTGTGACAGGCACGTTGTATAATTCACCGTTCAGATCCCTCACAGGTGTAATAGGAGATAACGCCACTAACTGCATTGGAGTTGAGAAAGCATTATCAGCCGAAACCTGGTCAATTATAGTTTTGGTCAGGCTCAGTGCCATACCAAGATCCAGATAATTGTTTACCTTATTATCTATATTGAGCCTTCCGGATATTTTCTGGATTCCGTTTGAAACAAGGATTCCTTCCTGGTTGCTGTATGAGCCGCTTGCAAAAAACTTCAGCTTATCATTCCCTCCCTGGGCAGAAAAATCCGCTGTAAGCAGATTGCCTGTCTGGAAAGCCTGATCTTGCCAGTCTGTATTGACAGCTAGTTCCGGATCGGTATATGTTGCCCAGCCATCATAACGGTTGAAACGATTCCGTACAAACTGAAGCCATGAACCGGAATACTCATCAGGATTATTTATCGGATCATAGCCTTCGTACAGGTCGCTGTTGTAGGCAGCTTCCTCAAAATACTGAATATATTGTTCGGCATTCATGAAATCCCTTCGGTGAGAAGCCTGGCTGAATCCCTCCTGAAGAGTAAAATTCAGCTTTGTATCACCGCTTTTTCCTTTTTTGGTCGTAATCAGAATGACCCCGTTGGCTCCCCTCGATCCAAATATTGCTGCTGATGCGGCATCCTTAAGGATTTCGACTGATTCAACATCATTAAAGTTGAAAGTCGAAAGAGGATTTATTGATGCACCTGACTGGTTGACCGTTTCTGTCGAGAGAGGAATACCGTCGATCACATAAAGAGGATCATTGCTTGCTGTAACAGAGGATGATCCCCTGATCCTCATTCTTGTCGAACCTGTAGCTTTACCATTAAGCGATTCAACAAACACACCTGCACTTTTACCCTGAAGTGCAAGCTCTACAGATGCGACAGGTAAGTTTCGCAGAGATTCCCCGTCAACCTTTGATATGCTGCTCGAGACTTTTGACTTAATCTGAGTTCCATATCCAGTAACCACGATTTCATCAAGTCCTATTGCCTCAGTTTCAAGGGTGACATCATAAACGTTCGATGTACCAACAACGAACTCTTTGGTTTTCATTCCGATATACCGGAATTCGAGAGTTGAACCTGCAGAAGCATTTATCTGATATTTTCCATTTATATCAGTAAGCGCTCCTACTGTGGTTCCTTTAACCAGTACCGTCACACCTGCAAGAGGAAGATTGTCTTCCGAACTTGTAACAGTACCTGTAACGGTTTTTTGCTGTCCGGATGCAGACAACAACAAACCACAGAATACAAAAAATAACAACAGAAGTTTTCTCATAACTTTTAGTTTAGGTAATTAATAATTTCTTAGGAATCAATAAATTCTTTCTACTGTCCTCAATGATGCGGTGCATCATGCAGCAAATGTATAATTTTTAGCTTCACAATAATGACATTCTGTAACTTTTTTCGAGATTTTTATTAATATTTTAAAGTTGATATCTCGTAATACTTTTATATGCCCGGTTACCCTTTTTTGCCTATTTTTGTGATCCAACCCTTTACACTTTTTCATTCTTTATGACTGCATTTTCACATTTACATGTTCATACTCAATATTCTATCCTTGACGGAGCTTCAAATATTTCGCACCTCATCGATAAGGTAAAATCGCTCGGGATGGAAGCCGTGGCAATAACTGATCACGGGAACATGTTTGGCGTCAAAGAGTTTCATGCCAGTGCCCTGAAAAAGGGAATCAAACCTGTCATAGGTTGTGAAATCTACGTAGCCAAAAGATCTATTTCTGAAGTGGCAGGGAAAGAGGACCGTTCTGGTGACCATCTGATCCTTCTGGCAAAAAATCTTACCGGTTATAAAAACCTTATAAAGCTTGTCTCAACTGCCTGGATAAAAGGATTTTATTATAAACCCCGCATTGACAAGAAGCTGCTTGCCCAGTACAGGGAAGGCTTGATCGCCACTTCTGCATGTCTGGCAGGTGAAATTCAGGATGAGATCTTAAATGGCTCAATCAACAGGGCTGAAGAGGTTCTGAAAACTTACCTCGAGTTATTCGGGGATGACTTTTATCTTGAAATACAACGGCATGAAACGAATGATCCTGAGGCTGACAGAACTGCCTTTCCTCTGCAGCAGAAAGTTATAGAGGTCTTCAGAAAATTCTCGGCTCAATACAATGTCAGAATAATCGCCACCAATGACGTCCATTTTATCAATGCCGAGGATGCAGAGGCTCACGACAGGCTTATCTGCCTTAACACAGCCAAGGATATTGACGATCCTGACAGGCTGAGGTATTCAAGGCAAGAGTATTTAAAGAGTGAAGAGGAAATGAGGAGTATTTTCAGCGATATTCCTGAAGCAGTGGATAATGTAGCTGAACTTGTTGCAAAAATTGAAAAATACAAGCTCGATCATGATCCGATAATGCCCGATTTTGAACTGCCTCAAGGATATACCGATAAAAATGATTACCTGAGATATCTTACTTACCAGGGCGCAAAAGAAAGGTGGGGAGACCTTACTGCTGAACAAACAGAGCGCATCGATTTTGAGCTCGACACAATAGCTAAAATGGGCTTCCCGGGGTATTTTCTGATAGTTCAGGATTTTCTCAGGGCTGCCCGCGAAATGGGTGTGTCTGTTGGTCCCGGAAGGGGATCAGCAGCTGGATCGGCAGTAGCCTTCTGCCTAAGGATTACTGATATTGATCCAATAAAATACGGTTTATTGTTTGAAAGGTTCTTAAACCTTGACCGAATTTCGATGCCGGATATTGATATTGATTTTGACGAGGACGGAAGGGAAAAAGTCCTGCAATATGTGGTTAAAAAGTACGGCCACGATAAGGTAGCACATATTATAACATTCGGGACCATGGCCGCCAAGATGGCAATAAGGGATGTCGCCAGAGTGCAGAAGCTCCCTCTTGCCGATGCCGACAGGCTTGCCAAAATGGTGCCTGAAAGGCCGGGGGTGACCCTTTCTGCTGCTTACGCCGAGGTCCCTGAACTTGCAAAGGAAAGAAATTCATCAAACAAGCTTATTGCCCAGACCCTTAAATTTGCCGAGGTACTGGAAGGATCGGTAAGACAGACCGGGATTCATGCATGCGGAATTATAATCGGCAAGGAATCGCTCGATAACTATATACCACTCTGCACTGCCAAGGATACTGACCTTTACTCCACCCAGTATGATGGCAGCCAGGTCGGATCCGTCGGGCTGCTTAAGATGGATTTTCTCGGGCTGAAAACCTTGTCAATCATCAAAGACTGCATTGAAAATATTAAGAGGTCAAAGGGCATAGAGATTGATATAAACAACCTTCCTCTCGACGACAAAAAGACTTTTGACCTTTTTAGTAACGGAGAGACAACCGCTATTTTCCAGTTTGAATCGACAGGGATGAAAAGGTATCTGAAAGATCTCAAACCCAACAGATTCGAGGATCTGATAGCCATGAATGCACTCTACCGTCCCGGACCCATGGAGTATATACCGTTGTTCATAAAGAGGAAACATGGTATAGAACCTATAAACTACCTTCTTCCTGTAATGGAAAAGTATCTTAATGACTCATACGGTGTTACCGTTTACCAGGAACAGGTAATGCTTCTTTCGCAGGAACTTGCAGGTTTCACAAAAGGTGAGGCCGACAATCTCCGGAAAGCAATGGGCAAAAAGAAAAAATCCATTATGGACGAGATGAACCTCAAATTCCGGGAGGGTTGCAGCAAGAAAGGATATGATGAAAATATCGTAAACAAAATATGGTCCGACTGGGAAGCATTTGCCCAGTATGCATTTAATAAATCCCATTCAACATGCTATGCGCTTGTTGCATTTCAGACCGGTTACCTTAAAGCCCATTATCCAGCCGAGTACATGGCTGCTGTGTTAAGCCGTAACATAAGTGATATCAAGAAAATAACCACATTCATGGATGAGACCAGACGTATGGGAATGGAGGTACTGGGCCCTGATGTAAATGAAAGTAATGTTAAATTCACGGTTAACAAAGACGGTAATATCCGGTTCGGACTCGGTGCAATAAAAGGAGTAGGAGAAAGCGCTGTCCTCCAGATGATCCAGGAGAGAGAGGAAAATGGTAATTATAAGAGCATTTATGATCTGGTTGAAAGAGTAAACCTCAATTCGCTTAATAAAAAAAACCTGGAGGCTATGGCGGTTGCAGGAGCATTTGATTGTTTTCAAGATATTACCAGAGCACAATATTTCTCTACCGACACCAAAGGGATCAGCTTTATTGAAAGCCTTATCAGGTATGGGAATAATGCCAAGAGCGTCAGGAACTCAAGTCAACAGACACTTTTTGGCGGTTCAGGAGGTTTTGATATAATTAAGCCTGAAGCAACACCGTGCCCCGACTGGCCTAAACTTGAAAAGCTGAACAGGGAAAAAGAAGTTATCGGAATATACCTTTCTTCGCACCCGCTTGATGACTTTAAGCTTGAAATAAGCACTTTCACAAATGCAACATTAGCTGACCTTCAGAACCTCAGTGATTGGTTTGACAGGGATGTGGTGGTAGCAGGAATGGTAACTGATACGAAAAACGGGATCGGGAAAAATGGCAAGCCATATGGTTCTTTCACTCTCCAGGATTATTCTGACTCATTCAGGTTTATGATGTTTGACAAAGAATATCTGGAGTTCAGTAAGTTTTTCATTGTGGGATATTACCTAATGGTAAAAGGAAAAGTCAGAAAGAGGAAATTCAGGGAAGATGAACTTGAGTTCCATATAAAATCAATCAATCTTTTATCGAGTGTGAAGGATGAGTTGATCAAATCAGTCACTCTTAAAATAAATCCTGAAAACATCAGCAATGAGATGATTGCAAAGTTGATGGAACTAATTAAGGAAAATAAAGGTGATACTGAACTGAAGTTTCTGTTCTACGATCCTGAGGATAAAGTCTCGCTTTCAATGTTTTCGCGGACAATAAGAGTGAGACTGAATAATGAACTTATTTCCTTTCTTGATGATTATCCGGGATTAGAATATAAAGTTAATTAGCACATGAACAGGTGCCGGGTGCAGGGTACTGGGTGCTAATAAGGGAGAACAACCAGCGACAAGCAACCAGCAACATAAAAAAATATATATTTGCATCCATTATGCACTGAAAAATCCTTAAAACACAAATATTATGGCATTAGAAGTAAACGATACCAACTTTGAAGAGATTGTCGTTAAATCTGCGAAACCGGTAGTTGTTGATTTCTGGGCAGAATGGTGCGGTCCATGCAGAATGATTGCACCTGCCATCGAAGAGATCTCCAGAGAATATGAAGGCAAAGCAGTTGTTGTTAAATGCGATGTTGATAGCAGTCCGGGTGTTGCTGCAAAATTCGGGATAAGGAATATTCCGACGGTTCTCTTTTTCAAAGATGGTAAGGTCGCAGATAAACAGATCGGTGCTGTGCCAAAAATTAATTTCGTGAACAAATTAAATAATCTGCTCCAGTAGTCTGAAATTCATGACAGTTTGTGTCTTTGCATCCTCAAGCAGCCGTATAGATAAAAGATACGCTGAGGCCGCTGCTGAGCTTGGTCGTCTTTTTGCCAGGGCAAGGATGAACGTCATTTACGGAGGCGGTGGGATAGGTCTTATGGGAGTGATGGCTGATGCTGTAATTGAGAACAACGGATCAATAACAGGTGTTATTCCTTCATTCATGAACGACGAGGGCTGGGGTAATCCCAGAATAAAAGATATGATCGTGACAACTGACATGGGCGACAGGAAAAAGAATATGTTTGCCCGGGCTGATGCTGTTGTGGCATTGCCGGGTGGCATCGGTACCCTCGAAGAGCTGACGGAAGCAATCACACTTAAGCAGCTTGGTCTCTTTAAAGGTCCTGTTGTAATTCTCAATACACTTAACTTCTACAGGTCATTCATCGATTTCCTTGAACATATGGTAGTCGGGAATTTCCTCAGGAGAGAGCATAAAGGTATGTGGGTAATTGCAGATACACCGAAAGATGTTATAGTTGCCCTTTCAAATGATAAGGGGTGGATTGATGACCCGAGGAAGATTGCTAAAATATAGAAACAAAATTATTAAGCAGTATCTCCAGAGTGCTTTTGCTGAATTTGGTTTTGCTGAATAGTTTTCCTTCTATGACAGGGGCCTTAATTCCATTCTTAAAAATCTGAAATCCGGAGAAGATCCTTGCTTCATCCCATAATCCCGAACTTATGAAATGGTCCAGCACCTTTGCTCCTCCTTCGATAAATAACGACTGGACACCCTGGTTGTACAGGTAGTCAACTATCTGAACGGCTGAGGGCTCGTTCTTATTCAGTTTGACAACAACCGACCCTGGCATATTGATTTTATCGGGATAAAACGTAAAAATAACCTGCGATCCCGTCAGATTATTCATGGCAATCTCACCTGGTAATGATCCCGATCCGGAAAGGATGATCCGTAAAGGATTAGTACCATACCATTCCCTCACATTAAGAAGCGGATTGTCAGCTCTTACAGTTTGTGCCCCGACAAGAATAGCCTGTTCTGAAGCTCTCCATTTATGTACAAGAATCCGTTCTGTATTACCCGTTATCCATCCAGGTCCGGTTTTGTAATCTCCTTCACTCCTGACATCAATGAATCCGTCAGAGCTCTGTGCCCATTTAAGAGTTATATAAGGCCTCTTCTTCTCGTGGAATGCAAAAAACCGCCTGTTGATCCATCTGCATTCCTCCTCAGCAACGCCAAGAATTATCTTGCATCCGGCAGCTTTTAATTTCGATAATCCCTTACCTGAAACTTTATCACTCGTGTCAGTTGTACCAACAATAATCTCAGGTATTTTATGTGAGATGATCAGATCGGTACACGGCGGAGTTTTCCCAAAATGTGAACAAGGTTCAAGACTTACATAGAGTTTTGAAGAGGTCAGCAGTTCTTTATTTCTGACCGATCCGATTGCCATGACTTCAGCATGAGGTCCTCCTGCTTTAATATGGTATCCCTCGCCTATAATCTTACCTTCATGTACAATTACCGAACCGACAACCGGGTTGGGATAAGTCATCCCTTCAGCCTTTAATGCAAGATCAAGGCATCTCTCCATATATTTCAAATCATTCTTCCCGGCCATTTCACTTAAAGTGCTAATTTTGACTTATGGCTGTTAAATTACAAACAATTAAAGATATCAGGAATTATCTTTCAGGCGAACTTTCAGAGATATATACGGGACAGGAATCAGCAGCCATAGCTGATGCTCTAATTTCAAAGGTCTTTGGAATGAACAGGTTGTCTTATCTTCTGAAAGAAAATGATATAATAGAAGACAGGAAAAAACCGGAAATAATTATGCGGTATTGCAGTGAGCTAAAAACAGGTAAACCGCTTCAATATGTTACGGGTGAGACCCTTTTCTATGACTGTAAAATAAAAGTCAATCGCAGAGTCCTGATCCCCCGCCCTGAAACAGAGGAACTTGTTGATTTGATTGTGAAAGAAAACAAAGGATTTGCAGGAAGCATAATTGATATAGGTACAGGATCCGGCTCTATTGCAATAGCCCTTGCTGTCAGTATTCCGTTAGCCAGGGTTTTTGGTTTTGATATAAGCACAGCTGCAATAAGGACGGCAAATAAAAACGCAGTAAATAATAATGCAGAGGTTACTTTCCTGATAGCTGATCTATTCAGGGTTGACCCTTCAGTTCTTCCGAAAGCTGACGTTATAGTAAGCAACCCCCCTTATGTAACGGATTCCGAGAAAAAATACATGAAAAAGAATGTTCTGGACTTTGAACCACATAAAGCGCTCTTCGTGCCTGACAGAGATCCGCTGAAATATTACCGTGGCATTCTTAATCTTGCAGATCATAACCTTAGCCCCGGCGGCTCTGTCTATTTTGAGATTAATGAAGTGATGGGGAGACAGATTTCTGATATGCTAAGATTGCATAAATTCGTTGAAATCAAAATCCTAAAAGATATAAATGGTAAAGACCGTATAGCAAAAGCGAAGAAAGATGACTGAAAATAGTCTGGTCAATATAGCTCTTAATAAAGCAATGGCTCTTTGTGCAAGCCGTGAATACTGCAGCGGGGATATCCGGCTGAAGCTGGATTCCTGGGGCGTTAAAACCAATGATGCAGAGAATATTATAGTGAAACTGATCCGGGAGAATTTTATTAACGATCAGAGGTATGCTGAGGCTTTTGTAAAAGATAAGTACCGGCACAATAAATGGGGAAAAGCAAAGATAGCAGCTCATCTCAGAGCAAAAAATATTCAGTCTGAATTCATTAAATCAGCTCTTGCTACACTGGATGAGGAACAGTATAAACAGACTATCAGGGAAATCCTTTCTTCGCACCGTAAATTCATCAAAGCCAAAAATCAGGTTGACATGAAGGGCAAATTGCTGAGGTTTGGTCTATCAAAGGGTTTTGAAAGCCATATTCTTTATGATATTCTGAACGATATGGAATAAATGTTTCACTTCATTTACTCACCAACAAATCGCTCTTGTCTTTATTATTTTTAACCGATAACCTAAACCCTTACTATAGATATTAACAAACCTTTATACACCTCTTTAATTTAAAAGCTTATGTGTTCATTATGTATAATTTACATATTGTTATAGGGAATATATTTATTGTATTGCAAATATTCCTTACTGTAACACAATATGAATTTATTACTGTTTGTTCTGTGGGATCTTATAAATGCCCATTACAATTAATGATTCGGAGACTGGTAAAATGATAATAAATCCGGAAAGGATTTAACAAAGGCACCACAATTTGTGGTGCGATATGAATAACCTCCGGTGAAACCGGAGGTCGGCATCCCCAAACACTTATCAGCTCAGAAGGAGCTGAATATGCTGTCTAAGGGAAATACCTTTCATCTATCTTTATTCCGGATTGCATGATCAAACTCCTGTACTCCTCCTCAAAGCTCTTTTTCTTGTGATGCTCTGGCTGGTTCTTAATATAATCTATCAGAGATCCCAGATCCATATATGAGCAAGTAAAGGATCCATATCCATCGGCCCATCCTTCAAATCCCGGGAAGAGTCCGCTTTCTTTCATCCATAACGAAGTTGACACTTTCAACTCCCTCATGAAATCTGAAAGTGCATATGAGGGGTGAAGATCGGTCAGGATGTGCAAGTGATTTTCGGTACCGTTTATCCGATACAGGTGACTGTTCTTGTTCTTTACTATCCCTGTAATGTAGGAGAAGAGCTGGTCAGCATGCTCCGGATTTATAGAAGTCATGCTGTTTTTAGTCCTGAACACGATGTGATACAATAATTGACGATAGCTGGCCATGGTAAAAAAGATTTAGTTAATAATACAGCGAGACTAGACCAAGGTACAAATCCTGTACAAAAAAAGCAAATATTAAGGCCTTTCAGGGCTTGAGGTCAGGAGGGTGACCTCTACCTCCGGTTTCACCGGAGGTTATTCATATTAAGTCATATCCATGACTTCACTTTTAAGCCCTTTGCAGGGCTTGGATCTGAACTAAACGGCCTGCAAGAAGGTCATTATTCCCGCCAAGTATTTTAGGGGTGCAGAAATGAGGATTCCCCATTCAATAACCTGATTATGCAGTAAGGAAGATGTGTATAAAGAGTAGGGGGGTTTGGGGGTAAAACTTGACTTTCCTGACTCCCGCTTTTTTATTTCTTGCCATTTTCTGTGGTTCCAGGATTTCCCACCACAAGTGAAACCAGCCTTCCGATGAGTACAACCGGGTACAAAACACCGATCAGTTGTTCGACAATGACCAGAGTTCTGGCGATCGCGTGGACCGGAAGTATTTCGCCATAGCCGGTTGTGGTAAGGGTAGTAAAGCTGAAATATAGGAATACAGAATTTGGGACACCGGATTCAGTGTACACAGCTGGAATCTGTATTGATCCGGGTATCTCGGCATACAGGAACTGGAACATTATCGCCCACACGTTACCTATAAGCATATATGCCACAATAGAACCGACAACGCGGTGTATTGTCACTGATCCTCCTTCAAACACCTTTATGATGACCATGCCGATAAGGAGAGCAAACACCGAAAGCTCAACCACAAAATCAATATAGGTCAGGAATTTAGAGTTCAGAATAATCTGCAATGCACTAACTATAACAAGAAGGATGGGAATAACAGAGAATCTCCGCATCTGTGCCCTGTTCCTGGCCATGGTAGTGATGCCTGCTACAAGCAATAAGAACCAGGTAATACGTACAAGTATAAGGATAGTCAGTCGCTGGTTAAAAAAAGGCACTACCAGAAAATCACTGATACACAGCAATATAAATATACTCGTCAGGCCGCTGTCCTCATTCCAGAAGTGGTCCAGCTTTTTTGATAAAAGCTTAGCCATCAGTCAATATTTTGTTTTGTACTGGTTTTACCAGCCCCCGCCCAGAGCCCTGTAGAGAGAGACTGTTGTAGCAAGCTGCTGTCCTCTTGTAAAGGAGGCAAGCATTTCAGCATCAAATGCATAACTTTCAGCTATCAGGACTTCAAGGTAGTTGCTGAATCCCTGTTCATATTTTGCTTTAGTGAGCATGAGTGCTTTTCTTGCCGCTTCAACCTGTCTCATCCTGGCTGCGTATTCATCCCTGTATAACTTAATGCCTACCAGGGCATTCTCAACATCAGCCAGTGCTCTCCGGTATGTATCCATAAAGCTGTTCATTGCTATTTCAGCTTCAGCCTTCTGTATATCAACCCGTCGCTTATTTCTTCCGAATTCAAAAAGTGGTCCCATAATCATTCCAGTTACACCGGCAGTAAGCGCTTCTCCGTCAAGCAGAGTAGTAATATCATTACTTGCCAGGCCGAACAATCCTGTTAGGCTGAAACTCGGAAATCTCATAGCCTGTGTGACACCAATTTTTTCCGTTTCAGCAATAAGCTGTTGTTCAGCTGCTTTAACATCCGGCCGGTTTTCAAGCAGGGTTGAGGGAAGTCCTGCAGGTATTTCCGGAATATCAGGCTGGTCCGTATTCTTTAATCCGCGCGGAACTGCCCTTGGTGTCTGGCCAAGAAGTATGTTCATGCTCCTTTCTGTAATGCTTTGTTCACGCTGGAGGCTGTTAAGGTTTGCCTGACCTAGGGCAAGCTGCTGTTCTGCCTGAAGCTTATCAAGTTCTGCTGATTCTCCCTTCAGAAAACGTTCGTTTACCATGTTGTAAAACTCCGTTCTGCTTGCTACAGTTTGTTTTGCCACTTCAACCCTGTTATCAAGATCTCTTATAAGGAAATAAAGGCTTGCAACGTCGCTTACCAGAGTTGTCTTAACTGATCTCAATCCTTCTTCGCTTGCCAGCATCTGAGCGTAAGCTGCACGTCTGGAGTGACGGATCTTGCCCCAGAAGTCAAGCTCCCAGGCTGCAGTTCCAAGAAGCTGGAAATTGTCATCAGCCGGATCAGCAATATTGGCTGAACCGGAATAACCTATTGAAGGCCATAAATATGAACCGGCATTCTTGTAGACTGATCTCGACTGTTGGATCCTCAGGGCTGCTATTCTCAGGTTTGTGTTGGAATCGAGAGCCTGGGTAATCAGTGAATTCAGGATTGAATCCCCGAACAGTTCAAACCACTGAAGATTCAGGGTTGTGTCTTTAGCAGCAAATTCAGATAAAGTGTCTGAGCTGACAATTGCAGATAATGAATCTGTAACAACAGCTGTTGAATCATTATTGATGTAGTTCCCGGGAACATTCATATTGGGCCTGTGGTAACGTTTACCAACAAGACAGGAAGAAAGCAATACTGCAATCAATAACTGTATAAATATCAATTTCTTCATATTATTCTCCCTCCGATTTTTTTCCAATTACTGGTGTGGATTTCTTTTTGCCGATTCCTTCTATCATTATATACAGTGATGGAACGATCAGAACCCCGAGAATAGTTGCGATAAGCATACCGCTGAAAACGGCCATTCCCATAACTTTTCTGCCTTCGGCACCGGCACCTGTGGCTGTAAGCAAAGGTGTCACCCCCAGGATAAAAGCAAAAGCTGTCATCAGTATTGGTCTGAAGCGCAACTTTGCTGCTGACATAGCTGCTTCAAAAAGCGCGACACCTTTTTCGTGTTCAGCCTTGGCGAATTCCACTATCAGGATAGCATTCTTAGCAACAAGACCGATGAGTAAAACCAGTCCGATTTGAGCAAAAACGTTATTAAGGTAAGAGTTGTCAACCAACCGGGCAAGAAACAGTCCCAGGAATGCCCCAAAAACTGATAATGGTACCCCGAGAAGCACGCTGAAAGGAAGTTTCCAGCTTTCATACTGAGCAGCCAGGATCAGGAATACAAAAATCAAAGCCATCAGGAAGATCGAACCCGCTGAGCCTTCTGCCTGTTTCTCCTGGAAAGACATATTTGACCATGCATATCCCATTGTCTGAGGCAGCACCTCGTTGGCTGTCTCTTCCAGAGCTTTAAGGGCCTGTGCAGAACTATAACCCGAAGCAGGTACCCCGCTTATTTCAGCCGAGCGGTAAAGGTTAAAACGGTTTGTAAATTCTGGTGCACTTATCTTACTGGCTGTAACCAGTGTTGTGACAGGGACCATCTCACCTTTATTATTTTTCACATAAGCCATGCTGAGGTCTTCCGGTTTTACCCTGTAGGCGGCATCTGCCTGTACATACACCTTATACTGACGCCCGAATCTGTTGAAATCATTAACATAGGCACCTCCGAGGAATGCTCCGATTGTTGTATTAACTGTCGACAGCGGGACTCCCAGTTTCATTGCTTTCTGTCTGTCAACTTCAAGCTTTATCTGAGGTGATGATGCATTGAAAGTGGTGTTTATACGTCCTATTTCGGGACGTTTCCTGGCTGCAGCAATAAATGCATTTGTCTGTTCCTGGAGGTATTCTGGTGTACTTCCTGCCCTGTCCTGGATAAACATGCTGAATCCGGCACCGGTTCCAAGTCCCGGGATTGGAGGAGGGCCAAATGCAACTGCCGTTCCGCTTGTTATCTCTTTTGCAAAAACAGCATTAAGCTCAGCAATAATTTCCTCTACTGTCTGATCCCTTTCTGACCATTCCTTCGCCATTACAAAATAGGTTGCAACATTTGACTGATAGGCACCGGTTAGAAAACTGAATCCAACAATAGGTGTAACAAATTCAAGTGATTCATATCTGTTCAGTATCGCTTCAAGCTTTAGGCAGGTCTCATTGGTTCGTTGAAGGGATGATGAAGCAGGCAAGGTTACATTCATTATAAAATAGCCCTGGTCCTCATCAGGTACAAATCCTCCCGGAAGGCTCTTGCCGAAAAATCCTGCAAATGCTACAACGACTACAAGAATTATTATTACACGCAACGCTTTCCGTGACAGGAAGCCGGCAAAACCAACATACCCGCCGGTCACTTTATCGAATATCCGGTTAAAGCCATTGAAAAACTTAGCCAGCAAACCTTTGCGCTCAGTCATTGGTTTTGAAGGCTTTAGAAGGATAGAAGCGAGTGCAGGGCTCAGAGAAAGTGCTGAAAATGCCGAGAAGGCAACTGAAACGGCAATAGTTATTGCGAACTGCTGATACAAACGGCCCGTAATACCCGGCACCATAGCAACAGGGATGAACACTGCACAGAGAATAAGTGCAATAGCCACAACCGGTCCTGAAACCTCTTTCATTGCCTGAATGGTTGCTTCGCGTGGAGTCTTGCCATGCTCCATATGGTGCATAACAGCCTCCACTACCACAATGGCATCATCAACCACAATTCCGATTGCAAGCACAAGGCCAAGGAGTGAAAGCACATTCACGGAGAATCCGAGAAGAGGGAAGACAATAAAAGTTCCGACAAGTGACACCGGTACAGTAATAAGTGGTATCAGGGTAGCTCTCCAGTTCTGAAGGAAAATAAAAACAACAAGAATTACCAGCATTATTGCCTCTTCCAGAGTTTTCACTATCTCAGCTATCCCCTCTGTCACGGCAAGAGTTGTATCGAGAGAAATATCATATTTAATATCACTTGGGAATCTCTGCGAGAGCTCGGCCGTAGTTGCCTTGACCTGATCAGCCACTTCAAGGGCGTTCGTACCTGGTGTCTGGTAAATTGCGATCGTAGCCGCAGGCTTGCCGTTCATACGGGATGTTGAGTTATAGTTCTCTGTACCCAGTTTTATATCAGCAATATCCCCGAGGAGGACTTTCGAAACCATCCTCCTTGCTTTTTATAATGATGTCTGCAAATTGTTCCTCCTGTATAAGCCTGTCTGAAAGAGATACAGCATAGGTAAATTCAGTCCCGGCGGGAGCCGGCTCAGCTCCGAATTTACCACCGGGGCTGATCACGTTCTGATCCTGAAGGGCTTTTGTTACTTCTTCAATGGTTATATCAAGTTTAGACATGAGATCGGGCTTTACCCATACTCTCATCGCATAGTCGCTGGAACCCAGAAGCTTGACCTCACCAACTCCGCTGATACGTGCAACGGCATCAACAAGGTTGATGGTTGCGTAGTTAGCTAAAAACCTGTCATCGTAGGCAGGATTTTCAGATGTAAGTGAAATAATCAGAAGAGGGAAAGTCAGGGATTTTTTCGTTGTTATCCCGTATTGTTTTACAGATGGAGGCATAAATGGTTCAGCCTGGCTCACCCTGTTCTGTGTCAACATGTTTGCGTTGTCGAGATTGGTGCCAACTTTAAATGAAACATCCAGACTCAGGTTTCCGTCGGATGCGTTGGTACTCTTCATATATATCATCTCTTCCACACCATTGATCTTCTGTTCCATAACAGCAGCAACGCCCTGCTCCACATTTACAGCATTTGCCCCTACGAAACTTGTGTTGATCTTAATGGTCGGCGGTGTTATTTCGGGGTACTGGCTTATCGGAACGCTCCGTAGAGCCAGTAATCCAATAATCACAATAACGATGGATATCACCATTGCAACTATTGGCCGTCGTACAAAGAATTCTCCCATAGTGGTAGGTATTGTTGCTTAGTTAATAATAGATGAAATATTGGTACTGTCAGGAGACCATGTTTTCATAACAGGATTAATTATTGTGCCGCTGCGCAGCAACTGAGTTCCACCGATAACTATTCTGTCCCCTTCTTTGAGTCCTTCTTCGACAATGTAGCTCATATTGTACCGCGGTCCAAGAGTGATAAGCTTAAGATCCAGTTTATTGCTGTCGGCAACTGAGAATACCTGGTACAATCCCTGCATTTCACTTACTGCACGCTGAGGAATAAGCAAGGCATTTTCGCGGTAATCAGTCACTAGCTTCAGTTTAACATACTGG
>WSSedA1B2DRAFT_1000065_pt1 | contig 18536 bp, 12 predicted proteins | sample WetSurSiteA1Bulk_FD_9465 | JGI IMG/M metagenome (IMG submission 9465) | reverse complement strand
CGATGAAGGCAGCTGATCGGGAGTCATCAGTGCAAAATACTCAGCAGACCCAGGGTTCTGATCAGGGTATGGTGCGCAGGGAAAGAGGCAGGATCACCTCTATAATGAAAACGGATGAACTTATAAATAAGCTTGTTTCAGATAAATATCACGAGATTACCGGACTCAAAGGTGCTCCCCCTGCTACATCTGAACCAGGCAACTTTATGGATTGGGCATATTTTCATTACGGAAGATACTGTTTCAGCACCCCGGGTTGGTGGCTGAATGTCGAAAAAGGTAAAAACACCGAAGCTGCATTTCTTAAATTTGCTGACAAGAAAAAGCTTAATGACTTTTATATCCCGTGGAACGTAATTGACCATCCTGATTTTGCCGGTAAAACAGTCGAGGTGGGTGGTATAATTCCCTTTGCTGTTTTAAATCCTCCCGAGGACACCATCGGGGATCTCATTTCTTCTCATTACAGATTTATTACTGAAATTTCAGCAATGCATCCGGAACTGGAATTCCTCGACGTTAAAACTGAAAATGCCGGTGAAAATATTTTCAGATTGTCCCTGAAAGTCCATAACAAGGGTGTTTTCGCTACAACCGCTGAGATCGGCGAACCTAACATCTGGACACGGGTAATGAGATTGACTCTTGAGCCTTCCAAAGGGCAGACAATCCTTAGCGGACTTAAAGTACAGAGAATCCAACGACTTCAGGGGGATGAATCAACTGAGTTCAGTTGGCTCCTTTCAGGTAAAGGCCGTACCGGCATCTCTGCCGGCGCGGCAAATGTCGGGCTGGTATCCACCTCCGTTGAATTCAAATAACTTATTCATTATCATTATACTATCATAATAATATCAATATACGATCAAAATGAAAGTAATTAGTAATTTCATATTCAGCCTGTTTTTTATAGCACTCTCATTGCCTTTACAGTCACAGAATGAAGAATTGTTTTTCAAAGCTGCCGGATCTCCTGCAAATCCAAAGGTTCAGGTTTCATGGAATAAATATTATACTTACGAAGGGATAACAGAATTGTGTAAAAAGCTGGCAAAGGAGTATCCCGACCTTGTCACAATGGAATCTGCCGGCAAATCATATCAGGGCAGGGACATTATAGCCCTGACAATTTCCGATAAAAAGGTTTCTGATCCTGATTACAAGCCAGGCTTTTACATCGATGGAAATATCCACTCAAATGAGATACAGGGAACCGAGATGGCTCTTTACACAGCCTGGTATCTGTGCGAAATGTATGATGAAAACAAGTTTATCAATGAACTGCTTAAGGATAAAACATTTTATATTTTACCAACGATTAATCCTGACGCACGCCAGTACTTTATGGATGAGCCAAATACATCAAGTTCACCCAGGTCAGGACTAGTTCCGATGGATAATGACCGCGACGGATTATTTGACGAGGATAAGTATGATGACCTGAATAATGACGGCATTATCAGCATGATGCGCAGGAAAAGTCAGTATGGAACATATAATCCTGATCCTAAGGATCCACGCCGTATGATACGAGCAGCTCCCGGAGAAAAGGGTGAATATGAGATTCTGGGACAGGAGGGAATAGATAACGATGGTGATGGACTTGTCAATGAAGATGGTATTGGAGGTTATGATCCCAACCGGGACTATGGTTTCAACTGGGAACCAGCTTATATCCAGCAGGGTGCAGGGAAATACCCTTTCACGTATCCGGAGAACCAGGCTGTCAGGGATTTTGGATTCAAGCACAGGAATATTACCGGATCACAATCATTTCATAACTCCGGCGGGCTGATCTTAAGAGGCCCATCTATTCAGGGTGGTGGAGCTGAAGTATTTTCGCGTAACGACGAAGTTGTGATTAATTCTATTGGTACCAAAGGTGAAAAGATTATTCCCGGTTACAAATTCATTACTATCTGGAAAGATATGTACACCGTTTATGGTGGTGAGCTTGATTGGTGGTACGGTGCAATGGGAAGCTTCGTATTTTCAAATGAGCTCTGGAACAATAGCATGATGTTCAACGACACATCAGATGTTGATACATATGAGTTCAACAAGCTCCTTCTCTTTGAAGATGCTTTCATTCCCTGGCAGGAGGTTGACCATCCAGTTTACGGGAAAATTGAGATAGGTGGTTTCAATAAGAATTTCGGAAGGACGCATCCGGGTTTCCTCCTGGAAAGCGATGCTCACAGGAATGCTGCATTTTGCATTTATAACGCATGGGTAACTCCTAAACTGGAGGTTAAAGATATTAAAGTTAAAAACCTGGGTGGTGGACTTAAAGAGGTGACGGCCACAGTAGAAAACATGCAGCTTATGCCAACCCATTCAGGGACCAACATAAAATATAAAATTTCCCCTCCCGACTATGTTTACCTTGATGGTGGAAAAGTGATAGCGGGAATGATAGTTACTGACAAGGACAGGAATCTGAACCAGGAGCAGAAGAAAGATCCAAAGAGGCTTGAGATTTCGAACATTGAAGGCTATTCTCATGTCGACCTGAAATGGATAGTCAAGGACGGAAGTAAATTCACAATCAGGGTTGAAAGTGCTAAAGGAGGCCGTGCATCTGCTGTATCGGAATAAATAAAAGAAGAGGCTGGCATCCCCTGTCCGGCCTCTTCAAGTCATGGAATGAAAAAACTAGAAAGTCTGAAGAGAAATTTTAAAATAACCTGTTGCTTTTGAAGCATTTATCTGGAATTTCCATGCACCTGCCTTATCCTTGTTTTCCTCTTCAGATATTGCAAATGATTTCCTCCAGTTCAGATTTCCAAACTCGTCTAAAAGTATGTCAGAGTAAACTTTACCATTTGGCATAATTATTTTTATCCGGATTTCACCTGCCTTGCAGTCGCCATTTACTGACATTACCACCGTACTAACAGTCTTCTCGACATCGAATGTATAGTCCCGTGAGAAAGAATTTTCCTTTACCGATTTGGAAAAATCCCAGGTGGTCCGTTCATTATCACCACTGTGTCCGACCCAGTTAAAGCCTTCCATGTTTGGAGGGTAAACAAAGGGTTCACCATCAAATGGTTCGATATTAAAGTAAGGCCTGTCACCTGTTCCTCTGTAGACCCTTACCTTATCCTTGTACATTGAGGCAGATTCAATCTGCTTTTTCGCTTCCTTCATTGCTTCATCTACCTCATTTTGACTCTCTTTCATTGCTTTTTCAATATCCTCCTGAGCTTTTTTCTGTTCAGCAAAAGCTTTTTTCTGAGCGTCGATCTCCTCCTGCATCTGCAATTCCTTCTCCTTTTCCTCCTTGCTCTTTTCCTGAGCAACTGTCTGCTGGAAAGGAACACTAAATGAGATGAGGAAAAGTGCTATTAAAATAAACCTGATCTTTTTCATGACTACCCTGTTTTTATTATTCTTATGTCAAAGATAGTGCCTGTCTTATAGTATTTTTGTTAATACACGGTTAACGTTGGGTTAATGTTTGACTATGAAATCCAGTATATCGATAAAATAGATACTTTTGAAAAGGTAATGGGGAAAATATGAAAATAAGAAATACAATCCTTCTACTTGGCATCTTTTCTATAATAATCCTGATTACATCCCAGATTATTATAATAAGAGGTGTCTGGAAGCAGAAAGATGAAATGTTTAACCTGAGGTACAGGTTATTTTCACAGGATGCGCTTACAATAATGAACCGGCAATGGTCGACCGATGGGTTTGATACAGCACGTCTGCTGATTAATACAAAGTCTAAATTAGTTTTAAAGTCGATGGCCGATGATAAGGTGGATTCTCTGACTGCCGAGCAAAAGCAGAATCTTTATAAATACGTGACTCTTGTATTAAATAATGAGCAGGATCTCTCTCAATGGCTCTCAAGGTTTTTTGCACGACGCCACATTGACAGCGTCTTCAACAGTAAAATAGTAATTATGCGCTTTGAGCTTATCAATCTTGATCAGACAATTCCTGTTTACATTAGCCCCGAGTTAGCCAGCCGCAGACCTCAGATGAAGAGTGACACTCTCAGGAGACCAGGCCCTCAACCCGGAAGAATGAGACAGCCAAGACTTTCCTCAGAGATACTTGTACATATGTACCAGTATGAGGATAATTTTTACAGGCTCGATTTTGAATATATTATTGACTTTTCAGACAAACAGAAGATCATTTTGAGGGAGATTGCAACATCCCTCGCATTAAGTCTCTTTAGCATCTTTTTAGTCGTTACCCTGTTCCTGATCACCTATAGGAACCTGATGGAGGAAAAACGCTTGTCAAACCTGAAGACTGACTTCATCAACAATATGACTCATGAGTTAAAAACACCGCTTTCAACTATCACTGTTGCCGGCAAGACCCTTGAGTTACCGCTTATCAGGTCAAATGATGCCAAGATTCTTGAAACTGCAAAACTGATCGGGAAGCAGAGTGTCCATCTGAACCAGCTGATTAATATGATCCTTGAGATAAGTATGTGGGAAAGGACACAGTTTCAGCTCGATAAGAAGAAAGTCAGGATTGAGGACCTTCTAAATGATATCGTTGAAAGCTTTAAATCAGGAGGCGGAAATGGTGCTTCAATAACGCAGAAATATAATTTCAAGGATATGGAAGTTGACCTTGACATTGTATACTTTACAACTCTGATAAATAATCTTCTTTCAAATGCAGTAAAATATTCCGACAAGGATCCGGTAATCGAGATAGAGGGCTTTGCAGAGGACAATTATATTAACGTTAAAGTTAGTGATAACGGGATCGGTATAAGTAAAAATGACCAGAAACATATTTTCGACAAATTTTATCGTGCTTCTACCGGTAATATTCATAAATATAAAGGTCTTGGCCTTGGTTTGTATTATGTGAAAAAAATCGCCGAAGCCCACGGAGGAGATGTTACAGTGAACAGCAAACCGGGAAAAGGTAGTATATTTACAGTTACATTACCGTATTAATAAAATTTATGAGGCTATGAAAGTTTTATTAGCAGAAGATGACAGGGACTTCGGGAATATTTTATCACAATATATCTCCATTAGCGGATTTGATGTGACACTCGCCCGTGATGGCAAAGAAGCCTGGGATCTTTTTAGTCAGGACAAACCAGATTTATGTGTTCTGGATGTGATGATGCCTGAAATGGACGGATTTACTCTTGGTGAAAAGATCAAGGAGGCAAAGCCTGATATACCGATAATTTTCCTTACAGCAAAAAGCCTCAAAGAAGATATAGTGAGAGGACTAAAAATCGGAGCTGATGACTATATTACCAAACCATTTGATCCTGAGGTACTTATACTTCGTATAGGTAACATACTTAAAAGAGCATATTCGTCGACTAACGATGAGTTCAAAATTTCAAACACTGTGCTGAAATTCAATACTCTTGAACTGATTTGCGGTAATTCTAAAGAGAAGCTTACTTTGAAAGAAGCTCAGCTGCTGAAATATTTTATCGTCAACAAGAACAAGATACTGGCAAGGGAAGATATTCTTACCGAAATTTGGGGAGAGGATGATTATTTTCTTGGAAGAAGTATGGATGTATTTATATCCAGGCTGAGAAAGTATATTTCGGAGGACAAAAACATTGATATCCGGACCGTAAGGGGAACCGGGTTCATTCTGGAAGAAATCAAAGCCGGAGAGGAATTCAGGCAAGGGGAATAATAAGCATTTTCGTTGCATATAACGAAACTGAATTCTTAAAATAAATTACTGTAAGAATAGTATAGGCTATCAAAAGAATATATCCTTAAACCGCAAAGGTCGCAAAGTATATACGCAAAGAGCGCCGGGGACAGATTAATAATGCTTTGACCTAGTGGTCTTTGCGCTAACTTAACGTACTTTGCGGTTGTATCTGGATTTTAAGACAGTCCCTATTATTTCTTGATAAAGTCCGCCACTTCTGGTGGAGTGATTTAGGGAGAGGTTTATTTCGCGAGTATCTCTTTTACCTTGTTGTAAAGCTCATCTTCCCTTAGATTCCTTCCTATGATAACCCCATTTTCATCGAGCAGGAAGTTAGCAGGAATTGAATTAACTGCATATAATTTAGCAGCTGCATTATTCCAGTACTCCAGGTCAGAAACATGAGTCCAGGTCAACTTATCATCAGATATTGCTTTAACCCAGTCTTCCTTTTTCTGATCAAGAGAGACACCAAATACATCAAAACCTTTTTTGTTGAACTCTTTATAGACTTTAACAACATTAGGGTTCTCCCTGCGGCAGGGGCCACACCATGCTGCCCAGAAATCAACAAGCAGTATCTTGGATCCTACTTTTGAATAAAGCGACACAGGATTCCCTTCAGGATCGTTCAGGGTAAAGTCAGGGGCTTTCTGGCCTACAGCAACTGATTTCATTTTTTCAGCTCTTTCCTTAAGATTTCTCGCTATTTCAGTGTTGGCAACTGCAGTGTCCATTGCATTGATATAACTTTCAATTTCAGTTCCTTCCATCTCATAGCTGACTCCTTGCAGTATTGCCGGTCCAGCAAACGAGGATGGATTGTTTTTCACAAAATCCTTTTGAATGGTGGTCATTTCTTTCTCAATAGCAGCCGCCTCCTTCTCAAGTTGTGAGACTTTTGCGGTATCTCCGCTCTGCTGGGCCATCTGATATTCTTCATATAACTTTGAATATTTTTCCTGCAAAGGCTTATTGGAATTAATAAAACCTGTGTATTCATCCTGTGTTTTAGAACCTGTAATCTTTGCATTATACAGGGAATCAAGATTCCCTGTTATGGTAATTTCAGAGTTCTCAAGATAAAATGATGTTCTCATTCTGGTATTTTTTGCAACAAGCAGAACCATTTCAGGGTATGTAACTGCGCCGCCCTTCATTTTAAATGATCCTTTATAGGCAATTGCGGAATCAAGATTAACTATTTTCCCGGCAGCTCTCTTCTGAAGAAGAAATGTAACACTATCGGCGCCGTCAATTTTGCCGTTAATAACATAATGCGGTTCAGACGAGCAAGCGGCGATCAGAATAATAATAACAGAACAATAGAACAGGTTTTTCATTTTGAATGATTTTAGAAATTGCGTAAATAAACTGATAAATTCGCGCAAAGATATGAATTATTGTTAATTCCGCTTATTTATTGAAATATTTATTGAGCAGATTCAGAGCTGCCTTATANGATGTAATGGTTCCGTTGNGGAGTTCCATTTCAAGGTCCGGAAGCAGGGCTTTTACTCCCTCATGATTATAAAATGAGTTGCTCAGATACTCTGAAACCATNTTATGCAANCTTATTATGGCCTGTTGTTTTCTAAATTCTTCAAAATAACCTGTCTTTTTTGTGAAATTTACATAATCCCCTATAACATTCCAGATTTCCCTGATGCCTGTGTCCTGATGCGCAGAACAAGTCAGTACAAGAGGTTCCCATCCCGACTGATTCACCGGAAAGAGGTTCAAGGCATTCTGAAATGTCACCCTGGCATTTTCAGCAGCGAGTTTATTTTGTCCATCGGCCTTTGTAATAACTATTGCGTCGGCCATTTCAATTATGCCTCTCTTTATTCCCTGGATTTCATCACCGGCACCAGCAAGCATAAGAAGGAGGAAAAAATCAACCATCGAATGGGCTGCTGTTTCTGATTGTCCAACTCCGACAGTCTCTACAAGTATAGTATCAAAACCAGCCGCTTCGCAAAGAATTATTGATTCCCTTGTCTTCCTGGCAACTCCTCCAAGTGAACCTGCCGAAGGCGAAGGCCTGATGAAAGCATTCTGATTAACACTAAGTTTTTCCATCCTTGTTTTATCTCCAAGAATGCTTCCTTTAGTATTTATACTGCTAGGATCGATTGCCAGAACTGCAATTTTCTTTCCTGAATTAACGAGAAGCAGTCCAAATGATTCAATAAATGTACTCTTTCCGGCACCTGGGACACCGGTAATACCAATCCTGACCGAATGGGAACTATATGGCAGACATCTTTCTATTATTGCCTGGGCTGTTTTATAATGTTCCGGCAGGGCGCTCTCAACCATTGTTATTGCCTGGCTGAGAATAGTCCTGTTACCCGATAAAATCCCGGCAACGAATTCATCCACAGAATATTTCCTCCGTTTGTTCCTGACAGATTTTGTCATAACAACCGGATTGATATGGGCAGGCTGAGTAATCCCAGCTTTAGTTTTTGACAGCTTCCTGGTCGACATCAGCATTAAGCATCAGCACAACTTCAGAATTTTTAGGATCGTTGGTATAAACATAAATTGCTTTAGTCACTTTCCCCTTATAACTTCCCGAGTTGAACACAGCTTTTATTGAACCTGTTTCCCCGGGTTTTATCCCTTGTCCCTGAATCCCCTGTTGAACGGCTGTGCACCCGCACGAAGCTTTTATGTACCTGACAATGAGATCGCTTTTCCCTCCGTTGGTAAATTTGAATTCGACCTCATTAGCGGTTGAGCCTGGAATTTTACCAAGTTCTACAGTCGTAGCTGCAACATTGAAAACAGGGGCATTTTCGAGTTCACTTTTGGAAAGGCCTGAGAAATCCTCAACAAGGTTGGCGCTTACAGCATAAAATACATTCTGATCGACTTCACCATTTATCTTAATCTTGATCATATCCGTGGTATAACCCCATGCCTGGTTCTTAGTAGCATCGTAAGTTCCTTCAATCAAACCCTTCTGACCAGGTTTTAAGGTTATTGGATTAGCTTTGATCGCCAGATGAGGTGGTACATTTTCAAACTCAATTTTTGCAGGTTGTGATGATGTATTGATTACCTGCATGGTCCTTATCTTCTTTTCATTCTTTTTAACATTAGTAAATGCCAGATGATTGCTTTCGAAGCGAACAGGACCTACCGGGAAAATAAACAGTTCTTCAACCGTTTTTTCATGAGGGACAACTTCTCCTTTTATAACCANGACAACAACTTCCGGTTTTGAATTTGTATACACTGAAAGTGTTTTGTTAAATGGACCGGGTCTGTTTGCAGGATCATAAATAGCAGTTATCTTGCCAGTTCCTTTAGGAGGAATCGGGCTTTTAGTCCATTCCGGCGTTGTACAACCGCATGAGGCGACAATATTCTGAATTACAAGAGGTTGATTCCCTGTATTTGTAACAACAAAATCAAAAGTTTGCTTTCCTGCCTCTTCCTTGAATTTACCAAAATCGTGCTCCCCGGAAGCAACCTTCATTGCAGGTTGAGCCATTATTGCTAATCCGTTAATTACAGCAACCAGGATCAATAAGTACCTTTTCATAATATTTCGATTTTTTTTAAAGTGACAGAACTTTTTAAGACCTCTTTTTGATTGAACATAAAACGCTTAAATGATAAGTTTATTTGATATTTTGATTGAATCTGTAAAACAAATATCAGACCAGAATTAACCAGGACTGATTCAAGTACAAAAATAATAAAGTTTGACCTTGCTGTTATTTTTAATTAAGAATATCTTAGTTTTGCTCTTTCGTCAAGGTCATTTGGAACAAAATTTGAGGGTAGAAAAAACCGTTCTGTTAAGTAATAATATCGATAATGAAGTATGCTTACAGACTTATATTTACTATAGCCGTTAGCATTATTTTTCTAAGTGCTGAAGGTCAGTTCTATAATGGCCATCAGATGACATTCGGGAAAAACAGGGTTCAGTATTATGACTACTACTGGTCATTTTACAGATTTGATGACTTTGATTGCTACTTCAATGAATATGGACGCGATATTGCCCAGTTTACTGCAGATTATGCCTTAAAAAGGATCAATGAATTGGAAGATTTCTTTGATTACAACCTTGAAAAAAGGATGATCTTCATAATTTATAATAAAAATAATGAGTACAGGCAGTCAAATATCGGTCTGGTAACGTATGATGAAGAGACATATAACACTGGTGGATTCAGCAGAATAATCAAAAACAAGGTGATGCTTTTTTATGAGGGTGATCATATCGCATACGAGAAACAGATCTCAGAAGCGATCACCGAAGCCATAATCAAGGAGATGCTTTATAACGCTGATTTCAAGGACCGGATAACCAGTTCGTCGATCATTCATATGCCTGACTGGTATATTAAAGGATTGATAAATTATGTGGCTTTCGGGTGGGATTACGAAGTTGAAAACAGAGTTAAGGATGGTATCAAGTCAGGAAAATACAAGAATATAAATCATCTGGAGTTTGACGATGCGGTTTATGCAGGTCAGTCATTCTGGAGATTTGTCGGGAAGAAATATGGCGACGCCCTTATTTCCAATATTATTTACCTCACCAAGATTTACAAGAATATTGATGACGGATTCCTGTATGTGCTGGGGATAAAGCTGAAGGACCTTCTAAAGGAATGGAAGGATTATTACCAGGAAGAGTATTCTTCCGACCAGGATCTTCCCGGTGACAATGATAAAATCCTGAAAAAATCGCGTAAAGAGCAGATTTTTCAACAGGTAAAAATTAGCCCCGATAAAAGGTATATCGCATATGTAACAAACGACTGGGGAAGAAAAAGGATCTGGCTTTATGATCAATCGACCGGAAAAACAAAAATCATTTTTAAAGCTGAACCAAAATATGAACATATTACTGATAATACCTATCCCGTAATTGCCTGGCACCCAAGCGGCAGGATTTTAACCTATATAAATGAAGAGAAGGCAGGGATGGTAATTTATTTCTACAGGGTTGATGAGAAGAAAACAGAGGAACGAAACTTCCTTTACTTTGATAAAGTCCTTGATTTTGCATATTCACCCGAAGGATCCAGAATAATCCTTTCAGCTGTAAAGGACGGGATTACAGATATCTACATCCATACTGTTGCCTCAGGTACAAATGAGCAGATTACACGTGATGTTGCGGATGACCTGCATCCATCATTCCTGGCCAGCAAGCCAGGAGAGATATTGTTTTCTTCGAACAGGTTATCCGATACGCTTACTAATACGGGAGATCCTTTTGAAAAATTCTCGTCCAATTTTGACCTTTTTTCATATAACATCGAAAAGAAGAACAATGTACTCATCAGACTTTCAGAAGGAGCATATTCAAGCAGATACCAGGCAGTTGAAACACCCGGAAACACCATTTCATATATTGGAGACAGAAACGGTATCCTGAACAGGTATACCGCTGTCTTTGACAGTTCAATAAGCTATATCGATACTGCAGTACATTACCGCTATTTCATTAAATCGAAACCTGAAACAAATTACGACAGAAATATCGAAAACCAGTCACTCCTGAGCGGATCAGATCTGTATGGTGAAGTCATATTCAAGGATGGAAAATACAATGTCAGAAAAGGTTCATCAGGCGGTTCAAACAACATTCCTTCAAATGAGATTGTGAAAACCAGTTTCAGGAAGGAACAGGATAAGTTTTATCATAAGGAGGATAGTATTGAGCAGATCAGAAAATGGCTAGTAGCAGAGGACAAGAAGCGAAGGGATACCCTCACAAAACCCATCTACGAATATTACATGAAGGATGAGCCTATCAATATCAGTCATTATATTTTTGAAAAAGAGAAGCAGAACTATTATGAACAGTTGTGGCGCAAAAAATATATGAACATTGATCTTGATACGGGGCATATTGAAATACCCCTGATCAGGATCTATGAGACATCTTTTTATAATAACTATATAGTCAACCAGATTGACTTTACCTTTCTGAATAATTCATACCAGGTCTTTAACGGTGGTGCCTCATATTATAACCCGGGAATAAATTTGCTCACAAGGTTCGGTATAATTGATCTTTTTGAAGATTACAGGATAACTGCCGGATTCAGGTTTGCCGGTGACTTTGACAGCAATGAGTACCTTCTGAGTTTCGAGAGCCTGAAGGGAAAGTTCGATAAACAGTTTATTTTTCACAGGCAGGCTTATTATACCACAGACTACGATTTCCTGTATAAGACCCATACACATAATCTTTATCTTTCGTTTTCAAAGCCAATTACACCGGTCCTTGCTGTCAAAGGAACCATTTCGTACAGATATGACCGAAGTGTGGCACTTGGGGTTGACCTGACTTCGCTGAACGCTCCGGCTATCTCAAAGCACTGGCCGGGACTTAAGGGTGAAATCATCTTTGACAATACCCGTAAGCGTACCATCAATATATATTATGGAACCAGGTTCAAAATATTCGGTGAGTACTACCGTCAGGTTCCGGGGAAAAAGTCAGATATGTTTGTTGTCGGAGGTGATTTCAGAAAGTATATCCGTATACACAGGGATCTTATCTGGGCGAACCGATTTGCGGCCAGTACATCATTCGGCCCGACAAAACTTGTTTATTATCTGGGAGCCGTCGACAACTGGATGGGATATGTTTTTAACAATTACCCGATGTTTAACTATTACATACCTGTCGACCAGACACAAAACTATGGTTTCCAGGCGCTTGCAACGAACATGAGAGGATTTACCCAAAATATAAGAAATGGGAATAGTTTCGCCCTGATAAACAGTGAAATTAGATGGCCTTTTGTAAGGTATATTGCAGGACATCCTCTGAGATCCAATTTCCTTAACAGCCTTCAGGTGGTTGGTTTCGGTGACATAGGAAGTGCATGGACAGGACCCAGTCCATGGTCAGGAGATAATGCATATGATACCGAAGTCTACAAAAACGGACCTGTAACTGTTACCCTCGATTCAAACAGGGATCCGGTTGTGGCTGGTGTCGGAGCAGGTCTGCGTGCCCAGCTTCTTGGCTACTTTATAAGAGCTGACTGGGCATGGGGAATTGAGAACCGCTATATTCTTCCCCGTATATTTTACCTCTCCTTCAGCCTCGACTTTTAGAATTTTTTTAAATAAAAATGGCCATCCTTCCAATCAGGGTTTGATATCTTGTTTGTATTTCTGAATCGATGTAAGAAAGAAATAATACAATTATATCAAAGATTCTTTTTCAATTGAAAAATTTAGAATATGTTTGCACGATTGATAATATAAATAACCAAAAAAAGAATAGAAATGGCTTACAAAATTAATGACGATTGCACAGCTTGCGGAACATGTATAGATGAATGTCCTGTTGAAGCAATTTCTGAAGGAGATATCTATAAAATTGACCCGGACGTATGCACCGACTGCGGTGCCTGCGCAGATGTTTGTCCTGTAGAGGCAATTCATCCGGCTGAATAATCTTGCAGCTCAAAGAAAAAAGGGGGTTAACAGACCCCTTTTTTATTTTGGATCATACATGGCCTTTTCAAGAATCTGCTGAATTTTCACATCACTCATAAGGGATTCAATGCTGGTTCCCCTGTTTCTTGTCATATACGATTCAACAATTCTGAATCCTATCCAGACAGCTGCCCTGCCCGGAGATTCATTGGTGAAATAGCTTGTAAACGGACCGTCGCCAATAAGTTTCCTGATAACAAACCTGTCAGTTTTGAATATCAGGTCATTCTCAACAAGGTACTGCCACATCTGTGCTTCATTATTCCTGCAGAATTTCATCTGGTCAGAAGTAAAACCAAAAATAATTTCATCTCTGGTTTCCGGTAACATACACTTTTCAAAGTACTTCAGCTTCCCTTCATGTATCATTTCAGCAAGAACATTGTCAGCCGGGTAACCCATTGAAGCAAAATCCCATTCTGAGGTCCCCCAGCCGTAAATGCAGTCAGGAACAATATATTGAGGGGTCATACGAGCTGACATATAGCTGTATATTTCCAGACGAGGATAGTATTCACAATCTGCCCCAAGATACCTGTCAAGTCCGATTCCCAGAACTGAATCCCCTGTGATTATGCTGTTATTAAATCCGGTGATGCAGGAATAGACTTTCGGGATTATCCTGCCGGGAAAATAATACAAATAATGCCCGAAGGCATCTTCCAGTCCCTTCCCAACAGAATTTAGGTTAGGATAGAGTTTCATTGTCAGGCTATAAACCTCATTATTCTGCTTGTCTGTGCAAAATCCTGCGAGATAATCTCCGAATGTTGAATCATTAATGTCTCCTGTATTAATTACATAGCTGAAAAGCTGAAGAAATCTGCCATACTTATTTTTCAATTCAGGCACCCTTCCATCAATTTCTTCAGGATTTATGCTGAAAAGGTCTTCTTCAAGTCTTTTTATTTCAATATCAGCTTTAACTGAACCAATTCTGACCTTATATTGATTCCTTTTACAGGACAAAAAACATGGCATGACCAATAAAAAAAATAATATGATCCGATATCTGATTTTCATAAGAATGAATAAAATGGTTAAAATAGAAACATTAATTCGCAAAATAACAATTAAAAACGGTTCTGTTGTATCTCTTATTATTTGCTAATTTTGGACATGCTAATTGCAGTTTTTAAACAGGATGTTGAGTTGCAGGAAAATGACCGTTAGTCTCAACGATTCGAAAGAATTGTCATTGGTATTTATTTCTGATATGTAAAATATGAAAATCTCTATTGCACAACTTAACTATCAGATCGGGGATTTTGCAGGAAATAAGGATCTCATCTGCAAAGCTATCAGCAAGGCAAAAACCGAGGGATCGGACCTGGTAATTTTTTCAGAGCTATGCATACCCGGTTATCCACCTCTTGATCTGCTTGACAGGGTTGATTTCGTTGAAAAATGCGGCCAGACAGTTAATGAAATTGCCGGAATTTGCACAGGCATAACCGCTATAGTTGGTTCACCTACTTTCAATAAGGACCCGGAAGGCAAAAAACTTTATAACTCTGCACTTGTCCTGTCAGAAGGGAAAATCATTTTTAAAACCAATAAAGCGCTATTGCCTACTTATGACATATTTGATGAGTACCGGTATTTTGAACCTGAAAAAAACTTCTCCATTTTCACAATCAAAGGAACGAAAATTGCAATTACAATCTGTGAAGATCTCTGGGATGAACAACCCTTTGACAACAAGTTTGAAAAATCGAGATTGTACACAGTGTCCCCGATGGATGAGCTCTCCAGGTATGAGCCTGATCTTATAGTCAATATCTCGGCATCTCCGTTTTCATATACAAAAGTGGAGGCTAAAAAGAAGATATTCACGTCAAAAGCAATTAAGCATAAAGTACCTGTGATAACAGCAAACCAGACCGGAGCTAACACCGAGCTGATATTCGACGGTGCATCACTGATAATAAACCGCCAGGGGGAAATTTATCGTCAGCTTGGATACTTTGAAGAGACTGTTGTGACTTTCAGCCTCGAGGAATTGATGTCGGGAAAGACTTATTACCGGAAACCTGATTATGAACCGGTTGCACTTATTCATAAAGCTCTGGTTACCGGTGTACATGATTATTTTGCAAAAACAGGATTTAAAAAGTGCATTATCGGATTATCAGGAGGCATTGATTCAGCAGTAGTCATCTGTCTGGCAAAAGAGGCTCTCGGCCATAAAAACGTTATGGCACTCATGATGCCGTCAAGATACTCATCAGATCACTCACTTTCCGATTCAATTGCTCTGACTAAGAATATTAATGTCGATCATGAAATTATAAGTATAGAAAAGCCATTTACCTCCTTTGAAGAGATCCTTACTCCATATTTTAAAGGAAGGAAAGCTGACATCACAGAGGAGAATATCCAGGCCAGGATAAGGGCAATATTGCTTATGGCATTTGCTAACAAATTAGGATATATCCTGCTGAATACATCAAACAAGAGTGAAGCTGCTGTGGGTTATGGAACTCTTTACGGCGATATGGCAGGAGGCTTATCTGTTATCGGTGACGTTTACAAGACAGATGTTTACAAGCTTGCCCGGTATATTAACAGGGATCATGAAATAATCCCTGAAAACATCATACTGAAACCACCTTCAGCAGAATTAAAACCTGATCAGCGTGACAGTGATTCTCTTCCGGAATACCCTTTGCTCGATTCAATCCTTTATCAGTACATTGAGCTGCAGAAATCAGCTGATGAAATTAAGCTTGAAGGTTTCGGTAAACCTGAAGTTGAAAAAGTGCTCCGGCTTATAAATTATAATGAATATAAAAGATACCAGGCTCCCCCGATATTGAGGATATCCTCAAAAGCGTTTGGTGATGGAAGGAGAATGCCGATTGTAGCAAAATATTGAATAAATGTGCTGGTTATCTCAAGTGCCTGTAATTGAATCTGTTAAAAAATGTTAATTTGAGACTGCAAGAATTCTTTTGTTATCTTTGAAGTGACTTTAACAATTCTTGAAATATGCAGTATAAGAATCCTTATATTGAGCTTTGCATCGAAGGAGCTTCCTCGATACTCAGGGGATTGAGCCAGCCAGAAAAAGAGCTCCTTGATCAGCATCATCAGGTTATCAGTTTCAGGAAAGGGGAAACTATAATCAGCCAGGGGAGTAAACCAAGAGGTCCTGTCTGTCTGGCGTCGGGAAAAGTAAAAGTCTTCAGGATTGGAGCAGGAAACAGGGAGCAGATAATAAAAATGCTGCGGCCGCTGAATTTTATCAGCTACAGGCCTATCTTTTCCGAAAATTCATATGCATTTTCTGCTGTTGCCATTGAAGAGTCTGCAGTTGTCGTCTTCGAAAAAAACAGCCTTTCTAAAATATTAAAACAAAATGCTGAACTGGCATTCAGATTTATGAGGACGATCTCGGAAGATCTGATCTATTCATACAACAGAATGGTCTCCCTGACACAGAAACATGTAAGAGGAAGGATTGCTGAATCCATTTTGCTGCTTCGAGATACATATGGTGTTGAAGCAGACAGCAAAACCCTGAGGGTTATGATTTCGAGGGAGGACCTTGCTCATCTGTCAAACATGACCACTTCCAATGCTATCCGCACTTTGTCAGGTCTGGTTTCAGAAAAGATATTGGGTGCTGAAGGAAGGAAAATAATAATTCTCAATTTAGATAAGCTGGAGGCTATAAGCGAATCAGGCCAGTAATCTTTATTCATTCCCTGAAAAATACTCTTTTTACACGTCCTGGAATTGAGGTCAGTATCTCATATGGTATAGTTTCGCATTGAAGTGCAAGTTCATTAATTGAAATATTCTGGCCGAATATTTCAGCCTCATCCCCTTCCATGGCATTAAGACCTGTTACATCCACCATGCACATATCCATACAGATATTTCCAATTAAAGGTACCTTCCGGCCTTTAATAAAAAGACTTCCCTTTCTGTTTCCCATTTTCCTGTCAAGTCCGTCAGCATACCCGACAGGAAGTATGGCAATTATCCTCACATCGTCTGAAATATCAGCACAACCATACCCCACAGGATCTCCTGCCGGGATTTTCTTAACCTGTGAGATCCTGGTTTTAAAACGGCTTACTGTACGGAGGGAGATACCTTCAAAGATTCCTGCACCATATATTCCGATTCCTGGTCGGACCATATCGAACTGGTACTGAGGGAACCGCAGTATTCCGGAAGTGTTAAGAATATGCCGGAGGAATGAATAACCCACAGCTTCTCGTATTTTACCTGAGATGAAGGAAAACAACTCTACCTGATGGTGAGTAAAACTGTCAAATGCTGGATCTTCGCTCGCTGCAAGATGAGAAAATACGGAAACTATCCTGACACAGGAGAGGTCTTTTATTCTTGAGATCAAATCATCTATTTCTTCAGGCATAAATCCCAGACGGTGCATACCGGTATCAATCTTCAGGTGAATGGGATAATTATATAGTCCGTGTTTGGATGCGGTTTCAGCAAACCGTTCGAGTGAGGGGAAACTATAAATTTCGGGTTCCAGGTTATGCTGAATAATCACATCCGATGATGATAGATCAGGATTCATAACCATGACCGGCATAGTTACCCCTGCTTTCCGAAGTTCAGCTCCCTCGTCAGAAAAAGCAACCCCGAGATAACTAACCCGATGGTACTCAAGCAATGCAGCTATTTCGGAGGAACCTGCACCATAAGCAAAGGCTTTTACCATAGCCATAATTCGTGTTTCAGGGTTAAGATGCTGCCTGAACTCATTGAGATTATGAGAGATGGCATCAAGGTTGATCTCCAGTACCGTAATATGAACCTGCTGTTCAAGCAGTTTCCCGATTTTCTCCAGTTCAAATACTCTTGCTCCCTTTAACAGGATTATTTCGTTACTGAATTCCTGGCCGTTAAATTTGTGAATAAAATCATCAGTTGAATAGTAGAACCTGGCTTCATCGTCAAACATTGAACTGTTCCTCATGAGAGCTTGTCCTATACCAATGAATTTGTCTATTCCTGTTTTCCTGACTAGATCTGCAACTTCACCATAAAGTTCTTTTTCTTCGCGACCGATCTGAACAAAGTCAGAAAGAATGAGAGTCGTTTTCCTGTTGCTCTGCGACCTTAAGAATTCCAGCGCCATACCCAGAGAACCCGGATCGGAGTTATAATAATCCTCTATAAGATTGCAGTTATTTATTCCGCTCTTCATTTCCATTCTCATAGCAACGGAAACAAGCTGCGAAAGACCTTCCCTGATCATTTTCACATCCATACCTGATGCCAGGCATACTGCCGCAACAGTCACAGCATTCTCAACTGAAGCACGGTCACTGAATGGTATCACAAAATCACCGGTGACATTATTGAAAGTG
>WSSedA1B2DRAFT_1000064_pt1 | contig 18554 bp, 25 predicted proteins | sample WetSurSiteA1Bulk_FD_9465 | JGI IMG/M metagenome (IMG submission 9465) | reverse complement strand
ATAATAAGGGCCAATCTTGGCAATGAAGCGAATTATAGAATTTACTGTAGCTACAATCCGCCTAAATTAAAGAGTTCCTTGGTCAATAGATTATATAACGACTGTATACCACCTAAGAATACATTTATCCATCACTCTACATCTTTTGATAATCCGCACTTGTCAGATGATTTTTTAGAAGAAGCCAAGAATTACAAAAAGACAAAAGAGCTTTTTTATCGGTGGAATTATCTGGGCGAAGCTGTAGGCGGAGGGACTGTTCCATTCAGCAACTTAACTATTAGAGAAATAACAGAAGATGAAATATGGAGATTTGATACAATTCTGCAAGGGATCGATTGGGGATTTGCTATTAACCCATTCCATTTCACTCGGTTGCATTTTAGTGAATTAGAATGGAAACTCTATATATTCGGAGAAATTAATAGACTTAAGACGGTTGAATACCAGGCAGCTCAGCTGATAAAAAACAAAGGTTGGGACGATACTATCGTTGTTGCTGACAGCGAGTCGCCTATGTCAATACAAAACATCGTGAATTGCAAGATCAACTGTATTGGAGCCAGGAAAGGACCTGGAAGCGTTGAACACGGGCTCGAATGGTTAGATAGTCTTACAGAAATAGTCATAGACCCAAAAAGATGTCCTAAAACCGCACAGGCCTTTCAAAACGCCGAATACAAAATTAATTTGCAAGGGGAAACGTTGCCGGAGCTGGTTAGAAACAATATTGACCCAATTGATGCAGTTAGATATGCAGTTGAGGATAAACAAAAACTGAGAAAGGATTTTTACGGGGATGGCAGGCTCGTGAATAGCCGGTATTCAAATGTTGGAAACATCCCTATAAAATTTTAAATTATAATTTTTAGCGAATGTTACACAATGGAGTTATTCTTAGTATTATGTAACATTCAAAAATGAGTTTTAGGCAAAAAGCTATAAAACATAGCAATAGGTTAAAAGTGAATGTTACACAACTACATTTAGTAACATTCAAATTTGTATCATTATCTTGTAAAATATGTAATTAGTAAATACTTGCAACGGTTTCAGTCCGCTCCTAATTATTGTATATAAACGTAAACAAACTTATTGATTTCAAATCGGAAAAGTATTGTCCTGCATCTGTTAGTAAAAGACATAGTATTTTACTATTTAAATGAACAAATTTATACTTTTTGGTTTTAGAAGAAAAAAGAGTACTAAAACATTCTAAAAATATGGCAAATTTGAAACCGTTGGTATCACTACGTTTGAAGTCATAATAAGAAATGGCTTGTTTTAGCATGTTTGGAGGTACTTTTTATAATGACTGGTCTTAGAATTGATTCTATTTTTGTCTATCGTATATATATACAAGTGAAAATTTCTATTCGATTCTAAGCACGTTTATTTTTTAACCGTTGATTTTAGAGCGTTCTAGACATACTAAAAGTGAAGAAATAATAGAGTTTATAATATGTAAAGGTTTACTGACATAGTAGATCTTTTTAGTTGAGTTATAATGTCGTGAAAAAGGACAAGATTTTGAAGTTCGTTCCGAAATTTCGGTACGAACTGGTGAATATATGTCTATTAATAGAACCAGAATTTAGGTTGGACAAAACAGAGGGACAAAAAAATAAAAAAATCAAATAAAAAAAATAAGCGAAAAAAATAAAGCCTCTCTAGTAGGGACTTTCGTTTATTTTTGGAAAATCTTAGTGGGATACCTGAAAGTGTGCAAAGTGGATACATGTCTATTAATAGTACCAGGATTAACCATCAATTAACTCTAGAAATTAATGCACAAAAAAAGTGTGCAAAACTTTTTTGGACAAAACTAAGGGACAAAACTTTTACAAAAAAAATACTAAAAATAAGTGAAAGTGAAAATAGAATAAAGCTATTAGTACGTTAGAGTGACTAATTGTAAAATTTTAGAAAGATCACTGACCGACCGCAAAGCTTTTTTGATAAGTTCTTATCTCTAATCAGAAAGTGAAATTCCCTGCCCTCTTCCTCTTAACTAAAAAAAGACCTAGGAATTTTACTCCTGGTCCTTTTTTAGTTAAGAAATTAAGAATACACATTACTACTTACAAGTATATCATTTTTTGCACATTTTACTAAGATTCCAAAAATAAAGGAAGCTTAGAATGGTTATTTCTTAGCTTCATTTTGAGGTAAACTGTTTTATTTATGTTAACAATTTAGGACTACTAATTTGTAGTCCCAAATTGCAATAGTCTAAAGTTATTCTTTTGTTTGCATGTATTAATTAGTTTCCTTACCCAAAATAGATTATATAATATTTCCGGTAAATTCCATAGTAAAGATTATCTTTATTTTCTTTAATAAGAAAATTCATATTAAAGATTATATTCATTTTCTTTAATACAATATCGATTGTATTTTTTTTTGCAGATAAACATGGGTAGAAACGATTTGCATTGTAAAAGACGTAAAATTATACTCTTTTCGAAACGAAGCTAAGAAACCGTTGTTATTGTTCTAAATTAATACACAAAAATAGACCAAGGTATCTTAGCCTATTTTTGCGTCACATTCCAATTTCAAAAAATGAATCAACCTTTTGTAAAAAAACAAGGATGCTTTTATTATACTCTTTTTTTTTACATGGATAAACTTTCACAGCGGACAATACTATTCTTTTTATTTTGTCCGTTTTATATATTTGTCCGCTTTACACTAATAAATAGAAAGCTAAAAAGCTGCCATATCAACAAAGTGAGATGTAATTTACAAAATTTTGGCGGACAATGTAACAAATGTTAACATTTTAAAAAAATAGACTCAATTAGTTGGCACAACAGGCATGCAGAAAAAACGACAAAAACCTACTTAGTAGGTACTTTGCTAGAACTATATATAAACCAATAGAATCAATACCAGGAGTAGAAAAAATAATAAAACTTGAAAATGATACTAATAGAATATATTGGAATATGTGCAAATAAAAGGTCGAGCTTTGTTGGACGTATTTTTATAAAAGGTCTAGCTTTGTTGGGCGCATTTTTATAAAAGGTCTAGCTTTGTTGGGCGCATTTTTATAAAAGGTCTAGCTTTGTTGGACGTATTTTTATAAAAGGTCGTGCTTTGTTGGGCGCATTTTCATAAAAGGTAGTGTGTTAAGTGCGTAATTCAAACCTCGGAGTCTTGATATCACTAGGTTATAGACGATATAAAATTGAATTACTTGGACAAAATTAATGGACAAAACTTTTACAAAAAAAATACTAAAAATAAGTGAAAATGAAAATAGAATAAAGCTATTAGTACGTTAGAACGACTAATTGTAAAATTTTAGAAAGATCACTGGACGACCGAAGAAAATAAAAAAAATAATTTGTTGCTTTTTTAGGGCAACATGTAGCTATTTTATTTTAAAAATGGCAACATAAAGAATTCAGTAATAACCATTGTTATATAGCTTTTTGTTGCTATGTGCTATAAATTTTAATGAATTAATATATAGCGAAAGTAAAAAAAAATAACAAAAATATTTACCACACACATATATAAATAATTAATTAAGTGTTAAGTGAAATGGGAATAAAAGGTCGTGCTTTAGGTGGCGTATTTTTATAAAAGGTAGTGCTTTGTTGGACGAAAGTAAATCAGGAAGCTGAGAAATATGATCTAAATTGATTTATTACAAAATCCAAAACAGTAGAATATTTCTTTTATTAAAGATTTTTGATTTTAGCCGTTAGGCGTAATCATTCGTAGTATTTTAGAAATAGATACTAACGATTAGCCTAACGGCTTAAAACCGGTTATAAAAGATAGATATTTTACTTTTCTTTTTTTCAGAAAAAATTATTTACTATTAACCTTCACTATTAACCTTCACTATTCTTGAATATAGTAAAATACATGTTTACAAATAATAAACTATTAACCTTCACCCACCTTCACTATTAACCTTCACTAACTTCAAATTTACTATTATCAATACTTTAAAGTACACTTAGTGAAGGTTATATATAAATATAAGTATATATTAATAATATATTTGTGTTTAGTTATACTTTATTCTATTTTGTAACATTAAGTTTATTAGAACTTTTGTTGTTATTTTTCGTTAAACCTTCACTAGATATCTTTGAAATATTTTATTTAAGCAGATTCTAGCATGGTGAAGGTTAATAGTGAAAGTTAGTGAAGGTTATATGTATTCTTTGTGAAAGTTAGTAATTTACTTGATTTGAATACTATTATTTTTATTAGTGAAGGTTAGTGAAGGTTATATATATTTTTCTATGTATTGTAGTGCATATATTATTTACAACAACATAAATGTATGATAAACTATTTTTGTATTGCAAAATTAAAGGAGTGATAATATGACAAATAGTAGTTATATTCGAGAACTGTTAACAAGTAAAAGTATAAAAACAATTGATTTAGCTAAAAAAATTGGGATAAGTCAGCCAACATTAAACAGAAAAATTCAAGGAAAGACTAAATTTACCGAGAAAGATATTAGAATTTTATTAGAAGTGCTTAATATGACATATGAAGAAGTTTTTAATCATAAAATATCTGTGATAAAAATTGATAATAAAACTTTTGTAGTTAACAAAAAAAAAGTTAAAAAGATAATGGATATTATTAAAAATCAAGAGGTGATTTGATGGAAAATAAAGGAGTTATAAAACAAACTGAGACTTTAAAAGAACAAAACAAAGTTACAAAAAAACAAAAATTAGAAAATAAAATAATTAAGTTAAAAAAACAATATAAGGATTTATATTGTACTGATTCGTCAGTGAAACCAATGTTAACCGAAAAAAATATTGAAGCATTGTTATACAATTTAAATATTTGTGTAAAATTTAATGAAATAACAAAAACTGTTTATATAGAAAATTTTGATAAATTAGACGAAAACAAAAATGAGAATTGCTCAACTTTAAAAAAATTTGCATCTTTTTTAGAAGATGAAATTGTTAGGCAAGATTTTCAAAGTAAATCATTTGAAACTTTATATCGTAAATTAGATAGTATTGCTTATAAAAATTCTTATAATCCTATTAAAGACTATCTAATATCAAATTATGATAAAAACAAAGATAAGATTACTAAAAACTTTAATAATATAAACTATTTGATAGATATATTAAAAGTTAGAAATTCAGATAAAAATATAACAAAAATGTTAGTAAAAAAATGGTTAATATCTTGTGTAGCGAGCCAATTAGATGATAATTTTGTTAGCCATGGTATATTAACTCTTACAGGTGATCAAGGAATTGGTAAAACTTCATTTTTTAGAATGTTGATTCCGGAAACATTATTACTAGAAAATAAAAAGAAAGACGGATATTTTAAAGATGGTTATAGATTGGATTTAAAGAATAAAGATAGTTTAATTGAATTTTTGCAATATTGGATTGTTGAATTAGGCGAATTAGATAGTACGGCAAAAAATCAAATTAGTGAATTAAAAGCATTTACAACTAAAAAATATGATACTTTTCGAAGTCCATTTGGAAGAACTAATCTTGATTATAAAAGAACTACAATAGCATGTGCTAGTATAGATAAAGAAAAATTCTTGAGAGATGATGCTAATAGACGTTTTTGGGTTATCGATTGTATTGATATTGATTATAAAAAAAGCATTGATATTGATTTAGTTTGGGCTGAATTGACTAAATTATTTTATGATGGTGAAATATCTTATTTGACTAAAGATGAAATAAAAATTTTAAATGAACACAATAGAAATTTTAATATGAGTACTGAAACAGATAGCATTATTGAAAGTTGTTTTGATTGGAATAGTAAAGAAAGATATTATTTAAGTTCAAGTGATATTTATTTGATATTATCTAGTAATAACAAAAACCTAACAACAACTAAAATAGGTATAGCATTAAAAAAAATGAAAATAGAATACAAAGAAAAGAGTGCAAGAAGAAAAATGTATAAAATGCCTAAACCGTTTCGTATAGCTGTAAAAGAAGATATTCTTACTTGCTGGAAATATGAAAAATGCGACAATGAAATAAATTTAAAAAAGATACCTAAACCAATTGAGGGTTGTATTATATCTTTGCTACATAAAGCTTGTGTTGATGATTCAAACTATTATAAAGAGTTAATTGAATTAAAAAGAAAGTTGGAAGACTATGATCTTACAGGAATAGAGCAAATTATTAATAATAAAATTAATCAAATCAAGGTAAACAGAGGGGAAGACTTCAACAAAATTATTGAGAAGAATATTAAAAAAGCTATAGAATTTATCGATAGCAAGGATATTAATTTAGAAATTGGGATAAGTGCTTCTTATTGCAATAGATTATTCAAAGTGGGGGATATATTGTTTATTCCTAATTTTAATTTCATTGAAAATAAAAATATGGTTAAAAATTATTATAGCAAATTAAATCTTAATGATGGGATGTCGATCGAGCATGTTTGCAAGGTTTTAGATGGCAAAAGTCCACCTGTAGACAGCAAAATTGATATTGTGGCAAACAATATCAATTCAATAAAAAAATCCATTCACTAATAATTAACTATTAATTTAAATGTTATATCCAAAAAGGGTATATGTCAAGTGTATACACTAAATATTTTAACTAACAAATACGCTAACAAACGTAGATAATAACATAAAAGTTGATATTTGTTAATAGTTTATGGGGCAATAAAAGTAAAAGAAGGTGATATTTTGAATAATAAAGCAACTAAGAAGATATCTAAACTTAAAGAGTTTAGAACAATGTTAGAAACTAAAAGTCGAAAAGAATTGATAGAATTTTACGAGAAATATATATATAACAAAGATCAACTAAAAACAAATGAATTAAAACGGATGTTGTATACACTCATGAAAAAATATGAAACTAATGGAGATATAGACAAGAGTAGAGAATATTACTGTATATATCAAAATTTTAAGAATAAGAAGATCACATACGATAAAGCAATGGAAAAGTTCATGAATATAAATTAGAAACCATAAAAGCTTATGATATTACAATATTGTAAGCTTTTTACAGTATTATGGATGTAAATTAATGTAAATAGATTATATTCAACATATATAGTTATATGTGGTTATTGATATTTATTGATGCTTATAATAATATATTATTGACATTGATTATTTAAGGTGGTGTAAATAGTGAAAGATAAAGCAAAAACAAAGATACAAACTACTATTAATACAATATTACTTAATAAATTTAAGAAAATTGCTGAAAATGAAGGTAGACACTTGAATTACTATCTTGAAAAAGGTCTTGGAATAATATTGAAAGATTATGAACATAGTGGGTCTGAAATGTAACGTTTATAAAATAATATAGGGCAATGTCTATTCCCGCAAAAGTAAAGACATTACCCAACGAATAACCCACAAGGGGAACTCTATTTACTATTATAGATTCTCTTTTGTGGAAAAACAAGGAGGAATTTTTATTATGAAAAAAAATGTTAGAACTAAGTTAGACATTATAAAACAGCTTGAGAAATCACATCAAATAGCGTTCAAAACTATTCTAGAGATAGTGAACCTAGATATGGAAATTCAGAAATCGAATAATCCTGAGTCAATCGCAAATGTTTCAAAAGTATTTGATCAATTTTCGGTTTTTAGACATAGATTTTACATAACAGAAAGTAAATACAATAGCTTGCTTAAAAAAAAGAAATCTGGCTTATTAGAGCTATTGAAGGGATGCAATAATGATTTGTTTATCCTAATGTGTCTTAAACATAAAGTAGAAAACTGTATGAAAGGAAGGAGTTCTAGCCATGGATAAATATTTTTGGTATAAGAAGAGAGATATTTTGAATCTAAAAGCATGGTTTTACGACATAGTAGAACTGGAAGAACTTACAGATATTTGCAAAGATTACATGTTTAAAGATTGCAAATTAGAGAATGCAATGGGATTTATAGACACTATTAGCAAAGAAATAATAATAGATTTGGAAACACATCGAAACCTTGCACAGCTAATCGATACGATCTCACACGAGATTTCACATATAACGTTTTTAAGGCACAGCAAGTATCATACAAAATTTAAAAATTGTATCAAAGTAGCTATTAAAGATAGCTTAATTGAAGATTGGGGTGTGTGCTATGGGTGAATTAAAAGATATTAACATATATAGATCAAAATATTTGACAGAAAAGGAATTTTACAAGGCTGTCGACTTTTGCAGGCAAGTACTTGAGGACAATTTTCTTAGCTTCTTGGAATATGACTACGAAGATAGATACATCTTTGGCAATTTAAAAAAAGTTGACGACACAGTAGTTGACTATAAATCGCAAGAAAGGAGTGTTAAAAATGTTTGATTTTAAAGCTATTGAACTTGAAAGAATAAGAAAAAATCATGATTTTAAAATGCAAAAACTACAGTTAAAAGCAGATTTAGAGATAAAAGAAGATAATCTAAAAAATAGACTAGAATCATCTAAATTAAACAATAAAAAAAGCCAAATGGGAATTTTGGAAGATATAAGACTTACAAAAATGACTGTAACAAATGATAAGCAGATAATTAAATCTGGAAAAGCTCAAAAATTTTGGGCAACACTGGCAATGATTATTAGTACATTATTATCAATCTCTGGAATAATTAGATACTATGATGCAAGCATTTTGTCTTTAGTTGTATGTATAATGTCCATGGTTCTAATTAACGGGACTTTGTACATTGTAGCAATTCAGACTAGTAATATTAATAAGTATTTTGCACAGCATTCCTTTAAGTGCAAATTGCTTAAAATAACTTTATTTATAATAAGTGTCTATGGTTCTTATACATTCTTTACAAGCTCAAGAAAGGTTAATTTTATTGAAAGTATGGTAATTTTAACAATTTGTATATGTACTGATGTAATAGGGATATTCTTCTTAAGTGTTGCTCAAGATTTTAAAACTTTGAATAAGAATTGTTTCCCTACGAAAATCCAAAATGTTAATTCTATTGGATTTAAAATTAGAGAAATCATTGTTGCTATTCCAGAAAATTATATTAATAGATTACATGGGAAAATCGTAAAAAATACATACCTGGTTAATGAAATCAAGGACACTGCAAAATTGCCTCATGACAGAATTATAAATAGTTTAGAAGTAAAACAGGAAGCTAAGAAACCAGTGTTAACGCTAGTTAAGAACTCAAGCTCTGTCATGAACAAATCTTTAGATAGATCGATAGAATCAAGTAATAATAAGAAAAATGACTTGGTTAAGTCCGCAAGATTTAGTCAAAACAGAAACTCAGAAATTATTTTAGATTATATGATTAAAAATCAAAAAAACGGAGTTGCTCCAAGCTCAAGACAACTTGAAAAAAACACAGGATTAACACAATTAGCAGTAAAGGAAGCTAAGAAACAGTTAAAAGAAAAAGGCTATATAGAAACACTTAAAAATAAGACATATCTTAAAAAACAAAGAGAGGAGGCGGGGGTATGAAAACATATAAACATTTCTTAGATTTCGTTGAAATTATCGACATTGACTTAGATTTAACAACAAAATTAATTGATTGCGAAGTTGTAATAGATGATATCGGTATTAAAATAATTTGCTTAGAAAACAATGTAAAGTACTTGCATAAGGACATCAAGCAGATTATAAACATAAATGGATTAATCTTAGTAATAGAAAGGACTGTTTAGAGTGGGTTATAAGTGGAATAATAGGCTAAAAATATGCTTTAGAAAGTCTATCACTAGAATGGAATACATCCGGTTAGACTATTACGATCTAGTAAAAGAAGCATATTACGAATCAGCTGAATTCAAGGCGACTACAGGATTTTACTTTGATTTCGACGGGCAAAATTGGATTGAATTAGTCGATTATATCAAAAGAGTATCTTAGCTTCCTGACAACAAAGAGAGTGCCGCAAACACTCTCCTTGCCTGAATTATGCTACCAATCCTAAAAGTAAGGACACAAATATAGTATATCCCTACTTTTAAAAAATCAAGGGGGAATTAATTTTATGAATATAAAAGAAATTGAAAAAAATGTATTGGCAACAATGAGTTTTGAGGATGCAAACCCAAGTAAATTTGGGAAAAAGACAACTAGAGAATTCTTACTAGGCAATTTATCAAGTGAACAGGCTATTAAAAAGATCAAAAATCACTATTTAGGAGGAAAATAAAAATGTATATAGCATGGATATTTAAAAATAAAGTATACAGCGAAGATTGTGCAAACATTGGAGACGAAATAGTCAATTTTATCAAAAATAATTATCGGTTTAAACGCAGAATACCCCGTCCTAAGAGGACGGGGATGAATGCGAAATATCATCTTGGATTAACTTAACAATATAATTACTGACCGAACGATTATCTTCTTTTGATTTTTGTTCTAACTGTATTTTTAATTCTTTGGGTATAGTAATTTGAATTCTTGTATTATCTATAGCAATAGCCATAATTATCACCTCACTACTATGTTAACATTCATTTACTTAATTGACAAGCGTATTCACTAGTGGTACACTATACATTGAAAGGTGGTGATAATGTGAAAGCTTATAAATACAGAATATACCCTAAAAAATCCGAACAAATAAAAATAGATGAAACAATAGAACATTGTAGATTGTTATATAACAGACTTATAGAAGAACGTAAGTTAAGTTATAAAAAAGACAGTATCAGTCTAAATAAATATGCACAGATTAAAACATTACCTGAAAGGAAAAAATATATACCAGCTTATAGTAATATATATTCACAAGTACTACAGAATGTATGTGATCGTGTTGACAAGTCATACAAAAACTTTTTTAGAAGAGTTAAAGAAGGAAAAGAAAAAGCAGGATTTCCAAGATATCAAGGGCAAAATAAATACAATAGCTTTACATATCCTCAGCGTGGATATTCAATTGATGGAAATATCTTAACTTTGTCTAAAATAGGTAAAGTAAAAATAGAACTACATAGACCTATTGGTGGCGTTATTAAGACATGTACAATTATAAGAAAAAATGACAAATATTATGTTTGTTTTTCTTGTGAAGTAGAATCTCAAATATTGCCAGACACAGGAAATATAATTGGGATTGATGTAGGTATAAAGACTTTTGTAGTTGGCTCAGATGGACTAGAAATTCAAAACAAAAAAGTATATAAAAAAGCCTCAAAGAACCTTAAGCACTTGCAAAGACTTGTTTCTAAAAAGAAAAAAGGAAGTAATAGGCGAAAAGTATATGTTAAGAAACTTGCAAAGGCTCATGAGTTAGTGGCTAATCAAAGACAGGATATAGTAAATAAGACAGTCCACAAATTAATAAATAACTATGATGTAATTGTACATGAAGATTTAAAAATAAAAAATATGGTTAAAAATCATAAATTAGCAAGTGCAATAAGTGATGTATCATGGGGTAAATTATTTGATTCTCTGGAAAGTGCAGCTAAAACAAACGCTAACAAACAGATAATCAAAGTAAACCCAAGGAATACAAGTAAAAGATGTTCATGTTGTGGGAATATAAAAGAAATATTAAAACTATCTGAAAGAACATATCATTGTGAAATATGCGGATTTGTATTAGATAGAGACTTAAACGCAGCGATAAACATTAAAGTGGCTGGAATAGCCCAAAGTGGAGACAGTAGGTAACGAATGTCAACGAAACTTGAAGCTCCCACCTCTTAGGTTGTGAGTAGTTCACGATTACGCATTAGAAGATACAGAAGAAGAAGCAGAACAAAAACTATTATTTGAAAGAGGTGAAAAAGATGTTTGAAAGTTGGTTAAATGATATCGCAATAGGTTTAGATAGTAACTATAACGAGACATTAAAAGCACTGCAATTGAGACTTAGAGAAACAAGCAATTCAGTTCAACAAACAGAAATTATGAAGAAAATACAAAGGTTAAAGAATCAGAAAGAAATAGTTACAAGGAGGACCTAAACAATGATTAAATGGGGAATATTTGAAGTTGGATATAGCTATAGTGCTGTATTTGACAACAAAGAAGATGCTGTCAAGTTCTTAGCTTCCCTTTCAAACAGCAAAAATAAAAAAATTAGCAAGAAAATTTTGATAGTAAAGGAGGTTGAAGTAGATGACTAAAACAAATAATACAACGTCAGAAATTTATAAGACAGTCGATATGGTATATAATGTATTTTGTAATATATGTCTAAAAATACTTAGTTTTATATTCATAACGCTAATACTTCAAACTTTAAACGCTGGATGTAGATTCACATACCAGAAAAGATCAAAGAAGATAATCTTTCTTTTAACCGTTGCCGTTGTTTTTTCGACTTTAATATATTTTCAAACCAAAAGTATTAAACAATTTTTTTCAGCTGTTCCAGTACTAATAATTCTATTTGTATTTGGTTTGATTTCTAGAATTCAAACCATTGGAACTGGATCACGAACTAAGGTATTTGAGCAAGTAAACTTTAAGGCTAAAAATGGGGACTTCCCAAGAGTTTTAAAAATACAAAAAAGTAAAAAAGCAAATAAAAAAAGAGAAATTATGATTTGCAAATCTTTAATTCCTATAAGTGAGTGGATTAAACATAAAGATATTTTAGAGCATGGTTTCAATAGTACGTTAGCAATAAAGCAAACTAAGAATAAGCAAATAATAAAACTTATCAAATTGGGGAGGTAGAAAAAATGAAAGATAAAATTAAAAATAAGAATGAATTATTTGAGAAAGAAAAAGAAAAAATATTTTTAACCAAAGATGACAAAGAAAACTTCGCATTTAGCGAAAAGAGACACAAGCAAAATGAAGAAAACTTCAAGATGATTATATCTCTAATCAAACTACCATTCACAATATATAGTTTATCACATAAAGCATTATATAAGCTAATGAATAAAGAAAAGTTAGCAAAGCAAGAAAAAGAAATCGAGAGGCTAAAAAGGGTAATTATAAGCAAAGAAAGAGCTAGAGAAGTGATGGAGCTAAATGGAATTATTAAATGGGATAACAAATATCTAAAAAGTGATGGAATTTTTACGATTGGGAAAAATGCAGATACGGGGGAACTTATTATAATTAATTTCAACATAAATGCTAATTTGCTTGTTGGTGGAATGCCAGGAACAGGCAAAACAAAACTTATACAATTAATTGCATTCCAATGTCTCAAGTATGGTTGTAAAGTATATATTGGCGACTTCAAGGGCGGAGTAGATACTATTAGATTTGCGAATAAATGCAATGTAGTAACAATCCATCAAGAGTTATTACAGGTGTTAAAACAATTCAGAAAAGAGATTGATAGAAGAACTAGGCTTTTTATAGAAGTTGGAGCAGAAAATTTAAAAGAATATAACGAAGTCACTAATAAGAATCTCAAAAGGGAATATCTTGTAATAGATGAATTAGGCGAAGCAATGGAAGTATTTGAAGTAGATGGATTTAGTGAAAATGAAGTAAAAGAACTAAAAAAAGATATTGAAAATAATTTGAAATCAATAGCACGTTTAGGAAGGGCGTTTGGTCTAAATCTAATTTGTGGAACTCAACGTCCAGATGTTGGAATTATTGAAGGGCAAACGCGTGATCAATTTGGTGGCAGAGTATGCTTTAAAGCAATTGATAAAACAAGTAATATAGTTTTATCTTCAAAGATAGCAAGCGAATTGGAAGAACTTCCAGGACGTGCAATTGTTCAAAAAGGTATTAACTATATTAAGACTCAAGTTTTTTTATGGGATAAAGAAACACTTTCAGAGATCAAAAATAAAAAATTAGAAAAGAAAGATTTGAAAATTGTAAATTCTGAAAATCAAAATAGAGAAATATCTAAAGACATTATAGATACTGAAATAGAGCTATAATTTTTATACAGATAGTCAACATTTTAATTTTCAAAATAAAAAATAAAATCAAACTATTAGCTGATTTGAATACATAGCAAAAACAAAATAGAGAAATTCGCATAGCTTTTGTCATTAGCGTATTAGATGACAATAAAAAATACAGGTAGTTTGTATATATATATATATATATATACAAGGTTTTCGGCACGTACGACGACGAATGATAATGAAGTCGGAGAAGTGTCGGGGGGTGCCGGGGGATTTTCCCCCGAAATTCCCATCATTTTTTTAGTATTTTGGAGGTGTTTTATGAATAAAAAAGATTATTTAGAATATTTGAAAAGTAAAAATCTAAGCAAAGAAACAAGAAGAACTTATTACCTAAGATTAAAATATTATGCAAAAAATAAAAACAATCCTGAAAATATAGAGTCAAAAGATAGAAAATATATAAATCAAATCAAACAGGCTGTTAAATACTATTACAATATGCAAGATATTTATTACAATGATGATACGAAATATATTTCAAAACTACATGATAATGCTAAAAAACGAAATAAAAAGCTGGTAGAAACATTATATTTAAAGCAAACAAATCAAAAAATTAATTTATTACAAGATAAAAGAAAGAAATTGGCTTTTAGATTACAAGAAATATCTGGCCTAAGAATTGCAGAAATCGCGGATTTGAAAAAAGAAGATTTGGAATTTTGTGATAAAGATAAAATAATTGTAACGGTTAAAAATGGAAAAGGTGACAAAGAAAGAACTTTAAAAAGTTTTAATAATAAATATGCATGGGAGAATCTTAGAAACCTCCAAGATCGAAAAGGAAGATTATTTTATTCAAAATATACTTTGATGAAGGAAGCGAAGAAACTAGGCTTTAACACTCATAGATTAAGAAAAGTTTTTGCTGAGACTTTGTATCTAAAATTAGACAAAAAGGAAAAAGAGAGAATCGAAATATTACAAAAATGTTTAGGTCATGAAACAAATGAAAAGAATAGAACTTATCAAAGGTATGTTAAAAACACAAACATAAACTATACAGGCACGAAATTTGACATATGAATTTGAAAAAGAAAGCAGGTGGTAATTATGGATATGGAACAATATTTTTTTGAAACACAGGAAGAAGTGAGAAAGATGATTAAAAAGATTAAAGGAATAGAAGTACATCCTTTTCACTTTAGGACTAAAGAAGCTAAGAAACAGGCTATTAAAGCACTAGAAAACTTGTACGACGAATTCGATTTCTAAGGCGTGATCGGTTAGTTGGCAAATAAAAACAAAATATAAAATTAGCATATTAGCAGGTTTGGCAGCCTTGCTAATATTTTTTTTGTTGAGAAATTTGTCCACGGGAAAGTAAAAATATTACTTTTGCAAAAGTAAAGTAGATTTTCTTTTAACCGTATCTTTTATATTTCAATACGGTACACCTTATTGAAACAGTTTAAAATAATATAATTTCTATTTCAATAGAGTTCAAAGTGCTTAGTTGAAATGTTTCAAAAACAACATAACTCTATTGACATAAACGACATAATAAAGTATAATAATAAGTATAAGAAAGGACTGCCAAAGACGTTTCACATATGAAAACTCTATTGAAAAATAGTAAAAATAAATCTATTGAAAAATAGTAAAAATAAATCTATTGAAAGGGTGTAAAATATAATGAAGGTTGGATATATAAGAGTAAGCACAGAAGAGCAAAAAACAGCAAGGCAAGATAACGCATTAAATGGTTTAGTTGATAAAGTCTATTCTGAAAGTATAAGCGGTAAAAACACTAATAGACCGCAATTAAAGGCAATGTTAGAATACGTAAGAGAAGGCGACATTTTATATATAGAATCTCTGTCTAGATTAGGAAGATCGACAAAAGATTTAATAAACATCGTTGAAGAATTGAACAATAATAATGTACAGTTAATAAGCTTAAAAGAAAATGTTGATACTACTACGCCACAAGGCAAATTAATGTTTCATATTTTCGCAAGTTTAGCAGAATTCGAGAGAGAAACAATAAAACAAAGACAGCTAGAAGGTATAATAGAAGCAAAGAAAAACGGAGTATACAAAGGTAGACAGGAAATTAAAGTTGATGATAACAAATTTATAGAAGTTTATAATAAATGGAAAAATGGAAAATTGAAAGCTGTCGAAGCAATGAAAACACTAGAATTAAAAGCAAATACTTTCTATAGGAGGGTTAAAAGATATGAAGAAGGACTTCTTAACAGTTAAAGACTTAGCATGCGAACTAGATATAACAGAAAAGAAAATAAGGGAACTGTTAAAAAATAAGATACTACCAAGCAGGAAGATAGCAGGAAAATATTTTGTTAGCAGAGATAAGATCAAAAAATTTTTTGAAGAAGGCGAAGATTAATATATTGTCAGAAACTCTCAATTTAGAGGGTTTCATTTTATATAGTAAAATTTTTCAGTTTTCCCGTCTTCTCTGCGTCTGTTACTAACAGACTCAGGACCAAACGTTTCAAAGTCTTTTCTGTATTTTTTTACAAGAGCATATACATGCTTGCGTCTTCTTTCTAATTCTTCCGCAACTATCAAAGTAGTTGTCAAAGCTGTCATATTTTTTTCCTCCATTAAAAGTAAAAATATTACATTTGCAAAAGTAAAGTAGGCCCCGCCCCTTCTTCTCTTATCCTGTAGAACTATTTTTTAGATAATAGAGAGAAGGAGGCAGGGGGTTTTTTCTAAGCTTCCTTTATTTTTACAAAATAACGTGTAAATTGACTAAATTCCCTATATTTACAATTGTTTTTTATCTCAAAACCTGATAGAGTAAGAAAAAAGGCGGTTTTTAGATGATTGAAAACAAAGTATTCACGGCAAAAGAGCAAAAGGAATTAATTGCAAACATGGTAATTCTAATAGATAGTAGAGAAAAAGAAATCGACCATATCAAAGAATTTTTTTCAAAAAAATGCATTAAACACGAAATTGCAACGCTAAAATATGGTGATTATAGTTTTTACACCTCAATCCACAGCTCGACCTATGATTTTCGCCGGAGGCAAGTAATAGAACGAAAAAACAGTTTAGACGAAATTATAACTAACTTTACAGCAGAAAGAGGCAGGTTTGAGAATGAGTTTTTGAAGATGTCACGTGGTTGCAGATGTCTACTTCTAATCGAAAATAATTGTATTGATGATATTGTAGAAGGCAACTACAGGTCTCAAGCTAAGCAGCAATCAATTATTGCGTCTTTTCTAACCTTCAAGCATAGATATAACCTGGATTCGCTGTTTTGCAAAAGTGAAAACACAGGACTAATGATATATAAATATTTTTATTATTTGTTACACGTTTTAATGAATTAAAAATGATCGATGAACATATCACAGAGCGGCAAAAACTGTGGATTCATTTCAATGTATTTTTTGAAAATATCTTTATGGCGGGATACTTTGCAGGCTATACAAAAAAAGAATGTTTGCTATTAAGAAAAAGTAGAAAAATAAAAAAATATACAAGAGAGAACTATCTAGAGATAAAAAAGAAGCAAAGATATTGGAATCAGGACGTCTATAATCGGATGGTGGAAATCTATGAAAAGGGAAAACAAAAATGAGTACGGGCTAAACCAAAAACAGGAAATTTTTTGCCAGGAATATGTTAAAAGCGGAGACATAAGCAAGTCTTTGAAAATTGCAAACTACATACATGTTAATACCGGGACTAGGTTACTACAGAAAAAAGAAGTAAAAGATCGCATAAAAATGTTAAATTCATCGATTATAAATGAAAAAATAGCAAAAAAAGAAGAAATTCTAGTACGCTTATCGGAAATTTTGCGTAATAAGAAGGAAACAACAGTAAATGTTATAAAAACCGCAGATATTCTGCTGAAATGGCACGAAGAGAGTTCAAATGAGGAAATGCTAGGAATAAGAATAATCAAGGATTTTATTGGGGAAAAAAAATGAGTAGAGTTTCAGACATAAGATTATCTAAAATAATAACTCCAAAATTCCATAGTTTTTGGACTCAGTCGGATAATCATTTGTATAGCATTCTAAAGGGGGGGAGGGCTAGTGGCAAGAGCACTAGTGTAGCCATAAAAGTAATCGTCGATATGCTAGAACATAGGGTTAATTCCCTGTGTGTTAGAAAGGTTGCCAATACACTAAAAAATAGTATGTTTGAGCAGATAAAAGAAGCTCTGTGCATGCTTAATATAGATCATTTGTGGGTGGATACAGTTAGTCCGCTTTCACTGAAATACAAGTCTACCGGCCAAGAGATTATTTTTAGAGGTGCAGACAGGCCTGAAAAAATTAAATCAATAAAAACTAGCAAATTTCCTATTGCAATTCTTTGGATAGAAGAATTAGCGGAATTCAAAACAGAAGAAGAAATCAAAATAATAACCGATTCTATAATAAGGGCCAATCTTGGCAATGAAGCGAATTATAGAATTTACTGTAGCTACAATCCGCCTAAATTAAAGAGTTCCTTGGTCAATAGATTATATAACGACTGTATACAACCTAAGAATACATTTATCCATCACTCTACATCTTTTGATAATCCGTATTTGTCAGAGGATTTTTTAGAAGAAGCCGAGAATTACAGACTTACAAAAGAGCTTTTTTATCGGTGGAATTATCTGGGCGAAGCTGTAGGCGGAGGGACCATTCCCTTTAGCAACTTAAATATTAGAGAAATAACAGAAGATGAAATATGGAGATTTGAT
>WSSedA1B2DRAFT_1000063_pt1 | contig 18779 bp, 17 predicted proteins | sample WetSurSiteA1Bulk_FD_9465 | JGI IMG/M metagenome (IMG submission 9465) | reverse complement strand
AAGGGTTATGACATCCTTTATCTGGAAGGCTACCTGATAAATGACTTCGAGGTCATTGAAACTGCATGCAGGTTCGCCAGAGAAAATAAAATGCTTGTTGCTCTTGACCTTGCCAGTTACAATGTTGTTGAAACATCCCTTAATCAGTTTAAGAAAATAATTGAAGGATATGTTGATATCCTATTTGCAAACGAACAGGAAGCCAGAGCATTTACAGGCCTTGAACCGGAAAAAGCCCTGACCGTTCTTTCTGAATTGTCGGGCACTGTAATCCTGAAAGTTGGTGCTGAAGGATCGTGGGTAAAAACAAGGCAGGAATTAATAAAGGTAAGTGCATTCCCGGTGGAATGTGTCGATACTACAGGTGCCGGTGATCTTTATGCTGCTGGTTTCCTGTATGGTTTTGCACAGGGCCTTAGCCTTGAAAAATGCGGGATACTGGGTTCATTCCTGGCTGGAAAGGTAATTGAAATCGTTGGCGCCAGAATGGATAAAGATAAGTTCATAGAGATAAAAAATACAATTTCGAAGATTATCGAAGACAAATGAATAACACCATACTGAAAAATTTCTGGTCAAGCCTTCAAAGTAAACATCTCAGTAATAAAAAGAAGGGAGTCTACGGTTATATGTGGAAGACCGGCATGAAAATAATCCTGATCTACATGGCGGTCATGATCCCGGCAACCCTGATCGGAAAATATGTAATAGATTTCGACGTAGTTTTCAATTTCATTACGACTCGCTTTAAGGATTGGTTTGTTTTTACCATTTTCTTACTTTCTGAATCTTTACTTGGAATGATTCCTCCGGATTTTTTTGTAATATGGAGTGCGAAATTCGGTTCACCCCTCTTTATTGTGACAATCCTGGGCATCTTATCTTATATAGGCGGAGCTATTTCATATTACATCGGATTCATGCTTTTGAAAAGGAGAAGAATAAAAGCATATTCTGAAAGGGTGTTTGAAAAGTATATCGGCATGGTAAGAAAATGGGGTGGTGCTTTTATTGTAATCTCGGCATTATTCCCATTTTCGCCGTTTTCGATGGTTGTTATTGCTGTAAGTTTGTTCAAATACCCGTTCAGACTCTACCTGATTTACGGACTTTCAAGGATTGCCAGGTTCTTTATCCAGGGCGTTTTCTATGTGCATATCCTTAACCTCAATTCCCACGTGTCTGGTCTGTTATAACAGTCTGTAAGAGGAAATCATAATAATATGGATTATTTTTGTCTGAAATTAACTTTTGATCAATCAAAAATATAGTTTATAACATGAAGAATACGGTTAAAATTTATTTTGCAGTTTTAATGGCATCTGCAATGGTTTCACTTTCAGGTTGCAATAGCAAGGGAATACCTTCAGATCTGAAGAATAAACTGGATCAATATATCGGATATTGGAACACAGGTCAGTTTGATGGAATTGAAGAAGTAGTTGCAGAAGATTTTGAAATGATTGAAAGCCCTGATTATGTTCCCCGTGGAGGAATTAATTCTTTTAAAAAACTGATTGAAAATACACGAACTACTTATCCTGATTTTAAGCTGGAAATAAATGAAACTGTTTATGAAAAGGACAAGATTGCTTTCATTTGGACTGTTTCAGGAACACATAAAGGATCAGGTGAGATTGCCCCAACGGGAAGGACTATCAAAGGGAAAGGCATTTCTATAGTACATTTCAAGGACGGAAAAATCCAAGATGAGTGGCTTAGCAACAACAACCTGCAATGGCTGATGCAACTGGGTTATACCCTTGTTCCTCCTACGGCAGATACTCCTGCAGAATAAAAATCCTGTTAATTAGCCTGTTTGACTTTATACCCCTTTACTCCATAGCCTGTTTGACTTTATACCCCTTTACTCCATAAAAAACTATAAAGCTAAAGCAGACCAGGGGTACTATAAATCCGAGTGCCATTGTTGAAACGTCAGCAATATATCCCATAATCACGGGAAAGATTGCTCCTCCCACTATTGACATGACAAGCAATGAAGATCCTTTCTTTGTAAGAGGACCAAGTCCCTTTATTCCGAGAGCAAAAATTGTCGGAAACATCACCGACATAAAAAAATATGTAGAAAAAAGGGCTACTACTGAAGTCCATCCAAGGCCTGCCACAACAAGCGCCATTGTAATAACATTTGCCACAGCATAGAATGCCAGCAGCCTGTTAGGACGTATAAGACGCATAAGAATTGTGCTGCCTGTGAATCTGCCCAGCCAGAATAATCCCATACCACCGAATCCCAGGATCTGTGAGGCCTGCTGGTTGGTCAGCGAAGGGATTTCTTCAGTCACATAATTTATAAAGAAGCTGTTCACACCCGTCTGTGCGGCAACATAAAGAAACTGGGCAATAACGGCAAGGACAAAATGAGGGTATTTTAGAAGATCCCTAATGCTGCCTGATGATGCATCATTGATATCATCTGATTCTTCTTTTACAGGAGGAAATTTTGCCCTCCAGAACAAAAGAGCTACAACAAGAACAAGAGTTCCGATCAACATATAAGGGAGCGCGATGGAAGCGAATTTGTTTCCATTGTCATTCGCCGAAAAGATGAGCATCCCTCCAACAAGCGGGCCGGCTATCCATCCAAGTCCGTTAAACGACTGTGAAAAATTAATCCTCCTTGCAGCCGAGTCAGGGGGACCAAGTACTGTCGTATATGGATTTGCAGCTGTTTCAAGGCATGTCAGTCCGCATGCGATTACAAAAAGGCAGAAAAGAAAGCTTCCGAAAGTCTGGATAAACGTAGCCGGGAACATAAGAAATGCTCCGGAGGCAAAAAGAAGAAGTCCGAAAATTATTCCTTTTTTGTATCCGACCTTCTGCATCAGTATGCCAGCCGGAAGAGCCATAAGAAAATAACCACCATAAAAAACGAACTGAATAAATGCCGATTTGGCTTTTGACATATTCAGCAATTCCTGGAAATGCTTGTTGAGGACATCAATGCATCCATGAGCAAAACCCCATAAAAAAAAGAGGCTGGTTACCAGGATAAACGGGATCAGAAATCCCTGATATACAAATTTTTGCTTGTCAAGATCAGGAGAAAGGCTCTTATTCATAAACAACTTGTATTTGGTCAATACAAGATTGTCATGATTTACGACTTTTCCAATACTTAGTATTAAAAATAAAATCTCCGTGATTATCTGTGCCTTGCCCTCAANCCCCTGAAGGGNGCTATAAAATCTTACTGTTTTTTAANCCCCCTTTAGGGGGGAAGGGGGGTAAGACACAGAGGTNCACGGAGCGACAAAGAGAATTCANAGAGGATCGCANAGCATATAAAAAATTCAACTCTTACTTACGATTTCTGAACCAGGAGATTCACCTTAAGTTTGAACTCATCATANATGGTCTTATCACCCAGGTTGTCAAAGAATGTACCTGAACCATATCTGATATTGTATTTCGATCTGTCAATAACAATATTCGTGTAAAACCAGGTTCCTTCACTTGTATTTTGCATAGTTGCTTTAAATTCAATTGGATTTGTCACTCCTTTGATTGTAAGATTGCCTTTGACAATACCGGTACCTTTATCAAGAGGTGTGCTGCCTGTTATCACCAGTTTTGATACCGGATTCTTCTCAACTCCGAAGAAGTCGTCCGATTTAAGGTGACCTTCGAGTCTTTCGCTCCCATCATTATCTTTTATAGAAGTCATATCAATCAGGAATTCTCCCGAGACAATCTTATTATCTGCCAGATTAACCCAGCCTGACTGAAGATTAATAGTTCCGGTGTGCTGACCTGTAACCTTTTCTCCAAGCCAGGATAATTTTGATTTTTCTTTGTTTGCCGTTAGTTTCTCCTGTGCATTTGATGCTGCTGACATTAATAAAGTCAGAGCCAGTGTTAATAATGTAATCTTCATTTTAGGAATATTTAAATTTTTACAATAAACACATTAAACAGAGATTTTGTTCAGTGTTTCTATAACCATTGACTCTGAAATGGAGTCTTAAACCTATAATTTATGGATGTTCAGCCCTCCGCTGATTTCGAAAACCATACCTGTTGAGAAGTTCCAGTCACCACGTGCAATTGAAGCTACAGCTTTGCCTATATCTTCAGGAAGTCCCCATCTTTCTTGTGGTACAAAACCCTGTCCTATCAGTTTTTCATACTTTTCCCTGACTTTAATTGTCATATCAGTTTGAATGATCCCCGGCCTGACCTCACAGACTAGTATACCTTCTTTTGAAAGCCTGTCGGCAAAAACAGTTGAGGCCATACTCAATCCTGCTTTTGAGACGCAATATTCTGTCCTGTTGGCTGAAGAAAGAACTGCCGAAACAGATGTAATGAATAAAATAACAGGTTTGTATGGAGATATCTGGTCTTTCATCCAGATCATTTCCTTAGCAATTTTCTGTGCGAAGAACACAGGCCCCTTCAGGTTAATATTCATAACCCTGTCGTAGCTCTCTTCGGTCATTTCAAGTATATCTTTCCTTTGAAGGGGAGCGACTCCTGCATTATTAACAAGGAAATCAATACGACCATACCTTTCAAGGATGTTTGAAACGACCTCTTTCTGGCATTTAGTACATGAAATGTCCAGACCTATCGGGAAAAACTGGGCGTTGCGTTTTTCAACTTCAGGAGCAAGAATTTCCATACCCTCGCTGTCAACCGATCTTGCTATTGCTGCAATATCAAAACCTTCACCGGCCAGAGCTATCGCCACAGCTCTTCCAATTCCTCTGCTGGCGCCTGTAATGACAGCTACAGGTTTCCCGTTCATGAGAAAAGAGTTTTTTCAGGTTTAGTTAGTGGCGGTAAAGGTAATAATTTGTCAGATTAGATCAACTTTCAATGTAATTATCTTCAATATAATCTTTCCAGACCCTCTCAAACCAGAGGTTTTGTGACGGAATTTCCTGTACTTCACAGGTGTCAATTATTATTTTTTCCTTCCTGAATTTTAATTCAAGTATCTTGTTTTCAACTTCCCTGTTGAATCTGCAAAGGTAAATATCAAGGTCAGCAACTGATATATCAGGCAATGTAGTCTCTTTATTGCCTGTCACTATATAGGATCCCCTGCTGCGCCCTTTCTTATCAATATATGACCTTATCGCTTCGAGATATAACAGATGGGTAATACAGTTATCCGATATTCTGAAACACTCGGCCAGTTCCTCGACCGATGATGCGCCGGTTTTCTCCTTTATGTTTTTTAAGAGGGAAAATGCATCAGCCACTGCTTTTGAGATTTTTTTCCGGTCGCGGATAATGCTTCCGGCAGATGACATTCTTTGCCTGATTTCAAAAAGAGCCATATAATTCAGATTTTGCTTACCAGAAGATAGCCAATAATCGGAAAGTTCAAGGACCGAAGAAACGATATCCCTTGAGGCTGTTAAAAAGCTGTCCCTTTCCTGTTCTGGTTCATTATATCTCCGGCTTATAAATTCTGCAGCACGTGCACTGCCTACCTGGCCTGAATTCAAGGCTGATCCGCCCGGCCTGTAAACGCCATGTGATCCGTTCACCTCGCCTACAGGAAAAAGGTGCCTGAGATCCGATTCCCACCATATATTGCCCTTCAGGCCCCCATTGTTATGCTGAGCGCAAATACCAGTTTCGATGGGTTCTGATGAAAGGTCAATACCATTATGACTGTAAAGTTCAACAGCCGGATAATTCATCGCCCTCAGCCTCTCAAACGGAGTGGATTGCAATGAACCTGAGTTAAACAGGTAACTATATACCTCATGATCCAGCTTGTCAGGCAGGAAATTATCTTTCCCTTTCCATAAAACATTTCGCCTGAAATCGATAAATACTCTCCTCCCTTTTTCTGCTCTCTCTTTAAATACAAGCAGGTCGATAAGCGAAGATCCAAATCTTTCAATTTTTGATGTATCGAAAGGCCACTGATAACCCTTCAGGAAAATCGCTTTCGTAAGAGTCGTGTAATCGGGAAAATAGTCATTCAGGAACTCTTTTTCATTCTTCCCTTTGCTGTCAACTGAATAATATCTCGGAATAACCTGCTGATAACTTCCCGACAGGTTCCATCTGAATTTCAGAGATGCTAATCCGAACTGTGACTCGGTAAGATTCTGACCTGTTGCTCCCGCCCTGAAAGCCATACCTATTGATCCGGTCTGTGACAAAGGATAAACACTTTCAGCATAAATATCCCCCGGACCGCCTGTTCCAAGGATAATATTCATGGCATTGAACAGGACAAATGCTTTTAACGGATCTTTGATTTGAAGGTCAATAGCAATGGCTCCGAATACTCTTGTTTTATTTTTGTCGGTCAGGAGTTCAATTACCTGATGGTTGTCAAGCACCCTGATTTTTTTCCTTTTCACTTCTTCAGAAAGAGATGTGAACATCATCTTTGATGTATAGGGACCTGCAGAAGTGGCTCTTGACCTGGGATCGTTATCGGTCTTATATCCTGCCCATGAACCGTATTTGTCATGTGGAAAAGGGACTCCCATATCAACAAGTTTCATAAATGCCTGCACTGATCCCTGAGCTTCACAAAGAGCAATATCACCATGCATGCACCTGCCTCTAAATAAATCCTGTGCCATGGCTCTGACGGAATCAGATTCATCGCCGCAGAGTGAAAGCTTATAATAGGTTTGCTTGTCAGACCCTGCATTATTTGAAGTCCCCGCACCCCATCGGGATGTCGCAAGGATAATATCCTTCTGTCCCATGGAATGAAGACTTACAGCTGCATTGAGCGATGCTGCACCACTGCCAATAATAAGTGTATTCAGGCTGTACAACCTGAAAGTATATCTGCCAACACTAATTGATTCACTTTCCATCGGCTATAAGTTTTTTAAGTTCCTCACCATATAAGTCACAGTCATGTATCACGCATCCAGCCGGCCTGAGATTTCTTATAAGCCTTGTACAGCCGGAGCATGTTATGCAGTACTTTCGCTTATCAGCTTTACCTGTATTGATCAGGTCCAGTGGCATCGAAGGGTATGAAAATGAATTCCTGCCGAATCCGATAAATGTAGATTTCCCGGTTTTTATCACTGCTGCTCCAACATTCGGTGAATAGTGTCTTAAATATGAATATGCCGAGCCAGTAACAGCTATTCCCGGAAAACTTGATTGAAAAAAACCCGTCCCGTTGATCATTCTCATCACTCCGTCCAGGGGATGTTCTGATGGCAATTCCTGCCCTGGTAAAGGATTATCATACGGTCGACTAACATGAGGATTATAATAAGGACTCCCCATTGTGATATTTAGAAGACCGATGCCTCGTGATTTAAGATGTCCTACAAGCAGTAGAGGCTCTGTAAAATCAGGTTGTCCGGACGCGTCAACACCAAATCCCCCTTCGTAAAGATCAGAAATTCCCATGCGTGTTGTTAACATTATTCCCGGAACCTCATCCCTGATCCTGTCGAATGTTTCAAGAAGAAACCTGAACCTCGGAAAGGTCTCTTCACCTCCAAAGATACTGTTCTTCCTAGTCCGCCCTGCAAGCAGGTCAACAAGCAGATAGCCATGGCAGGCTTTAAGGTCGACAGCATTGAAACCAGCCCTGAAAGCGAGCTTTGCTGCTTCAACAAACTGATCCATGATCCTTTTTAGTTCATCATCGGTAAATATATGAGGTTGAGATTTATCCAGCAGAGGATTTGGAGCGGCGACAGCTGGCTTTGGAATTCCTTCAGGCTTGCTGTAACGTCCTGAATGAGTAAGCTGGATTACAATAAGCGGATCAATTTTCAGCTTACCTGCATTCTTCCTTACCTCATCGTTTAGCCGGGCATAATTATCAGAGTTTTTCTTATGAATCCATAACTGGTGAGGATTCGAGCGACCATCATGAACTACAGAAACAGCTTCATACCAGATTATTCCGCTCCCGCCCAAGCCATAACGCAGGTATCGTCTCTTTGTAAGTCCCGATGGAGAGCCGTCATTTTCTGAATCGTATCCTTCCATAGGCTGAACTGCCAATCGGTTTGAAACTGAAAAACCCGGCAGCTGAAACGGCTTGAGCAAAGGGGTAATATCATCACTGAACGGAAGGTCGTATCCAAGAACTTTTGCCTTACGGATAAGATCTTCCTTGGTTTTATATTTGAACCTTTCGTGCATTAATTATATGCTAATTTGTAGATAAGCGTTGATTGTGCACACCTACATCGTCGAAATTACACGAAAATTTCTAAAGTATTATTGTTAATAATGGAAATCGGGAGAACTGAATCTGGGATTGACAACATTATTATATATTGATCCGAATGTATAAGTAAGTTCTATTCCTCCTTCGACACGATATTTTGTCGCAAGTTCTCTAAGCTGTAAAAGCCTCTCGGCTTCTGATACATTTCCCTTTTTGAGATTAAGCTGATCGTTAATATGAGCAATGCCTCCCTCTATCTGAATTGATAAACCTTTAAAAATTCTGACATTCAATGAAGTTATCAATTCAATTCTGTTTTTCGAGAAATCATGAAAATAATTTGATCCTATAAACAACAGATTTATATATCCCCACTTTTTCTGTATCTGGAATGCAATTTTAAGCCTTTCCAGATAGAGTGTTTCTTTCATTTTATTATATACAGTAGAGTCGATATAATTATTGAATTGAAATCCTGCTCCGTATAAAATTCTTAGCTGCCTGTGGGTTGATTCGGAATAAGGGTAAATATCGTACTCAACTGAAGGCAGGAAATCGGTTGTGAAATCATAATTTTCACGGGTTGAAGATCCAAGATCCCATTGCAAACCAGCTGACCAGTGTTCACCAAGGCTTTTAGCGAACAAATTATTTATATTCAGAGAACTGGTTGTGTAAGTATTTGAACTGACTGAGTCTGTATTGACATTTTCTATGAATTTTTCCCTGTTAAAGAAATGATCCATTTCTATTTCAAGTTTAATATCCGGAGTTACTTTACTGATATTGATAGAGTTTCTAAGTTCAAGCTGCTTATTCGCTTCTTCCGATTCAAACTGAGGTTCAGTTGATAATTCAAAAACCCAGTAATTCCATCTGTCAATTACCTCTTCGACCTCCAGTTCTTTATTATGTTTTATTTCAATTTCATGAAATAAAGGAGTTTTAGCCACATATCTCATCAGTCCCATCTTTAACATGTTGGTCCGTTTTTCCCTGATTAAAGTGTTTGTCTGATCAGGACTTGTTGTATAAATAAGAGTGTCATTAAGTCCCTGGAATTTACCCAGTCCCTGGAAAGTAAAAGTAAACTGGTCGCCTCCGCTACCTGCATCCTGTTTGGTTACAAGGATATATACTTCAGCTTCCTTGACATCCCTTACATAGTTAATGTAAGGGATTTCCTGCCTCGTATAATTCATATCACAGTCATTGCAGTCAAAAAAGACCTTAACTGCTCCTGCCCTTACAGTATCATGCACAGATATAATTTCCTGCGACAATATATTTAATGGGAGGATTATTGCTATTATTATGAACAGCAATTTTATTTGATTCTTTCTTTCCATAAGAATTTGGNATTCAAATTAATTTCATTACACTTCCTGCAATTCGGGAAAATATTCATGCTCTGTTTAACCAGTTTCAAATATCAGGATATAACTGTGGTGAATATCTTACAGGAATGTTTGATTAAATGCAAATTAATGTTTTTTAACAATCTGAAGAATNCTTATCATTAATCTGGTTCTTTTTCTTCATCTTCATCCAACCATTCATAGACCGGTTCCTGTGGTCCTTCTTTCCTGTAGTTTACCGCCAGTATGATGCCGGACATGAATCCAAGCATATGCGATTCCCATGAGACATTCCTGTAAACATCCGGGAAAATACCCCAGACCATCGATCCATAAAGGAATACAATTAATAATGACAACGCAACAAGCCTGAAATATTTCCTGATAAGCCCGCTGAAAAAGAGGAATGAAGCGAGTCCGTATATCAATCCGCTTGCCCCGATGTGCCATGCAGCTCTCCCTGCAAGCCAAACGAAAAATCCTGTAAGGAAGTAGGTCCAGAGCGAGACCTTTACAGCTATTTCGGAATAGAAATAAAAAAGGGCGGTTCCCAGGAAGAAGAGTGGAAGGGAGTTGTTAAACAGATGCCCAAAATCTGAATGGATCAGAGGTGAAAAGATGATCCCCGGCAATCCTTTTACCGAAAGAGGAAATATACCCAGGTTTGAAAGATCAAGATCAAACAGTACTTCGATAATTTTTACAAGCCACATAATGAAAACGAAAACACCAGGGAGCAGCATACTTAAAAGTATCCGCTTTCTGAAAAGAGCGCCTTCAGTTTTCATATCGGCTCCGGAGTGGGACATGGCTTTTTGTCTTGAGATCTTAAAGTCTTGCAGTATAAATGGTTTTGCTGTTTTGCGGTTCTGCGGTTATGCAGGTTGTTTTAGTTTAATGTCATTAATAAAATGATAATCTGCACCACCCCTGTATAACTTGAATAACAGCATAACAGCATAACACAAATTAGTTTTAATCTTTTTCAGGGAATACTATACCGGCTGAATTCCTGATACTGTCTAGTGTTTTCATAAGGTTTCGGCTGAATGAAAGCGGAACTACGGGACTCTCTTTGAGGTCCTGGTCAAGACAATTCATTACCTCTTCGGCCTCCCAATGATATCCGAGAGCCGGCGGACTAAAAACGAATGTCTCCTTTTCCTGGTCATGCAGACCCAGGATGACCCTCTGGTTCATATCACGTCCGCGAGAAACAGTCAAGTTGCCTTTTTCGCAGAGGATATCGCATCCAATACCAATGTTTGTCTTAAAAGAGCTGTAAATGGTTGCCATCCTGCCATTGTTATACTTAAATATGGCGCTGATTGATTCTTCTGAGCCGGTTTCTCCAAATGAAGCTGAGGCTTTGATCTCATCCGGAACACCCATAAATGTCAGGGCATCTATAACGGGATATATTCCAATATCATGAAGAGAACCCCCTCCGAGGGAAATACTAAACTTACGATCGGCCGGGTCAAAGGGAGGATTGAACGAAAAGAATCCGTGAAGATGAATTACTTTTCCCAATACTCCAGATTCCAGAATCTCAATTGTTTTCTTATAAAATGGCTGAAAAGGAGGCCATAAAGCTTCCATCAGAAAAACGCTCTGGTTGCCGGCTTCCCTGATCATTTCATCCACTTCCCTGCTGTTCAGTGCAAAAGCTTTCTCGCATATAACAGCTTTTTTATTTTTCAGGCAGAGTATTGTCTGATCGTGATGAGATGAATGCGGTGATGAAATATAGATAATATCCACCTCGGGGTCTNCTGCTAGCTCTTCATATGNGCCATAATATTTCTTAAAACCATGATTTTTTGCAAATTTTTCTGCCCTGCTAATGTCTCTTGATCCGACAGCATGTAATTCTGCATTTTCAAGGAATTTGAGGCCGTTTGTGAATTTCGCCGCCATTTTGCCCGGTGCCAGGATTCCCCATTTGTATAACTTTTTCATGATTGAAATGTTTTGATAAATATAGGAATTCTGACAGTAAGGTCAATTTTAGAATATATCTAAACCCATTCTCAAGGACTTTTTCACCAGCTCCCTGGAGGATGAGTTCATTTATCATCTAATTCAGTCTTTTTGTGCTTTACTTTCACAATAAATACATCATAACAGAATTTATCTTAAAATTTCTATCTTTCTTATCTTCTTGATTATCTTTTTATTGCAAAATATTTTTAATGATACATTAATTTTTCAGTACTATGTATTGCATAGTATATTAATATTTATATATCTTTGCATTGTATAGTTGTATATTATATATAGTAGTAAAAATTGTAAGGTTCTATGAAAATTACAGTAAGTATAAATCTTGGAGGTTACTCCTTCGATATCGACGAAGATGCATATTCAGAGCTTAAAAGGTACCTTAAGAATCTGGACCTGCACTTTGCTGGTGAAGAGAGTTCCTCAGAAATCCTGTCAGATATTGAAGCCAGGATGGCAGAAATTCTTCGAACAAAACTGACCGGATACAAACAGGTAATAACAATAGCCGATGTAACTGAGGTCATTTCAATTATGGGAAATCCTGAAGATATTTCCGACAATGAAGGACCTACGCGCAAAGAGAAATTTTCAAAACCAGGTGCTCATCGTATGTACCGCGATCCTGATAAAAGGATAATCGGGGGAGTATGTTCTGGTATGGGTGCATACTGGGATATCGAACCATGGATAATCAGGGTAATTTTCTTTGCTCTGGCCATGGGTGGCGGTCTGGGTATTCTTATATATCTGATACTTTATGTTGTTCTCCCCGAAGCAAAGACCACCGCTCAGAAGATCGAAATGAAAGGCGATCCTGTGAATATTCATAACATAAAAGATTCGGTAAAGAAAGAATTTGATACCGTGAGAAAGAATATGAAATTATAAAACCCCCCACCCCCCTAAAAGGGGATCAAATAAGTCCATTCATGTGATTTTGGGGAATCAGAAAGATTAAACACTTAAAATTGAATAATATGGATCTGGAAAATACAAAAGCACAGATGCGCAAAGGGATTCTCGAGTATTGCATTTTGTCGGTATTATCGAAGAATTCCTGCTATGCAAGCGATATCATAAAAGAACTTAAGGAAGCAAAGGTGATTGTCGTTGAAGGAACACTCTACCCGCTGCTGACAAGGCAAAAGAATGCGGGTCTGCTTAGCTACCGCTGGGAAGAATCGCAGCAGGGACCTCCAAGAAAATACTATGAACTTACAACGGAAGGGAAGGAATATCTTGCCGATCTGGATAATTCGTGGGAGGAGCTTGTGGAATCAGTTAACCTCATCAGGACAAGATAACCGTTTACTAACCTATTAAAACAAGAAACGATGGATAAAACAATTAAAATAAATCTTGGCGGCACACTGTTCCATATCGATGAGGATGCCTACAAAATATTGCGCCGCTATTTACAGGACATTGACAACAGGTTAAAAAACACACCCGGCGGAGCTGAAACTATTGAGGACATTGAAAACCGCATTGCTGAAATTTTCCTGTCACAAGGAGGAACTGCAGGAGTGATATCAGTGGAGAATGTTGAGGCCATGATCACTGTAATCGGCAAGCCTGAGGAGTTTGATACCGGTAGTGATACAGAACAGACGAATGCATCATATAATCGCTCGGCCACATATAAAAAAATGTACAGGAATCCTGATGATTTAATAATAAGCGGAGTATGCGGAGGACTTGGAACATATCTTAATATTGAGGCAGTATGGGTAAGGCTGATTTTCATAATTTTCACATGCTTTTTCGGTATAGGATTCTTTGTTTATGTCGCTCTCTGGGTTGCGCTCCCATCAGCCATTTCAGATGCCCAGAAAAGGGAAATGTACGGACGGGATGATTATGCCCTGGTTGTGCAGAAAAAAGAAAAAGGCTATTCTCTTGCTTCCACTGGTAGCAATTATTCCAGCCCTGGACCCAGAGGCTCCAGTGTTGGAAATGCATTTAATGAAGTGTTCAGAGCAATTGGCGCGGTTATTTTTATAATTGTTAGAATCTTTCTGATAATAACAGGGATATCCTTTGTTCTGTTCGGCTTCTTTGCACTAGTATCATTCGTTATGGTCTTCTTCTTTAAATACCCTGGGTACTTTTCAACTCATTCTTTTGGAGTAAACCTCTTCTATTTGCCTGATTTCCTTAACTATATTGTCAATCCTGCTATTGCACCATGGATCCTGGTCCTTACCTTCCTGGTAATCCTCTTGCCTCTTCTGGCCATAATATACTGGGGTGTAAAAATGATTTTCTGGTTTAAGGCTAAAGATGGAATTGTAAGTATTGCCGGATTGATAATATGGGTTATAAGTGTTGCAGCACTTTCTATTCTTCTATTTAATGAAGGAATAAGTTTTGCCGAGACTGCCAAATCAGTATCGGAACAGGTAATCGAAAAAGCCCCGACAGATCTTTATATTGTGTCGGGCAATAAAGTAGCTGATCTTCAATTTGATAAGGAAATATCTTTTGATGAGGAAGATTACAATGTCTACTTTATAGACGATAATAAAGGATTATACATCGGAACAGGACTGAACATCAATACTTCTGATGATAAATCGATAAAAATAAACATCCGGAAACGTTCAGCCGGACGAAGCAGAATTGACGCTACAAGAAAAGCTGAAAGCATAATGTATAACTACAGGGTAACGGGCGACACAATCTTCATAGATGAATATTTTACAATCCCTGCAGGTACCAAATGGTCATTTGATGATGTCCGGGTGACCCTAAATATTCCTGAAGGAACCAGGATTCATTTTGATAAAACAACTGAGAATATGTTCCGTCAGCATAATTCCGGCAATGACTGGATATGGGGCCAGGATGAAGACGACAAAGAATTTGTCAGGTCCGGAAATGGAGACAATCAATGGGTAATGACTGATGAAGGCATTAGAAGAATTTCAGATAAGACAGAAAGAACTAAATAATCCATGTTGCTGGTTGCTGGTTGCTTGTTGTTTGTTGTTATAAAATATCATTTAAAAGTTTACATATTTTAGGAGAAATTAAGCATGAATCCATATAAATTTTACAACGAAAAAACCAGCACCCAGCAACTAGCAACCAGCACCTTGTATTAAACTGCTTCTTGTTTTTCATTCCTGATACTTTCATGACAATCCGGTGTCCAGAAATGGGTGCCGGATTTTTTATTTCGCCATTGTATTGTTAATGGATAAAAATTTAGGTCCCGGGTCAATTCATTTGCTTAAATTAGATATCGTTTTACCTAATACGCCATAATGCCATGAAAAGATTATTTGTTCCGGTTATTCTTTTATTATTCTTTCTCCCGTGTGTTTCGCAGGAAATACCAATGGTATCAGACACTATTCGAAAGGATGCTCTTAACGTATTTATGCAAAGCTCTGATTACTTCTTTGATGAAAGCACTGATCACATACACAGGGAAATTCCTTATGTTAATTATGTCAGAGATATCAAGGATGCAGGAGTATATATAATTCCCACGAGACAGAGAACAGGTTCAGGAGGATATGAAAACACCTGCTTCCTGGTAGGTCAGAATGAATATGCCGGGATGCGTGACACGCTCAAATTCGTTACCACACCGGATGAAACCACTGAAAGGTACAGGCAGAAATTAGTCAATACCCTGAAAATGGGATTGATGCGATATGTGGCGAAAACCCCGCTCGCCCAGTATATGAATATCAGTTTTAGCCAGCCTCTCTCTGAGACTGTTTCCTCAGATAAATGGAATAGCTGGGTTTATAGTGCAAGCTTTAATGCTTATAGCTCAGGACAATCTACTTATAATTTTGGATACCTCTACGGGGAATTGTCAGCCAACAGGATTACTGAAAAATCGAAATTTGAATCAAGCTTTGGCATAGATTTTCAAAGTGACAGGACCACCTACCAGGACACGACTTATAAAAGCACTATCAGTGATAAGGGCGGTTATCTATCGTATGTAAAAAGTATAAATAATCATTGGTCTGCAGGAGGCCTGACATATGTTCAGAGCTCAACCTACTCAAACTACGATTTATCTGTAAGAATTGCCCCCGGGATTGAATATGATGTTTTTCCATATTCGGAATCAACCCGTCGTATACTTACGTTCCTATACCAGGCGGGCGTGGAAATAAACAATTACACCGACGAGACACTCCGTTTCAAATACAAGGAAACCGTAGGATATCATTCGCTCGCTGCATCAATATCGCTTATCCAGAAATGGGGATCGGTAACTGGCGCATTAACCTGGCAAAATTACATGTTCGACTGGTCGTACTACAGGCTGCGTTTTAATACCAGTGCCAGCATAAGGATTTTTAAAGGTTTTTCTTTCAACATTTCCGGCAGTGTGGCTTCTGTCCATGACCAGATTTCACTTCCAAGAGGAGAGGCTTCTCTGGAGGATGTTCTTCTCAGGAGAAAGATGCAGGCAACAGAATATCAATATTATACCAGTTTTGGTTTTTCATATACTTTCGGATCTATTTACAATAATGTTGTAAATCCACGTTTCGGAAGAGCGTTATACTAGATTAAATTGAAAGGTATTTGATTCTCTGACTTATAGGGCGATGTTTCAAGACAAAAGATAAAAGGAAAAAGATTAAGTGAAAGTGAAGAGAAATAATCTTTATGAGTGGTGTTGGGGATATAAACAAAATAAAATACTGCAGATACGATGAATAAAATAGAAGCAGTTTTAGCTCTGCTTTCCCTCTCTTTGTGTGCTTATCCTCAGGACGATTGCTTGACAAAAGAATACATTATTGATTCCCTGATGAAGGCGCATATTGTTCAAACCGGAAAACACCCGGTTTATAATTTTTTACTCTATACGAAGAATTTTACATCGGGATGTGAAATTAATAAAGGAATAGGTACAGTTGGAAGGAACCACACCAAAATAGACAACGATTATCAGTTCAATACGGCCAGCATAACAAAAACCATGGTAGCTACAATAATTCTTCAGCTTGAAGAAGAGGGCAAACTGAGTATTTCTGATAAGGCAGGAAAATATGTAAATGACTTAGACTTTTTGAAATTCAGGAAGTTCCATTACTTCAAAAGAAAGGCTTATGCTGATTCCATAACTGTTGAAATGCTTATGAATCACACCTCGGGTATTGCAGATATTTTTACAGATGCTGCCTTTAGATTTAATATCAGTGTTCTGCTTCACAAGCAAAGACAGTTTACTCCTGAAAAAGTGATAAAGAGGTATTACAGGTACAGGCTTAATAAAAAAGCATTCAATAAGCCAGGGGAAGGATATCATTATTCAGATATTAATTATATGCTGCTTGGATTTATAATCGAAAATATTACAGGCAAAAAGCTGCATGAGTCAATACGTGAAAGGATCATCAGTCCATTAAATCTGAAAAATACCTATTTCGAATTTTACGAACCGAGGCAAGGTAACCTGAAAAGAATTGATGCATTTCTGAACAGAATCAATATGACAGCAAAGATCAATACATCATATGAATGGGCTGGCGGGGGAATCGTTTCCACAACTCAGGAACTGGCAACTTTTATAACAGAGCTTTTCAATGGAAGGTTTTTTTCGAACAGCACCACTCTTAATAAAATGATGAACACTTCGCAATCCAAAAAATTCGGGGCGACATATGGCCTTGGGCTGATCAGGTATGAAATTGATGACATGACCTTCTATGGCCACGGTGGATTCTACGGATCTATTATGGTTTACAACCCGGTAAATAAGCTGGTTCTTTGTGCGAACATCGGTCAGGCTATCCCACCTTATGATTCAGGGGCACTGGCAGAGAAGATTATCAGAATAATGTTAAACAAAGAAAAAAATGACTTGCTTTGAAAATATGTTAATTTTTCTTTCTGGAGGTTGAATTACCTTTTAGTCAATTGGACAATCAATAAACAATTATTTCAAGAATATGAAGTTATAATTTTTAAGCCTTCATATATATGAATAGTACCAAATCGCTTAAAAATTCGGGAACCAGGGCTTTGCCTTTGTTTAAGAGTATTTATTTAATGCTTTTTGCAAATCTGATCCTGCTGGCAGGCTGTTCGCGTTATCAGTATATGTATGTCAGCAGTCATCTCGTTCAGAATGATAAGAAGGAATTTATAGTGGAAAATGATTCCGTTCAGATAAAATATACTTTTACCGGAGAGAATTTCCCATTGACAATCACTCTGTTTAACAAACTTCGTCAGCCGATTTATATTGATCTGGAACGATCGACAGTAGTTATGAACAATATGCAGATGGAAGGTCCTTTCTACAGGGAAAATCAAATCAGCTTTGTTGCTCCGCTATCGTACGCAACTCTTTACAGTAATCCTTTAAAGGATCGGTTATTGGAACTTAGTCCGAAGGATTCCTCAATGCATGAGGTGACAAAAACTCAGCTCGGAGTAGTTTATTCATTTGATGAAGCAACAACCCCGATCTATTTCAGGATTATTCTGGCATTAACTGTTAATGATGACTATTCCTATCCGACTTTTTTTGATTATTCATTCTGGGTTTCAGATATCCTTCAGACTTCTGCCGGTCCGAAATCGATACCGGATAAGCCATCTAATCAATTCTACATTGCAAAAACCACGGCAACAGGAAAAGTTTTATCGTGGTCGGGATATATTTTATTATTGCTTCTTTCCACTTTACTATTAGCTGCCTTAGGAGGATAGTGTCAGCACAAATGCATGAATTTAAAAACTAAAACAGCATTGAATGAAATCCAAACTTGATAAAGCAATTCTTGACTCAATGAGCAGGAATCCCAACAACTGGAAAGGAATATTTTATTATAATCCCGGGGACTCAAGATTAATAGTGCGTAAAATCAATCCATCGATGGGATGGTCTTTTAATTTTGCGAGTCCATATTCTTACATAACACTAGCCTTCATTATTCTGATTACAATTGCGGCTATCGTGTTCCTTAAATAAGATAATATGAAAAATACAGTTATTCTGGGTTTCTTATCAATTGTACTCTTTATTTCACAAGAGCAGATAAATGCACAGACCGAAAAAGGAAAATTCTTTATTGGAGGTTCAAGCAGCCTTGGATTTACCTCTTATGCAATAAAATGGGAAACAAATTATGGAAGTGGCGAACAAGGCAAATTCAGAAATCTGGATCTTATAGCAGAGTCAGGTTATTTCGTTTTCAATAACTTTGCTGCCGGATTGGAGATCCCTTTCAGCTATTCAAAAGAAATAGAAGATAACGATTATTATAGTT
>WSSedA1B2DRAFT_1000061_pt1 | contig 18926 bp, 14 predicted proteins | sample WetSurSiteA1Bulk_FD_9465 | JGI IMG/M metagenome (IMG submission 9465) | reverse complement strand
CAAAGATTGCTCCTACAAGGAAGAACAAAACCAGCCATTCATTACTCATAAAACCATGTATTAACTAAAATTCAGGTCGCGTAAAATTAAAATTATTTTCTTATCTGTGAAATTATTAACAACAAGTATTAAGTGATAATTATCACTCGCTCCTTTTAAGGGTAAATAATCTTAAAATGATTTTATTCATATAGGGATTGTATTTAAATAATTACTTTTAGCATTTATTTTCTGACATTCACAATATTCATATCTAAATATTATTGTATGAGTTCAGATCCCCACATTTTGGCAATTTCCGGACTTGGCGATGAAGTTCTGGAACATACTGAAGTAAAGGTAAGCCATTGCTATCAGTGCGGAAAGTGCTCAGCTGGCTGTCCGCTTTCAGAAGAAATGGATTATCCTCCCAGTGTAATAATGAGAATGCTGCAAACGGGTAATCCAGAACTCGAGGAGAAAGTACTCCGGTCTTTCTCGATCTGGGTTTGCCTGACATGCGAAATGTGTTTCGCACGCTGCCCTATGAGTATCGATATTCCCAAAATGATGGATTTCCTAAGGGAAAAATCAATTAAAGAGAAAAAGGCCAATAAGAAAGCCAAAGAGATTATTGCTTTTCATAAATCATTTCTTGATTCAATCCGATATACCGGACGACTATATGAAATAGGGCTGTTTGTCAGCTACAAGATCAGAACACTAAGGATACTTGATGATATGGATCTGGCTCCAAAAATGATCATGCGCGGTAAACTGAATATAATTCCAGAGCTGATTAAAGACCGAACAGGAGTTGCTTCAATCTTCAGGAAAACAGTTAAAAAGAATAAAAACTAAATATATGACTCTCGGATTTTATCCCGGCTGCTCCCTGAAAGGATCCTCACGCGAATATGCAGAATCGGTCCTTGCTGTTGCAAATGCATTTGATATTCAGATAAGGGAGATCACTGACTGGAATTGTTGCGGGGCAACAGCAGCACATAATATGAATAGGGAATTGTCCTTTTCATTACCTGCACGGATACTTTCTCTTGCTGAAAAACAGGGTTTACAAGAGATAGTTGTACCATGCGCAGCTTGCTACAGCCGTCTTACAGTTACAAAGCATGAGCTGGCAAAAGATCCGGTGCTTAAAAACGCTGTCACTGAAGCAAACGGCCTTGATTACAGTGGAGCTGTCGAGGTTCTGAACATCATACAGATGCTCAATAAATATGTCACACCGAATCTGGAAAGCCATGTTGTAAGACAATTCGACCACAAAGTTGCATGTTATTATGGATGTTATCTCATCAGGCCGCATGAAATACTGAAGTTTGACCGTGAAGAAGACCCTCAATCGATGGATGAGCTTATGCTGAAGGCAGGTGCAACTCCAATTGACTGGGCGTTCAAAACGGAATGCTGCGGGGCAGGGTTATCTGTATCCAGAACAGCCTCAGTGGGAAGACTATCAGGTAAGATCATAGGTGACGCAAAAGACAGGGGTGCTGAGGTTATGATAGTTGCCTGTCCGATGTGCCATTCAAATCTTGATATGCGCCGTAATTCAATTAACGAATACCTTGGAGAGAAAGTTGATATACCGGTGCTTTATATAACTCAGGCACTCGGTCTGGCAATCGGTCTCGAAAGAAAGGTGTTAGGCCTCCAGAGGCATTTTGTAAATGTAACAGTTTGATAATTAACTAGTATATCTAACAAGGTAGTATGTCAAAAATAGGAGTATTTGTCTGTCATTGCGGGGAGAACATAAGTGCAACAGTCGATTGCGTAAAGGTTGCTGAAACAGCCGGCAAATATGATGGGGTAACTTTCAGCATTGATTACAAATATATGTGCTCCGATCCCGGGCAAACGATAATAAAGAATGCTATAAAGGAGAAGGGGCTTACAGGAGTAGTGGTGGCATCATGCTCCCCGAGAATGCATGAGCCTACTTTCAGAAAAGCCTGCGCTGAAGCCGGATTAAACCCTTATATGTGCGAAATGGCCAACCTGCGCGAACATTGTTCATGGGTGCATGAAAAGGGAGAAGAAACCACTGAAAAAGCAATTGATCTTGTCAGAATACTTGTCGAAAAAATTAAGTACAATCAGTCACTTGACGCTATTAAGGTTCCTGTCACGAAAACAGCATTGGTGATCGGAGGCGGTATTGCCGGTATCCAGGCAAGTCTCGACATAGCAAATACCGGCCACAAAGTAATTCTGATCGAGAAAGATCCGTCGATCGGAGGCCATATGTCGCAGCTTTCAGAAACATTTCCGACACTCGACTGCTCACAGTGTATACTTACACCCAGGATGGTCGAAGTCGCACAACATCCTGATATCACCCTGTATACATACGCTGAACTTGAAAGCCTGGAAGGATTCATCGGTAACTTCAAAGCGAAGATCCGGCGGAAGTCTAAAAGCATCGATGAAAAGCTATGCACCGGTTGCGGATTATGCACTACCAAGTGTCCCAATAAAAAGATCCCCAGCGAGTTTAATGAGGGACTCGGGACAAGACCCGCAATATATGTGCCCTTCCCTCAGGCTGTTCCGAACAAGCCTGTAATCGACAAGGTTAATTGCACATATTATACAAAAGGTAAATGCCGCGTATGTGAAAAGGTCTGTCCCACACAGGCAATCCGCTTTGACCAGGAAGATCAGATAGTTGAAGTTGAGATAGGAGCTATTGTTATAGCAACCGGCTTCACTGTCAAGCAGCCTGATTTCTTCCCGGAATATGGCTATGGAAAATACCCTGATGTAATTACCGGACTTCAGTTCGAGCGTCTTGCCTCAGCCTCCGGTCCTACTCTTGGAGAAATTAAAAGGCCTTCAGATGGCAAGATCCCGGAAAAGATTGTATTCGTTGCATGTGCCGGTTCGCGCGACCAGGCAAAAGGGATCCCCTACTGTTCAAAAATATGTTGCATGTACATCGCAAAACATGCAATGCTGTATCAGCATAAGGTACATGGCGGAAAATCTTATGTTTTTTATATGGATATAAGAGCCGGAGGAAAGATGTACGAGGAATTCGTCAGAAGGGCAATTGAGGATGACGGTGTCAATTATGTACGCGGCAGGATATCAAGAATTTATGAGAAGAATGGTAAACTTATTGTAAACGGAGCCGATACATTATTGAATGCAATGCCTGTCGAAATTGAAGCTGATATGGTTGTCCTTGCAACTGCCGGTGTTGCAAATGAAGGCGCCGAAGAACTGGCACAAAAATTACATGTTTCGTACGATCCCTATCACTTCTTCGCAGAAGCTCATCCAAAATTAAAGCCTGTCGAAACAAACACTGCAGGAATTTTTCTGGCCGGTGCATGTCAGGCTCCCCGCGACATACCTGAGTCTGTAGCAATGGCATCAGGAGCTGCAGTTAAAGTAGCAGCATTATTCTCGCAGGATGAGCTTACTCGTGAGCCTCTGATTGCGGTCGTTAACCGCCAGGCAGCTCCTGTTTATTCTTCATGTGTGGGTTGCTTCCTGTGCCAATCTGCATGCCCTTACCAGGCAATTGAAAGGGAGGATATTAAAAACCGGGCAGGAGAGGTGATAAAGAGTGTTGCCAAAGTAAATCCCGGCCTTTGCCAGGGTTGCGGTACATGTGTTGCTTTCTGCCGCACCAAATCGATTGACATACAGGGCTATACACATGAGCAGGTCTATTCCGAAGTTATGGCTTTACTGAATGAATATTAATATGATTAATAATGGCTGATTTTGAACCAAAAATAGTGGCTTTTGTCTGCAACTGGTGCACTTATGCCGGAGCGGACCTGACAGGTACAAGCCGCATCAAATATGCATCAAATGTCCGTATAATAAGATTCCCCTGTACAGGTCGCATCGATTATATGCTACTGCTGAAAGCATTTGATGAAGGAGCCGACGGTATAATGATATCAGGATGTCACCCTAACGATTGCCATTACACTTCAGGTAATTTCCATGCCAGGAGAAGGTGGATAATGTTCCGTTCACTATGCGAATTTATAGGCATCGACACGAGACGGATAATTTTTTCATGGGTCTCTGCAGCAGAAGGAGCCAGATGGGCTGAACTTGTAAATTCTACAGTCGCTTCAATTCGAGAATTAGGGCCATATAATGAATATCAAAATATTGCTAAGAAATCTGTTATGGAGGTAAATAATGGATGATTTAAGAAAAAGAGCCAGGGTGCTTCTTGAGACCTCAGAAGTTAAGGTTGTTATCGGGTATGAGCAGGGAACAGCTGGTAAGACTCGTGCACTTTTTGTAGAAAAACCTGACGATGCCGACAGATTAATATTTGATAACCATTGTATCCAGAACCTGGCAGCCTATGTTACTAAGGCAGAGGTGAAAAACAAGGGCAGAATGGCAATTGCGGCTACTTTACCGGTAATGAGAAGTATAATCCAGCTTGCTTCCGAACACCAGGTCAGTGACAATAATCTGGTTGTTCTTGGAATTACTCCTGAAAGGAAACTGGTTGAGTTCGGTAACCTGACGGAAGTAGAAACATTCGTTCATCAGTATGAAATAGAGATTGATACAACCTACAGGGAAAAGCTTGACAGGCTTGACAAAATGGCGCCGTCGGAAAGATGGAAATTCTGGATTGATGAATTATCTCCCTGTTTTAAATGTTATGCCTGCCGTGCCGCATGCCCGATGTGCTATTGCAGCAGGTGTACCGTTGATTTCAATCAACCTCAGTGGATACCTGTTCCATCACATGAGCTTGGTAATCTTGAATGGCATATCATGAGAGCGGTCCATCTAACCGGCCGGTGTATCGACTGTGATGCATGCTATAATGCGTGCCCTCTCGGGATCCCGCTAAACCTGCTTACAAAGAAAATGATTGAGGATGTCAGAGCAAACTTTGAAGGTTACCAGCCTTCTCTTAACAGAGGACATCTTATGTCGACATATAAACCTGATGATAAGGAAAATTTTATACAATAAAATATGAGTATTGATAAGCATTTAATCAGGAAGGATTCGCTGGAAAAGCTTTTCGATATCTTAAAGCAGAACAGTAAAAAAATATATGCTCCTGTGCCGAAGAACGGCAAATTATCATTCAAAGAGGCAGAAAGCTACTCAGAAATCCCGACTGGTTATATTCAGACTACCCAGTCCTCAAAGGAAGTTGCATTTCCCCGTACTGAAAAACTGCTTGATTATTCTAAAAGCAACGAAGGGATAACGGTAAAGGGCATTAAAATTGATGATTTTCCTGAGATTATTCTCTGGGGTGTAAGACCATGTGACGCTATGGGTATCGACCAGATAAGTGCAATTTTCAACTGGGATTATAAGGATGAGATTTACAACAGCCGTTTGTCACGTGTTACAATTCTTGGATTCAGCTGCAGCAAAGCAGATGAGTACTGTTTCTGTACATCGGTTGGAGGAAATCCGGGAAATACTGAAGGAAGCGATATCCTCTTCACCCGGCTTGGTGACGATGGTGATTATCTGGCAGAAGTACTGACTGGTAAAGGATCAGCCATAACATCAATGTTACCGGGGCTTTTTGAGAAAGCCGGTGAAATAAAAAAGGAGAAATTTCTGGCTGATATTCCGATAAAATTTAAAAACGAGGAAATACGGAAAAAACTTGAAAATTTCTTTGAAAGCGACCAATGGATTGAGCATTCGCTCAAATGCCTGGGTTGCGGGGCTTGTGCCTACGTCTGCCCGACATGTGCATGCTTTGATATTCAGGATGAATCGCACGGTAAGTCCGGATCGCGTGTAAGGTGCTGGGATTCATGCGGATTTTCACTTTTTACACTTCATACCTCAGGTCATAATCCAAGGGAGGTTCAGTCACAGAGATGGAGACAACGAATCATGCATAAGTTTTCATATATGCCCGACAGGCTATCTGTTTATGGCTGCACCGGATGCGGCCGCTGCTCAAGAGCCTGTCCGGCCGACATGAATATTCTTGAACAATTAATTTCAATTCAGGAGGCTGCTGTATGACAGACAATTTATATATGCCATACCTCATGAAGATCGAGAAGGTCACTTATGAGGCACCGGGAGTAAAAACATTCATGCTGAAATTCGTCAATGAGGAAGATCAGCACAATTTCACCTTTAAAGCAGGCCAATTTGGCGAGTATTCTGTTTACGGAGTGGGTGAATCGACTTTCTGCATTGCATCATCACCGACGCGCGAGGGATATATTGAATGCACTTTCCGGCAGACAGGAAAGGTTACCAACGCTCTCTCAGGCTGCGAGGAAGGCAGCATAATCGGATTCCGTGGTCCCTATGGTAATACTTTCCCTATCGATGAATGGAAAGGGAAAAACCTGCTCTTTATTGCCGGCGGGATAGCATTGCCCCCGATGCGCTGCGTGATCTGGAATGCACTTGACCTGAGGGATAATTTCAAAGACGTGACAATTATTTATGGAGCAAGGTCTGTTAAAGATCTGGTTTACAAACACGAACTTCAGGACTGGCAGGGTCGTAAAGATGTAAAACTCATTACTACAGTTGATCCGGGAGGAGAATCACCCGACTGGAAGGGTGAGATCGGCTTTGTTCCTACTATAGTTGAAAAAATTGCTCCTTCATCTGTTAATACTATTGCAATTGTTTGTGGTCCGCCTGTGATGATAAAATATACTTTCCCTGTTCTGGCAAAACTCGGTTTTACTGATGAAAATATTTTTACAACCCTGGAAAACCGTATGAAATGCGGCTTCGGAAAGTGCGGACGGTGTAATATCGGCAAGTATTATGTCTGCAAGGATGGCCCGGTGTTTACAGCTGCCCAGCTTAATGAGCTGCCTGACGAATATTAAGAAAAAAAGACTTCCTGAGTAATGCCAGCAGCCTGTTAGCTTTTGTTAGTATTTTTTGTTCAATGCGGCGTTTCCCTCGTCTATAATCGGTGTTTTAAGCGTCAATTTTAAAAACAGTAAGCCAATTGTCCCCGCAATAAATGAACCGATAAAAATTGCAATTTTTGAGGTATTAATCATTTCTGGAATGTTAAATGCAAGAAGTACGATAAAAATTGACATAGTAAATCCAATGCCACCCAAAAAACCTACTCCAATTATATTTGTCCATTTCAAGTCTGAAGGCAACGAGCAAAGACCCAGACTTACTCCGAGTAAAGAAAAGAGCCAAATTCCCAATGGTTTTCCAATTACCAACCCAGCCATAATGCCTAAACTATAATTTTGCCCCAAACCATAAATCAAATTATTATCTATTGAAATACCAGTGTTGGCTAATGCAAATAAGGGCAGAATAAGGAAAGCAACGGGTTTGTCTAGGAAATGTTGAAGGACGTAAGATGGTGATTCTTCACTTCCATCTCCAAACGGTACTGCGAAAGCCAATAAAACACCAGTTATTGTTGGATGAACTCCTGAAGCGGACATAAAATACCACATAGCGACACCACCAATTAAATATGGAATTAAGTTATAAACTTTTAATCTGTTGATTAACAGTAAAAAACAAAATATAGCAAGAGCGATGATGACATTTACGAATGATAACGTAGCTGTATAAAAAACAGCAATAATTATAATTGCACCCAAATCGTCAATTACTGCTAAAGCAGTCAAAAATATTTTCAATGATGCAGGGACACGATTACCTAAAAGAGATAAAATTCCAATTGCAAAAGCAATGTCCGTTGCCGTAGGAATACCTGTTCCAGATTGAGCGTTTGTCCTTAAATTAAATATTAGAAATATTCCAGCAGGAATGACCATACCGCCAATTGCACCAAATATTGGCAATACTGCATTCTTAAAGTCTGAAAGTTCCCCTTTATAAATTTCTCGCTCTAACTCCAGACCAATTAATAAGAAGAAAATGGTCATTAGTCCGTCATTAATCCAATGTACGATACTATGTCCACCAAATTCCAGGTTCCAAAAATTTGTGTATGTAAATTGCCAAGGTGAATTAGCCAGTCCCAGTGATAGTATTGTCAAAGAAACCAAAATCAATCCTCCTGTCTTTTCACTGTTAAAGAACTCTTTATAAAGTCTTGTAAGTTTCATTTTATAAATCTAACCCGGATCAGAGATCTGCTTGACTAAAACTACTGGATTCCAAATAAGGTTCATTAAAATGCCTGTCGATTGTAAAGCGGCTATGGCTATAGAAAAATCAATAGTTTGATAAGCTTTTCCCCCAACACTCATTTCGGTTTGTTTTTGCGTTGTTTAATCTGTTCTTGAATTATCATTATTACAGCAATCAATACTATTGCCGCAAAAGCAAGAATACCTGCTATTGCTCTCATTATTAAATGTTTTTACTATTAGAAACTCGGTTCATTGCTATTGTGATATAGTCATTTTCTATTGTCATGTTATAAAACAGATATTATGATGTCCCATGTGAATATTATTATTAAGCCTTCATTTCAATTTCTTTGGTATAAATTGATTTACTTTCAAAATAAGAAGATATAAAATATGAAATAGCAGAGACAATCATTAACGGAATTAGTAAAACATATCCCCCTGTAATTTCAGCAATTAAGAACACGGCTGTCAATGGAATTTTAATTACACCTGATAAAACGCCAGCCATTCCTACTACTGTAAAATTGACAGTATTCAATTCCATCAAGCCTGTAAGATTTATTGTGCTTGATAATAAATATCCAAGAAATCCTCCCATAAACAGAGAAGGGGCGAAGATACCACCATTCCCGCCTGATGAAATGGTAATACCTGTTGCATAAATCTTTACAAACAACAAAACTAAAATTGGAATAAAAATGAAGTTATTATTTATGTGAATAAAACTATCGTTAAGAATTGATATGGATTGATGATTAAGAATAGACTGCAATGAGAAGTATCCTTCACCAAAGAGAGAAGGGAATATCAATATTAATAATGATAAAATTACACTCCCGATACCAACACGAATCCATCTGTTGTCGATTCGATTAAATATTACATTAATCTTAATTGATTGGCGAATAATTAAAACTGAATATAACCCGGCAATAATTCCTAATAAAATATAAATTGGAATAGCATGTAAATTCCATTGTTTCGTTATTAATACAAATAGTTGACCTTGGAATAATATACGAGATACTATCGCTGCAGTTGCACTTGCAAGCAGTAATGGAATAAATGCGGTAACGGACATATCTACTAATAATACCTCAATCGCAAAAAGAACACCTGCAATCGGAGCGTTATAGATTGCTGATATGCCTGCAGCAGCACCACTTGCTAATAAAACTGTGCGTTCATTTTTACCAATTTTGAAGAACCGTGCTATATTTGACCCGATTGCTGACCCTGTTGCTACAATTGGTGCTTCGAATCCTGCTGAACCTCCAAATCCAATGGTAAATGAACTTGAAATGATGTGTCCATATGTTTGGTTAGATTCAATTATAGATGAATTATTCTTTATTGAATCAAGTATCTGGCTAATACCTTTTTTAAATCCTTTTGGATGAAAAATACTAAAATATAAAACAGTTAGAAACAATCCGATAATAGGAAGAACTATAAGTAAGATGTTTGATATACTTTGATTGCTAAAAAGTCCGATGAAATTATGAACGGTCTGCAATAAACTTTTTAAAAGAAACGCTGAAATACCAGCCACAATACCAATTAGGATACATATTAATATCAGCAATGTTTGTTTTGGCAATCTTAATATTAGTCGTCTAAAACCAATCTCTATTTTAGAGAGGATACGCATCCTTAGTATTCTATTATTAAAATATAAAGTATTTGTGCATTTTAAAATTAAATCCAATAAGAGAGATATTTTAACACATCAATTACTTTGTTTTAGTTATTATTTGCCGTTTATGAATTCTTCAAAAAATGAAAAACTTCTTTCATTCATTATTTTATTGGCCATTAAATTTGTTGTTTCGTTTATGAGCAAAAGGCTATGACAATCAAAAAAAGCAGTTGTCTTATAAATTTATTATGACAACTGCTTTCCTGAAGAACAAAGTATTAAGTAAACAGGATGTTTCACATTTATTCTAAATCAGATAAGTTTGGCATTTTTAATTGCGCACATTGCCTACCCGGGGAAGAAAAATATCTTGAGAATTGCCAATACAGCAAATATTGCAGCCCAGAAGAGAAAAATCTTCATTCCATTTGATAGTTTTGGTAGTTTCATAGTAAAAGGGTTTATGTTTTACGTACTTATCACAAATCTATGAATGAACAACATTATTATTGATTAAAAAATGATTAGAAGATTATTAGAAATTCCTTAGACTTGGATTACTTAATTTTCATATCGTAAATTTGTGCAAAGCTGACTATAAAAATGGCAGACATTAACATATTAATTGTTGAAGATGAGCGGCGACTGGCTGAGATATTAAAAAAACAATTGGAAGAATTTGGATTCAATGCCGAAATTGCATTTGACGGGTACGTTGGGAAACAGTTGATCGAAAAAAACAAATATAATCTTATCATTCTAGACATTAATTTACCCTTGATTAATGGCTATGATTTATGCAAAGAGATTCGAAAAACAAACAATAAAATTCCAATTATAATGCTCACAGCCTTCGGAACACCTGATAATAAAATAGCAGGATTCGATGCAGGCGCAGATGATTACATTGTAAAACCATTTGATTTCAGAGAATTATTGGCTAGAGTGAATGTTTTTCTAAGACGTTCAGATTCAAATATCCTGCCTTCTAAAAAAATTGGAGTTGCCGATCTTGAAATGGACTTGAACACTAAAACAGTTATTCGAGCAAATAAAAAGATTGATTTGACAGCCAAAGAATCTCTATTGCTGGAGACCTTCCTGAAAAATAAGGATATATTGCTCACACGGGAATTCATAATTGAAAAAGTCTGGGGCATCGAATTTGACCCAAGTACGAATATTATTGATGTATATGTTAATTATTTAAGGAAGAAGATTGATAAGGATTTTGAACCGAAACTAATCCATACAAAATTTGGTTTTGGATTTTATTGCAGTGATAAAGAAATATAGACGATGAACATCAAAATAAGATTAGCATATCAGTTCACTCTAATTGTTGCTGGAATATTAATGTTTTTCTCTCTGCTTGTATATTATTTTTCATTTTCAAGCCAACTTGCCAAATTCAGACAAAACCTTCTTGCTAGTGCAAAAAATAATGCTATCCTGTTAATTAATGTTGTCGAAGTTGATTCATCATTATTAAAGAAAATTCAGCAATCAACAATTTCTTTAGAAAATGAAGAACTGGTATTAACTGATTCGGCATTTAATCTGGTTTATAGTAACAATATTCAATATCTCTCAAATAAAAGGACGCTGGTAAATTATACCAAAGGTGATGTAAATTACTTTTCAGTTGATGGTAAAGATGGCGTTTACTACAAACACATCTATGGCAATCGCATATATCATGTATATATTATGGCATTCGATAGATCACGTATTGAAAATTTAACTGGACTTCAAAAAATCTTATTTTGGAGCATCATTTTCAGCGTTTGGCTATCGGTACTACTTTCATATATATTCTCCAAGAGAGCGATAAAGCCGATTTCACGTATTGTAAAAAATGTCAAAGAAATTAATTCATTAAAACTGAGCAACAGGCTTGACGAAGGAAATAGAAAAGATGAAATTGCCCAGTTGGCAATAACGTTCAATGAGATGCTCTCCGATTTGGAAATTGCATTTAAGAATCAGGAAGATTTTGTTTCAAATGCCTCCCATGAATTACGGACACCTCTGACAGTAATGATTGGTGAAAGCGATTATATTTTACGCCATGAAAGAACCAAAGAAGATTATGTCAACCATATCTCCGGAATAATCACTGACCTTAAAAAAATAAATGCACTCCTTAACAATTTATTGGAATTAGCACAAATTAACAGAAACAATTCCATTGTTCTTTCTAAGGTACGAATTGACGAAATTATATTTAATTCTATCTATCAGGTAAAAACCAAATATCAGGGACGTAAAATTGTACCAAAAATACTTTACCCAGAAAGTGAGAATGACCTGCTTATAAATGGGAATGGAGGATTACTGACAATTGCATTTAAGAATCTTCTTGACAATGCATGCAAGTTTTCGAATGATGATATTATTGTTGAGTTCGTAATCACTGAGAATTATATAAATGTCATTATTTCTGATACCGGCATTGGAATACCCCCAAATGAAGTGGAAACTATTTACAGACCCTTTTCCAGAGCGTCTAATGTAAAATTCATTGGTGGGTTTGGCATAGGGCTTTCGCTTGTTTCCAGAATAATGGAACTCCATAGAGCAGTTATAGATATACAAAGCAAAGTGAATGAAGGAACTCGCTTTGACATAATTTTCAGACGATATTCAGGATAAATCTTTAATATACCTCGCGGGCAGCTTTTTTTTGGTTTAAAAAGTATCTGATTCTAGAATATACTGAAGGCAACTGTCAGTCCGGCAAGAACAACAGATACCATCGACATAAGCTTAATAAGGATATTAAGAGCCGGACCTGATGTATCCTTGAAAGGATCACCTACTGTGTCGCCAACAACTGTGGCTTTATGACATTCGCTTTTCTTTCCGCCATAATTGCCTCTTTCAACAAATTTCTTTGCATTATCCCATGCGCCGCCTGCATTATTAAGCATGCTGGCAAGTACGAAACCAGCTGACATGCCTCCCATGAGAAGGCCTACAACACCTGGAACTCCTAATACAATACCAACAACTAAAGGAACAGCTATAGCCAGTAACGAAGGAACCAGCATTTCACTTTGCGCACCTGCAGTTGATATTTCAACACATTTTGCATATTCAGGTTTTCCAGTGCCTTCCATAATCCCCGGAATCTCACGGAATTGACGGCGTACCTCATCAACCATTTTACCTGCCGCACGGCCAACGGCTTTCATGCTCATTGCGCTGAAAAGGAAAGCCATCATAGCACCGATAAAAAGACCTGCGATCAGGATCGGATTGAAAAGAGAAAGATCATAAGCAGCAACAAAATCAGTGATAGTTGAAGTTTTTATACTAACAGCTGTCAACCCATCAGGAACTGATGTGGGAACAGTATTATTATAAAACAATGTATCACCGATCTGTTTAAATCCTTCAGGGGTTTTGTCAGCTAGTCTGCCCAGCCACATTTTAATTTCTTCCATGTAAGCAGCTACTAGAGCAAGAGCTGTTAGAGCAGCCGAACCTATTGCAAATCCTTTACCTGTTGCAGCTGTTGTATTACCAAGTCCGTCGAGAGCATCGGTCCTTTCTCTTACTTCTTTTGGAAGACCTGCCATTTCAGCATTACCGCCGGCATTGTCGGCAATCGGACCGAAAGCATCAGTAGCAAGTGTGATACCAAGAGTTGAGAGCATACCTACTGCAGCAAAGCCGATACCGTATACACCCATGGCAAAATTGTGGAAACCACCTGCAAAACCATAAGCTGCAATAATACCGGCACCAATCGTAATGACGGGAACCCATGTTGAGAACATACCTACAGCCATACCTTCTATTATGACAGTAGCAGGTCCCTGCTGTGACTGTCTGGCAATACCCTGGGTAGGCTTATTCCCATCGGAAGTGAAATATTCTGTTGACTGGCCAATAATAACACCTGCAACAAGACCTGAAACTGCAGCGCCGAATACACCCCATGTTATCCAGTTTGCCCAGGCCATAACTGCAAGCACAACAAGGATAAGGGCTGAACTGCCTCCGGTGCCAAGTAGAAGCGCACGAAGAAGAGTCTTTGGAGATGCGTCCTCTTTTGTTCTTACCATATAGACACCTGCTATTGAAAGCAATATTCCAATCGCTGAAACCATCATAGGAGCAATAATTGCAGTCATCTGATCACCAGGAAGAACAGATGGCAGGGCAGCTCCCAGAGCAGCAGTAGAAAGGATAGATCCTGCATAAGATTCATAAAGGTCCGCACCCATACCTGCAACATCACCAACATTGTCACCTACGTTATCAGCTATTGTTGCCGGGTTACGCGGATCGTCTTCAGGAATTCCTGCTTCTACTTTTCCAACCAGGTCAGCGCCTACGTCGGCAGCTTTTGTAAATATACCGCCGCCGACACGTGCAAAAAGAGCCTGTGTTGATGCACCCATACCGAATGTAAGCATGGTAGCGGTTATTTCAATAAGCTTCTGATGTTCATCGGTACCGGCATTGACAAAAGTAAGTCCGAGCCAATGGAGACCATTTACCATATGTTCAGGTGTAAAAACCAGCTTGTTAAGTATAAGGAACCAGATGGCAATATCAAGAAGCCCAAAACCTACAACGACAAGGCCCATAACAGCGCCACTTCGCAATGCTACTTTCAACCCCTTGTCAAGTGATTTTGAAGCGGCCCATGCTGTTCTGTTGGAAGCAGCTGTGGCTGATTTCATACCAAGATAACCGCACAATCCTGAGAAGAATCCACCTGTAAGGAAAGCGACAGGGACAAACGGGTTCTGTATTCCCATGTATGCCAGTATCAACAATAATGCAACAAGGATAAGAAACACCTTGGTTACAACAGTGTACTGACGTTTTAGATAGGCCATAGCGCCTTCACTTACATACGCAGCAATTTCTTTCATCTTATCTGTGCCCTGCTCCTGAACAATCATACCCTTGTAAAAGATCCAGGCAAACAGCAATGCGATGAGCGCTGAAATTGGAACAATCCAGAATAAACTACTAATCATGATATGTGTTATTAAATTAAAAATGTATTGGTTTAGATCAGCAAAAATTTTGCCGATACAAAACTAATTTAGTTTTTTATTAATGCAAATGAAAAAAGAAATTCTTTGGATAGATTATGTAAATGTCAATTGTTAATTAATCCTGATTCAATCATTCAATTTATTTAATTATGTTTACAGAACTGGTATTATTAAAATAACTATATGCCAATAACGCCCACCCCCTCTCCAGTTGCCGATAAAAACAAGACAAAAGTCAGTAAAGTTCCCCGACGCTACTTGTTCTTTTTGCTTTTAACCCTTTTCATTGTCTCATTTCTAACCGTAATTAACCATTATAACATTTTCTCAATCAGCCAAAATGTTTTAATGGTCTTCAGGTGGGTTACCATTGCGGTTTTTGTTGGCTATGCTCTTTATAAAAGATCCCTTACAACATGGATCCTGATCAGTATGATCCTGGGCGCTGAATTTGGTTATGACTTGCCACACATAGCCGTTAAAATGCAGGTGGTTAGTATGATATTCCTGCGCCTGATAAAGACTATAATTGCTCCTCTCATTTTTGCAACTCTGGTTGTCGGGATAGCAGGTCATTCAAACCTGAAACAAGTTGGCCGTATGGGTTGGAAATCATTACTTTATTTCGAAATAGTTTCGACTATTGCCCTATTCATCGGATTATTGGCTATCAATATCAGCAAGGCTGGCGTCGGAGTAAATGTCCCTGAAGCTGTAAATCAGGCCAATGTTTCTTCTGTACCTGTACAAACCGGGACTGATATAATCCTCCATATTTTCCCGGAAAATATTGCAAAATCAATTTATGAAGGGCAGGTTTTGCAAATAGTTGTATTCAGTATCATTTTCGGTATTGCAGTCGCTATGATTAAAGACAAGTACAAAATACCGATGCTCAGGTTTACTGAAGCACTTGCGGAGACAATGTTTAAATTTACCCAGCTGGTTATGTACTTTGCCCCTTTTGCTGTGTTTGCAGCAATTGCTTACAGTATAGGACATATGGGCCTGGAAATACTCTTCAATCTGTTTAAACTTCTTGCCACACTTTACGTTTCATTGATCATCTTCCTGCTCGTAGTATTACTCCCTGTTGCACTTTTATTCAGAATTCCTTTGCGAAGGTTTATAAAAGCAGTTTCTGAACCTGTTGTGATTGCATTCGCCACAACCAGTTCCGAATCGGCTCTGCCTGTTGCCATGGAGCGTATGGAAGAGTTTGGTGTACCGCGTAAAATAGTCGCTTTTGTTATGCCGACAGGTTATAGTTTTAACCTCGATGGTACAACTCTGTACCTTTCACTTGCAACTATTTTTGTTGCACAGATAAGCGGAATTCATCTGCCCCTGGAAAAACAACTTCTTATCGTATTTACGCTAATGCTCACAAGCAAGGGAGTTGCAGGTGTGCCAAGGGCTTCATTGGTAATCCTGCTTGGAACCGCTGCAAGTTTCGGGCTTCCGACATGGCCAATCTATATTATACTTGGCATTGATGAATTAATGGATATGGCCCGGACTTCTGTGAATGTTCTTGGTAATTGCCTGGCAACTGCAGTTATAGCCCGTTGGGAAGGTGAATTTAATCCGGCACCTGACCCGGTCTACAAAGCTTAATGATATTTCTTTCGGGTATAGAGCAATAGCTGGTCGTGCAAATCATTGAATTTTTTTTATTTCTTGTGCGGTCTACCGTTTCTTTGCCGTTGCAATAATCATTTTCGCATTTAACTTGTTACCCGGAGAAAGCACATTCACTAAGTCCTGAATGGGAAGTGTATTATTAAAAGGCAACATAATAAAGCATCGGGATAATGTTTCAGTTCCCTTTTCAGTTCCATTTCGAGAGAATAAAAAGGAACTTCTGTATTGTTCGAGGTTAACTTTATATTTTGAAACAATGTTTGCTATCGGATACAATCATCCATAATTTACTGTCATCGAAGAAATCAGATTGACAGCTGGGTGATAAACGATGATATTTTGACCTGATTCTAAAAGGCTAAAAAGAACAATTTATAAGGAATGGTGTTAAATCTATAAATGCAGAAGAAAAATTTTAAAAACAGGAGGTCATAGAATGAACTTTAATGATACCGTATCAACCGATGTGTTGATAATCGGAGGAGGTCCGTCAGGTTTAGCCGCTTCAATTCATCTTGCAGATATATTAAAACAAAGAGGTCAGGACAGAAGAATATTATTGGTAGAAAAAGGTAGTTCAATCGGTAGTCATATATTATCCGGCGCAGTAATTAAATCATCTGTTTTTAAAGAATTATTGCCCGAGGCAGATTTCTCGGAGATTCCCTTTAATACTCAAGTTATTACAGATGACACAATATTTCTCACAGAAAAGAGAGCCTTTACATTGCCATTTCACATACCGTATATGAGCAATAATGGCAATTACGTTGCCTCATTGGGACAAATATGTAAATATTTAGCTATAAAAGCTGAGGAAATGGGAGTTGAGATATATACTGGTTTTGCAGTGGATGAGATTTTGTATAAAGACGGTAAGGTTATAGGTGCCAAGACCAAAGATACAGGGTTGGATCATCATGGGAAAAAGTTGGAAAATTTTCAGGCTGGTACTTGCATTGAAGCCAGGGTTACCATTTTTGCCGAAGGTACCCGTGGCAGTTTAACTAAGATGTTAATTAAGAAGTTTAATTTAAGTAAGGACAAAAACGAACAAGTGTACTCATTAGGTTGCAAAGAACTTTGGAGTGTGCCTCCTGGTAGTATTGAGTCTGGGCAGATCTATCATACTATGGGATATCCGCTCGACAATGATGAATTTGGCGGCGGTTTCATTTACGGTTTAACCGACAATAAAGTAGCTGTCGGTTTGGTTGTCGGGCTTGATTACAAAGATCCGACTTTCGATGTTCATGATGCATTGCAGGTATGGAAAACCACTCCTTTTGTTTCTAAGATACTAAAAGGAGGTAAACTATTGCAATATGGAGCCAAGACACTTCCGGAAGGAGGTTATTATGCTGTACCTAAATTGTATGTCGACAATGCTTTAATTGTAGGTGATAGTGCCGGACTGGTTGCAATGCCTGCCTTAAAAGGTATCCATTTAGCCATCAGATCCGGTATGTTAGCAGCACAAGCCATTGCTGATGCTTTATCAAAAAACGACACTTCGGAAAAAACCCTTCAGCTATATGAGACGCTGGTAAATAATAGTGCTATAAAAAGAGAATTGTATGCTGTTCGTAACTTCAGACAGGGATTCTCTAAGGGTTTGATTATTGGTGGTTTACATTTTGGAACTCAATTATTAACTGGCGGAGCAGGATTCTTTGGAAGATTAAGATCTCATGCCGATTATCAGACAACACTTAAACTGAGCGAACTTAAAAAGAAACCTTTTAAAGAACGATTTAAAGGAAAACTGGAGTTTGACAAAGTGCTGACATTCGATAAATCGACAGATGTTTACCATTCAGGAGTATACCATGATGAGCAACAAATTGTACATCTTCAGATTAATGACATGGAGAACTTTAATGCTGTTAATATTGAACAATATGGGGCACCTGAGCAATTTTTTTGTTCGTCTGAGGTATATGAGCTGCATACTGGCAAAGACGGCCAGAAAGAGTTTAGAATTCATGCTGAAAATTGCATGCATTGCAAAACCTGCGATATAAAATCGCCTGGAAAAGGAATTACATGGGTCGTTCCGAATGGTGGTAATGGTCCGGATTTTCAAAATATGTAAACATAGAAAGATAATGTAATAATGGCCCTGACTATAATAAGTTTAATAAAACAAGTTCCCCTCCCAAGCGAAATGAGAATGGGAGAAGACGGATTGATGGACCGGACTAAAGCAAAATCAATAATTAATATTGATTGTCAATTCGGACTGGAAGCAGGATTGCAACTCAGAAAACAACATCCTGATGCAAAATTAATCGTATGCTCTATGGGTCCAAAATCATTTGAAGCCTCTTTAAGGAAAGCTATCTCTATGGGTTATGACGAAGCTTATCTGCTATCTGATCGTAAACTTGCCGGCAGTGATACTTATGCTACCGGTTTAGCAATTTCGACAATGCTAAAGCACTTAGGCTTTACAAAAGATTCCAGGGACCCTTTTATTATTTTAGCTGGCAGGCAAACCAGCGATGGTGATACCGCTCACGTTCCATCACAGGT
>WSSedA1B2DRAFT_1000060_pt1 | contig 18932 bp, 15 predicted proteins | sample WetSurSiteA1Bulk_FD_9465 | JGI IMG/M metagenome (IMG submission 9465) | reverse complement strand
GAAAATTAATAAAGATAATAGGGCAATAATGACTTACGTCCACAAAAAGCCCCCCAACCTCAAAAACCCCCAACCCCCCTGAAGGGGGGCTATTAAATATAATGAATTCAACAGCTTTAGGGGAAGGGGTGAATTACCGCAGATTATCAGTATTTCGGAATCTTATAACCATTGTTGTATACCGGAGTTATAAGTGAATTGGCTGTCCCGGTGGCAAATGACTGTTTTGCATCGTTCCATGTAACTTTTTCACCGGTACGAAAAGCAATATTTCCCATCTGGGCAACCAGAGCAACACCTCGTCCTATATCAATTCCGGCGTTGAGTTTTTCGGGGGTATTGCTCTTTATACAATCAAGGAAATTCTTCACATGAAGGTCCAGTCCGTTTCCGACGTTTTTCTGAACAGGTATTGCTTCGATCTTCTGCTTCTCAGGGACCACTTCCCAGCCGCTGCGGTCAAGTACCAGGGTGCCGTTTTCCCCTATGTAAGACATCCCATGAGGTCGCTGCCAATTTCCCAGACCGATTCCGATGGTGTGTTCCCAGATCATTGTGAAATCTTTAAAATCATAAACCGCGGTCATGGTATCAGGGGTAACCATATCATCTTCAGGGAAAGCATACTTTCCTCCAATGGCCATAACTGAAGCCGGAATGGTTTTATTCATACCATAAAGGATATAATCAATCAGATGGACACCCCAGTCCGTCATCAGACCGTTGCCGTATTCCCAGTACCATCTCCATGTGAAATGAAAGCGGTTCATGTTGAAAGGTCGTTTCGGGGCAGGGCCAAGCCACATATCATAATCGACACCAGCGGGGACAGGAGAGTCGGGAACTTTAGGCACGGCGCCTTTCCAGTCAACATATGACCATGCTTTGCAGGTACGGATACGACCCAGCTTACCTGATTTCAGATAGTTTATTGCATCAACAAAATGAGGCTGGCTTCTTTGCCACTGACCAACCTGTACCATTTTCCCGTGCTTTTTGGCGGCTTTGTGCATTATATTTATTTCCTCTATTGAGTTACCCAGAGGTTTTTCAACATAAACATGTTTTCCAGCTTCCAGTGAGTGAACGAATTGCAAACAGTGCCAATGATCGGGAGTACCGACTATCACTATATCAATATCTTTGCTGTCGAGCATTTTGCGGTAATCGGGATATAGTTTAGGCTTTGCAAATCCCAGTTTTTCAATATCGGCAGTACGGCTTGCCAGAAAGTTGGAGTCAATATCACTTAATGCAACACATTCTACTTCAGGATTTTTAAGAAAAGAAGCCAGATCGCTGTACCCCTGACTTCTTACTCCAATAAGCCCGACCCGGATCTTATCGTTGGGAGAAGTCTTCTTCCTGTTTGCTTTTGCAAGAACATCAACCGGAAGAACAGATCCTGCAGCCAGAACGGATGCGGTTTTAATAAAATTTCTGCGTGTTGAATTCATAGTCATTAAATATTGATGATATGAGTGCCAAGTTAATATTTAATTGCAAGAGGATCAATTTCCACAATATTAAAAATAGTTAAAGAAAATTTTTATACAGCAGAGGAACACATAATGGAACACAAGGGAATATTAAGGAAATGACTAATTTGTGATTAAAGCATATATTTCCTAAATTTACTAATTATCAATTTCCCTACATAAAATCATATCATGAAAAGTCTGAGATTTTTTCTTGCCCTGATTCTTTGGGGCTTATTATTAACTGGGCTTGATGCCCAGAATTTTAAGCCAGATGATCCTATCCCACCTGACCCGGCAATCAGGATCGGCAAACTTGAAAACGGGATTACATATTACATAAAGAAAAATAGCAAACCTGAGCAAAGGATTGAGCTGAGACTTGCGGTTAATGTAGGATCTGTATGTGAAACCGATGGCCAGCAGGGTCTGGCGCATTTTGTTGAACATATGTGTTTTAATGGTACCAAAAACTTCCCGAGCAACAGGATAATTGACATGCTTGAAGAAATGGGAGTGAAATTCGGGGCTGAACTAAACGCTTATACAGGCTTCGACCAGACTATTTACATGCTGAAGGTTCCCACTGATAAAGAAGAATGGATTAACCGCGGATTTCAGGTGCTTGAAGACTGGGCTCACCAGGTAACCCTGGACGATACGGAAATTGATAAAGAACGCGGAGTCATTGTCGAGGAATGGAGATTAGGCCTTGGCGCTGATGACAGGATGCAGCAGAAATATATACCCGTACTGTTGAAGGGATCGAAATATGCTGAAAGACTTCCAATTGGTAAAGTTGATGTGATTAAGAGTTTTGCACATGATACATTACGCAGATTCTACAAGACCTGGTATCGTCCTGACCTGATGGCTGTTGTGATCGTGGGCGACATTGATCCGACATTGGCTGAAAGCAAAGTCAAGGAATATTTCGGAAAGATCCCTATACCAGTTAATCCTGAAAAAAGAACAGAATTTACCGTACCTGGTAATGTAGAACCTCTTATAAGTGTTGTCACCGACAAGGAAGCTACAGGTTACGTTGCCCAGATCATGTTCAAACAACCCAAATCAAATTCCGTAACTTATTCTGATTATCGTAATACCCTTATGCGGAATTTGTATACCGGTATGTTGAACAACCGTCTCCAGGAAATAACGCTAAAACCAGATGCTCCATTCATTTTTGCCGGATCAGATTATAGTTCTTTCCTCGTTGGCCGAACTGTCGATGCATATATGTTATATGTGGGAGCAAAAGAAAACCAGATTGAAAAGAGTATCGAAACAGTTATGACTGAAAATGAAAGAGTACGTCGGTTTGGTTTCACAGCTTCTGAGCTGGAAAGAGAAAAGAAAGATGTTTACACGATGTATGAAAATGGAGCAAAAGAAGCTGATAAGACATTATCCGGTACATATGCCGATGAATTTATACGAAACTTTCTGGAAGAGGAAAGTATTCCAGGTTACCAGCGGGAGTTCGAGCTGGTTAAAGTGTATCTACCCGGTATCACACTGGAAGAAATAAATAAACTTGGTCAGTCATGGATAACTGACGAAAACATAATTGCCCTTGTAACTGCCCAGGAAAAGGAAGGAGTTAAAGTGCCTTCCGAACAGCAGGTGGCTGAAATAATCTCATCTGCCAGAACGATGAATATCGAAGCTTATGTTGATAAGGTTTCTGATGCACCACTGTTATCAGCGATACCTGTTGCAGGCACCGTGACAAAAAAGACCGAAAACTCACTTTATGGCTTCACCGAGCTTTTGTTTGGGAATGGTGTCAGGATGATCTTAAAACCAACTGATTTTAAAAATGACGAAATTCTTATTTCAGCTTACAGTCCCGGAGGTACCTCACTGTATCCTGATAATGATATCATGTCAGCAATGCTTGCTTCAACCATAGTTACCCAGAGCGGATTAGGAGAGTATGATTATATAGGACTGCAGAAAAAGCTTTCGGGCAATACTGCAAAACTTACTCCATACATAAATGAATTACGGGAGGGAGTAAACGGAAGCTGTTCCCCAAAGGACCTTGAGACAATGCTGCAGCTAAACTATCTTTATTTTACTGGCACACGCAGAGATTCAGCGGCTTTCAATACTTATATCTCAAGAATGAAAAACATGATCAAACCCATGAGGGCAAATCCGCAGGTAATTTTTCAGGATACATTAACAAAGATTATATCGAAGAACTCTCCAAGGGCGATTGCCATCCCGACAGAAGCACAATTGGATCAGGTGAATCTGGACAGGCTTCTTGGTATTTTTAAAGACCGGTTTGCTGATGCAAGTGATTTTACATATTTGATGGTTGGCAACTTTAAAATCGAGGATGTGATGCCCCTTCTTGAAAAATATATCGGAGGACTTCCATCAACCAAAAGGACAGAAACATGGAAAGATGTAACACCTGATTTTCCCAAAGGTGTGGTTGACGTTGATGTTCCAAGGAACTCAGAGCCTCAGAGCCAGGTAGCAATGGTTTGGAAAGGCGATTTCAAGTGGAAGGACAATTACCGTCAGGGATTCGCCATGTTAATGAGTATACTGTCGATAAAACTCAGGGAGTCAATGCGTGAAGAACAGAGCGGTGTCTACGGGGTCAGCTTTAACGGGAATCCAGTAAAATACCCGGAACCAAAATACACTATTACATCAACGTGGGGATGTGATCCTGACAGCATTTCAAAGCTTTCACATATAGTGCTTGGCGAAATGGCAAAAATTAAAAAGAACGGTCCTGCCCCGGAAGATTTGAATAAAGTTAAAGAGACTCTGATAAGGGAACGTGAGACCAGGCTGAAAGAGAATAATTTCTGGGTTTCTTCTCTCCAGAATTATTACCTGAATGGGGACCGGCTTATGACGCTCGAGGAATATAAGACTTTTGTAAACTCCTTTACTAGCAAGGATATAAAAAAGATTGCAGGCAAGTATCTTGATACTGATAGCTATGTAAAAGTTGCTTTAACGCCTGCTCCAAAGCCAGAAACAAAGTAAGTTGTTTTTACCGGAACAATTATGTAAGTGTCTTGTTTATTGATATTTAACCACTGAGTTACACAGAGTCTAACGGAGTTACACGGAGTTAAAATAGTGTTGTTACGTTCTAACTACGTGAAATTCGGTGGTTAAAAGATCTTAGAAAAGACCATGCAATTCTGCGTTGATCTTGTCGATGACTTCGCTCAGGTGGTCGTTGTTATTCGGGAAATTGTAATGGTCTGCCTCTATTATTAGTATTTTTCCAAGGTTATAGCTCTGGATCCATGCTTCATACCGTTCATTAAGCCTTTTCAGGTAATCGATGCGGATTGAACTCTCATATTCCCTTCCCCTTTTCTGAATCTGATTGACCAGGGTCGGAACCGAAGCCCTCAGATAGAGCAGTAAATCGGGAGGCTGGATCAGCGAACTCATCATCTTAAAAAGTGATGAGTAATTATCAAAGTCACGGGTTGACATTAGTCCCATTGAATGAAGATTGGGAGCAAAAATATAAGCATCTTCGTAGATGGTTCTGTCCTGAACAATGGTTTTATCTGATTTCCGGATTTCAAGTATCTGGCTGAAACGTGAGTTAAGGAAATAAATCTGCAGGTTAAACGACCAACGCTGCATGTCCACATAAAAATCATTAAGATATGGATTGTCATCTGCATCTTCGTAATGAGGAGTCCAGCCGTAATGTTTTGCCAGAAGCCCTGCCAGTGTTGTCTTACCCGATCCGATGTTACCCGCAATACCTATATGCATTGGTTGTGATTTTATATTTTTCAATTTTTAAAAATACCAAAATTTGATTAGAGTTTTCAGTTTTTAAGGAGATAAAGTTTGGAGTATTTAAAGTTTGGAGTGCCTAAAGTGCCTAGAGTTTGAAAAACCCATATATTTCTTCGATAAATTCCCGGGAATTGGATAGCCTGGGCACCTTATTTTGTCCGCCAAGTTTGTTTTTTGATTTCATCCACAGCATGAACGTTCCAGGAGGAACAGATCTGACAATGGGTTTTACAAGGTTGATGTCTTTGAAGCGTTTTGCTTCATAATCCGAATTTATCAATTTAAGAGTATTGTCGAGCAGATCGGTGAATTTACCTGTATCGTCCGGCATTTTTTCAAATTCAATGATCCATTCATGTGTTCCTCTTGATGATTCGTCCATGTAAACAGGTCCGGCAGTATATTCTGTTATAATCGCACCGGTTTCCCTGCAGGCTATCTCAAGAGCTTTATCTGCATTTTCGACAATGACCTCTTCACCGAAGGCATTAATAAAATGCCTGGTTCTTCCCGAAATACGGAACCTGTATGGATCAAGGCAGGTAAAAACAATTGTGTCGCCTATCATGTACCTCCAGAGGCCCCCGTTTGTTGAAATAATAATTGCATAATTAATTCCTGTCTCAACTTCGCCAAGAGTATAAACCTGTTGTGTACCAAACGTCTGTTGGTTTGCAGGGATGAACTCATAAAAGATTCCATAATCGAGCATCAGGAGCATGTCAGATTTTGATGGCTCATCCTGGATCCCGAAAAACCCTTCAGATGCATTATAAGTTTCCATATAGTGCATCTGATCACCAGGGATCAGTTTCTTATATATGTCGCGGTAAGGTGTAAAGCTAATTCCGCCATGAAAAAATACCTCAAGATTAGGCCAAACTTCAAGAAGGCTGGATTTTCCAGTATAATTTAGAACATATTTTATCAGGGTGAGGTACCAAGAGGGTACTCCTGAAAAGCTTGTAACATTTTCATTTACTGCCGACTTGGTGATCAAATCAAGCTTTTTCTCAAAATCTTCAATCAGGGCAATCTTCTGACTTGGAGTCCTGATTAACTCAACCCAGAATGGTGCCTTCTCAATTAGCAATGCTGAAAGATCTCCATATAAAGATTCATGATTGAATTGACTAATTTTTTTGCTTCCTCCCAGTGTAAGTCCCTTTCCTGAAAATATTCCGGTATCAGGATAATTACTGGCATAGATTGCCAGAATATCTTTTGCAGCTCTGTAATGGCACCCTTCAAGGGATTCACTGCTGATAGGTATGAATTTACTTTTTGCCGAGGTAGTTCCAGAAGATTTAGCAAACAATTTGATCACACCCGGCCATGTAAGGTTGGTTTCTCCTTTTTGAAGTCTTTCTATGTAAGGAAAGTATTCTTCATAAGATCTGACTGGTAAACGTGACTGATAATCCCTGACAGTATTAATAGATGAATAATCATATCTTTTGCCCCATTCAGTTTTAGCAGCGCTTGCAAGGATTTTGAAAAGAACCTCCTGCTGTGTTTCTACAGGATATTTCTTAAAGTGTTCTATCTGGTTTAAACGATTTGTATTAAGCCACTTAACTATTGAAGGTATGAAAGCCATAAAACCGACCAGTTTGAGAACTAAAGATAGAGAAAAATATCCCTGTGTCTATTTAATGATCAGCTGAAAATTTCCTTCAGGACATCAAGTGAATTTATTTTTTTTAGTCCGGGAAGATGAACACTGAAATACCTGATAATTGTATCAAGTACTTCATTCCGGAGAACACCAGTAAGCGGAATACTCCTCATCTGATCAAAGGAAGATGAAAAGAATTCAGCCAGAATATCTGAAATTTCAGGATCTGCATAAGCTGAGTGTAAAGGAGGTCGTGAAATAAAAATACCATTTATCAGATCAAAGTATTTTTGTTCAGGATCGCTGCGGACTCCAGGTTCAAAACCCAGAAAGCTGCTCAGACCTGACAGGAAGGCAATATGGAAATTGGCATAACCTGATTCGCATTTATCAAGGTACTTAACTGAGTCTTGGAGGTAATCAAACAACTCAAAATTTGGTGTCTCTTCCCTCAGAACGGTATTCAGTACTTCAGCAAGGAAAACAGATGTGCAACTTTTTTTGATGTCAGCATAAATACCTGCAGGTGAATAAGAAACTGAGAACTCTTTAAGTAATTGTATCCCGCGTGATTCTTTGTAATAGAATACAAGTTCAAGGATGAACATTGGCTGAAACAGAACATTGTGCTTACCTGATTTCCTGCTCCTCATCCCCTTGATCATTATGGACTGTCTTCCGAAATCCCTGGTATATACCTGGGCTATTATACCTGAATCGGTATATTTAATCTGGTGCAGAACTATGGCTTTAGTCTTGTGGATCATTACAGCCAATGATTTACTCAAATATAAAAGTATTATATTTACTGGTCAATCAACTGCATCATGATCGCAATAAATAATGAAGAGCTTGTTAAACGTATTGCACGGCTGGCCAGGCAAAACAAGGAACTTGAAGAACGCATCAAAAAGCTTATCAGGCAAAATGAGAAACTTGCAGTTGAAAATGAGAAACTTAAGGCCTCTGAACTGAAGCTGCCTTCAGATACGTTGAAAGGTGAACCTGAGAAAAAGGAGAAGTCTTTGAAATTCAATATGGCAACAGTCCTGTTTGCCGACATTCATGGATTTTCAAAAATAGTAGAAGGGATGGATTCAGTTACTGTTATGGATGAACTTGATGAGATTTTTTATGAGTTTGAATCGATAACCGAGAAATACAAAATTGAGAAGATAAAGACAATAGGAGACACCTTTATGTGTGCAGGCGGAATCCCTGTGAAAAATATCACTAACCCGATCGACGTTGTTATGGCTGCTATCGAGATGCGTAACTTTCTTGAAAAATTTGAACTGGATAAGAGAAATGGCAATGCAAGGATATGGGACCTTAAAATCGGGATCCACACAGGACCGGTCACTGCATCAATATCAGGTAAAAAGAAAATAAATTATGATATAAAGGGAGACACTGTCCATAACGCCAGTCGGCTTGAAGCTCTTTCTGAAAACGGTTCCATTTTAATATCCGTCATGACTTATGAGCTGGTGAAGGAATTCTTTGATTGTGAATATTATGGTAAGCTTCCAGTCAAGTACAAGGGCGATCTTCAAATTTACAGGGTCAAGGGACTAAAGCCTGAATTTTCAGTTGACGAACTTGGCATAATTCCAAGCCATTCATTTAATATTAAATTTGGACTGATACAATTTACAGATATCCAGGAGATAATACTCGACAAACTTGAAAAAGAACTTCCGGACTATGTATTTTATCACAATGTTAAACATACTGTGGATGTTGTCACGGAAGTCGAACTTATTGGCTGGGCAGAGGGATGCAGCGATGAGGATATTTTGCTGCTTAAAACGGCTGGTCTTTTCCATGATACAGGAATTACAGTATCGTTCGATAATCATGAGCAACTTGGAGCCGAATATGCCAGAAAAATATTACCGGATTACAATTATACTCCGGAACAGATTGACAGGATCTGCAGCATAATTTTGGCAACAAAGCTCCCGCCCAAACCTGCAGACCTTCTTGAAGAAATTATTTGTGACTCGGACCTGGATTATCTGGGCAGAAGCGATTTCATTCCTGTATCGAACACTCTTTTTGAAGAGCTAAAAGCTCAGAACAAAATGAAAGACCTTAATGAATGGAATAAGATGCAGGTGAAGTTTATTTCAGGACATCAATACTTTACAAAAACTGCAAGAAGCCTGAGAGAGGTCAATAAAAAGTTACAGATAGAGAGGATTCAGAGCCTGATTACTGCCTGATTAATTTCCGATCACAAGAATTTTTGTCACACAGGATTTTGATCCGTCATTGTTTGCACAAAATACAAGGTAGACTCCTGTTGCAACTCTTTGACCGTTATAGGTTTTCAGATCCCATGAGGCCTGACCTCCCTCCGACAATGTTTCAAATACAAGGTTGCCGCTAATGTCCGTTATTTTGATCTGTGTATCCTTAATTAATCCAGTTATTGTGACATTACCTGTATAATCTTCTCTTACCGGATTAGGGAATGAATATACATTTTGAAATTCCTCTTTCCCGGAAGTTGCTATCTCGCGCACTGAGATAACTCCTTCAGATGTTCCGAACCAGACCTCGCCTGTAATATTATCGATTGCGACTGTGGCTATAGAATCGGAGAAAAGGCAGCTGTTATTTTCATTGTAATTTTTCAGCATTGTCGTTCCATCGGCTGAGAGCAGGTAAACACCGGAATTTTTTGTACCAAGCCATTTTCTGTTGGCACCATCAACCGCAATGGAGGAAATGGATTCTGTACCCAGCATATAATCTGCAAGTCCGGAACCATCATTGCGTGGAACCTTTATCCTGTAGCCCCTGACATCATCATCAAAGATCCGGTCTGTATTGGCATAAATTACTGGTCCCTGGTCTGTTCCAACCCAAATATTTCCTTCAAGATCTTCAGCTGCTGAAAATACTGAAGTAATTATGTTATTATCACTGTCGACAACTGTAAGTTTCCTGGACTGGTCGTCAGTTGTAATGTCAGGAGTATTATTGTCATTAATTACAAATAGGCCGTGACCGCCAGGAAGAATTATCCATTTTTGTCCGCTTTCAGTTGAGATAATATCTCCAATAATTGCTGAGTTTATTTTCTGGGGATAAATGATCCAGGTTCCATCAGGCTTAAGTATTTTGACACTTTCCGGTACATCAGTCTGGGTGATCCAGAGGTTTTTTGACCCGTCCATTGCAAGTCCGCATATCTTAACTCCTGAACCAGGTGTTTCACCATCCCGAAGCGGAGAATTTGCTGCATCATAGTGTTTAATAAGAGTATTATTGTTATACTCAAATAATCCGTCACCCCAGGATGAAATAAAAAAATGAGAGCTGTTCCCGGGATCAATTAACGACCTAATTGCATCACCATAAGTTTCGGAGACAATATTCGTGAACCGGGAATTTTCTGATATAGAAACCTGTAATGGCCTGTTAAGTCTGTTCCAGGAATCGTCAGTTCCTCCACCGCAAATAATGGTTTTTCCGTCTGATGATGTTATGTTAACAACGTAATTTGATGCGGGTCCGGGAATGTTAAAGCTGGAATAAACGGACATATTCTTTCCATATATTAGGCCAATACTTATGTCACTTATCCAGGCATCATTGTTTATAACAATTCCCTGTGAAATATTAGGGCTGCCCCAGCCATAGGATGTTATTGTAGTTCTCAGTGATCCGTTGTCTCTGTAGTAATTTAATGAACCGGGCGACGAAATGGTGAACCCTTCAGGGGCCAGGTCGAATGAACTGTTAGTTACTTCAGGATAGAAGGAATGAAGCCTGGTCCCATCGTTGATTGCATAAACTTTATCACCTGATGATTCTTCAGGGACATTTACATAAAGAGTTCCACCTGAAAAAACAGCATGATTACACCGGGAATCAGGATCCGGTAAACTCTTAATCTGTGTCCAGTTACCAAAATATGCAAGTCCCTGGTTTGTCTGATCTGCATACCATGTCCCGAGAGCAGTCACAGCATAAAACATATTATTCCCAAAAGCTATGTCGAAAACTTCGTTATTGTCAGGGCCCGGACCTGGTTTCCAGGTATCATAGATTTCCATTTTAACAACATCAACAACAACAATACCAAAGCCAGTAGCCAGGTATGCATATTTTCCAAGGGTTCTTATTCTGTTTATTCTTTTATTCCCCGGTATGTATTTGTTCATGATATCAGGGATGTTATGAACAGTGTTCTTCAGAACGAGATCCAGATTTGTGCTTTTGTAAGCAATTACCAGAATATTGTTTTCATCTGACCATCCTATAGAACTAATACCGGTTTCTGATAGACCGCTGACAGGCGACAATTTTTTGAGTTCACTGTACTCTTTATTATAAACAAGAACAGAAGAACCTGTTGATACATAAATTTCATCAGAGCCTGCAGCAATACTTTTAGCTGTATTATAGTTCAAATGATCCGTCCAGGAACCCACCGGTTGCTGACCTGGGAGAGAGTCAGAAAAGATAATTACAGCTGTTATGANCAACAGTTTTTTCATCATCTAATTGATGGTCTGATTTGAATCCCTGCCCCCTGGCATTTGATTGTCAAGCAAGAACAATTTCAGTTTTTCAAATGCCCTTGCGCGATGAGATATGCTGTTTTTTTCTTTCAGATCCATTTCAGCAAATGTCAGACTTTTTCGTTCAGGAATAAAAACAGGGTCATATCCGAATCCCTGCCTGCCTCTTTTTTCTTTTGTTATAATGCCATTTACTATACCTTCGAAAATATATTCGTTCCTGTTATAGATAAGCGCAATAACAGTTCTGAACCTGGCATTCCTGTTGGTTTCATTTTCAAGAAGAGATAGTAATTTTAAAATATTTGCATCCGAATCTTTGCTCTCTCCTGCGAACCTGGCAGAATGAACACCTGGCATTCCATTCAGTACTTCAACTTCAAGTCCTGTATCATCAGCAAATACATTCATTCCGGTGGCTTTGAAAATATGACGGGCTTTGTAAAGCGCATTTCCTTCGAGGGTCATTTCATTTTCCGGGATATCCGCGGTCATATTTATATCCTGCAGGCTTAAAAGGGTAAAGGTATTTCCGAGGACGCTATTAATTTCCCGTATTTTATTCAGGTTATTTGAAGCAAAGATAATCTCCATAAATCTGTAAGTTTCTGTGGCGAAATTAATAAAAGTGGTGAAAGTTCTGACATGCCACAATGGCGTCTGAAGTTTGGCGTTAATAAAGTTTATTGATACTTTTGGTAATATATCGGTAAATTCTAAGTACATGCTGTTAATCAGGAAGTTCGGTTTTTCATTTTTGATAATTATCTTTTCATCTATACTTTCTTTACCATCATGTGGCCGGACTTCTGCTGATGGTGGTACAGCACCTGGGATTATTGTGATTACAGCAGGAGTAGTACTGTTTTTAGTGATGCAGTACGCTATTTATAAATTCCTGGAATTGAGGTTTAAAAAAAAGCAGAAAGTGCTGGAAGAGCTTCTGAACAAGAGAAACGATGACCTGATTAAGGTTAATGAAAAAACTGAAGCGCTCCTTGCAAATGTTCTTCCCAAAGGTACTGCTGATGAGATAATGTCGAAGGGGAAGGCTACAAAGACCAAATATAATTTTGTTACTGTGTTATTTTCAGATATCCAGGGGTTTACGCAAATTGCAGAGGAGATGAACCCGGAAGTGCTTATTGATGAGCTTGACAAATTTTTTTTCCACTTCGACTCAGTTGTTGAGAAATACAGGATAGAAAAAATAAAAACAATAGGTGATGCATATATGTGTGCTGGAGGAATTCCCGAAAGAAACAGGACGAATCCTGTTGAGGTAATAATGGCGGCACTTGAAATGCAGCAATACATGAATAAGCTAAAAGAATCTTCCCTTCTCAAGGGAATGAAGTATTGGGATATCCGGATAGGAATTCATACGGGAACCGTAATTGCAGGAGTCGTCGGCCATAAGAAACTGTCGTACGATATATGGGGCGATACCGTCAACACTGCAAGCAGGATGGAATCATCAGGCGAGGGAGGGAAAATAAATATATCGGGCACTACTTACGAATTTGTCAAGGATTTTTTCATTTGTGAGCATCGAGGTAAAATGCCTGTAAAATATAAAGGTGAGCTTGACATGTATTTTGTCAAGGGAATAATCCCTGAGCTGAGCGATGAACAGGGTTTGCCAAATAGTAAATTTAGGTTCAGGATTCAGCTAATAAAGCTCCAGGATGTGGAAGGAACAATAAACAAGCTTTTTGTTGACGAAGCGCCTCCCGACCTCTATTTTCATAATGCTCAGTTAGCCATGAGCATAACCGGTCAGGTTGAATTGATAGCCACATCTGAAAGAATTCAGGAGGAAGAATATATAAACCTGAAACTGGCATCAATATTCCTGATAACAGGATTTATATCCGATTATAATAATCCGGTTGAAGGAGCTCTTAATTTAATGGGGGAAGTTCTTCCGCGTTTCGGTTTTGATGAAAGTTATATCATTTCCGCCAGGCGTATTATCTCCAACTCATTTGATGAAAAATACGAAACCCCGGCTGATAAAATACTTCATGATGCAAAATATGATTATCTGGGTCGTATCGACTATATCAAGCTCACTGACAAACTTTTAAAAGAAAGGAGTGAACATGGGATTGTAACCGGCATTGACAATTGGATCGATAGCCAGAAAAAGCTTCTTTTAGCTCATGATTTCCTGACCAATACGGGGAAGTTACTTAGGAGTGTTACCATTGAAGAACAGATTGCAGCGCTTCAAACCTTGTACAAATAGCTATTTTCAGCAGAAAAATCTGTGGAAGATTAGTTTTAAAAATGTACTTTTACCGCGTGTTTTTAATTTAAACTAACATGGAGAACCTTGATTGGAAGAATTTGCCTTTCGGTTATATTAAAACTGATTATAATATCCGTTGTTTTTACAAAGATGGCAAATGGGGCGACCTTGAGGTATCAACTTCTGAATATATTGATATTCACATAGCTGCTACGGGGCTGCATTATGGACAGGAAGCATTTGAAGGCCTTAAAGCTTACATGGGTAAGGATGGCAAAGTCAGGTTATTCCGCTGGGAAGAAAATGCAAGGAGGCTTATCTCTTCAGCTGATGGTATCAAAATGGCAGAATTTCCCTTTGAAAAATTCAAAGAAGCGATTTTCAGGGTTGTTCAGCTTAATAAGAGATTCATTCCACCTTATGGATCGGGTGCTACACTTTATATCAGGCCTCTTCTGTACGGAAGCGGGGCTGAAGTCGGAGTAAAACCTGCTTCAGAATACACATTTATTGTATTTGTTACACCGGTAGGTCCCTATTTCAAGGGAGGGATTAGACCTGTAAATATGTTGATATGCAGAGATTCTGACAGAGCTGCCCCAAAGGGTACAGGAATTTTCAAGGTAGGTGGCAACTATGCTGCAAGTCTCAGGGCTGGCGTAGCCGCAAAGAACGCGGGATTTGCTAGCGCAATATTCCTTGACGCAAAAGAGAAAAAATACATAGATGAATGCGGTCCTGCAAATTTCTTCGGTATAAGAAACAATACTTACATTACTCCGAAATCCGAATCGATTCTGAATTCGATTACCAATATGAGTCTGATTGAAGTTGCAGGTAGCCTTGGAATAAAAGCAGAACGCAGGCAGGTTCCTGTTGAAGAATTATCGGAATTTACAGAAGCCGGAGCATGCGGAACCGCAGCAGTAATAAGTCCAATCGGTAAGATTGTCGATCCTGATAAGAACACCATTTATGAGTATTGTAAGGATGGGAATCCAGGACCGGTAACAATGAAACTTTATAATAAGCTTGTCTCCATTCAATATGGGGATGTTCCTGATGAATTCGGGTGGATATCTTTTGCTGAATGAAGTACATGGAGATCAAAAAGACGGCGGGGCGAATCTAAAATAGTTTTTGTGAAGAAAAAGAATGGATTTTCGAAAGCCAGGCTCAGGGGGTCATACCTGACACTTGTTATCAGTGTCTCACTCGTTCTCTTTCTGCTTGGTATTCTGGGGCTTGTCATCATAAATGCAAAAGGATTGTCGGATTATTTAAGGGAAAGTCTTTCATTTTCAGTGATGCTTGATGACGATGCCAGAGAGGCAGATATCCATATGTTACAGAAAGACCTTGATGCCAAACCGTTCGTGAAATCAACAGAGTATGTTTCAAAGGATGAAGCAGCAGTAAAAATGAAAGAAGACCTGGGAGAGGATTTTATAAGCTTCCTGGGGGATAATCCGCTCCCTCCATCCATAGATGTTTACCTTTATGCCAGTTATACAAACCCTGACAGCGTAGCAAAAATGGAAAAATATGTCATGGAATATCCTTTTGTAAAGGAGGTCCTTGTACCAGAATCATTACTGTTTCTGATAAACGAAAACGTGCGTAAAGTGAGCCTTTCACTGCTGATAATCAGTTCATTTCTTTTATTGATTGCAGTTACAATAATAAATAATACAATAAGACTTGCGATTTATTCAAAAAGATTCCTGATACGCACAATGCAGCTGGTAGGGGCCACCAGGTCATTTATCAGGAAGCCATTTCTGATCAGAAGCATTTACCACGGAGTTATCGCAGCTCTCATTGCAATGCTGCTGCTTATGGGACTTCTATATCTCGTTGAAAAGGAGTTTCTTATGTTATATTCTTTTAGGAGCACAAACCTACTGGTAATTCTTGGAACTCTTTTGATCATTTTAGGTATATTGATAAATCTTGTTTCAACATTTTTCTCAGTTAACCGTTACCTGGTTATTTCGGAGGATAAACTATATAATTGAATCATGGCAACTAAAAATGATAATAAGGAAAAACTGAATTTCTCTCTTGGCCGTGAAAACTACAAACTGCTGGCAATCGGCTTTGCCATAATTGTTGTCGGATTTCTGCTGATGATTGGCGGTAAATCTGATGACCCCAATGTGTTTAGCGATAAAATATTCAGTTTCAGAAGAATAACACTTGCCCCGATAGTTGTCCTGGCAGGATTTATTTTTGAAATCTGGGCAATTATGAAAAAGCCAAAAGATTCAGACAAATAAGGTTTAATTGATCCCTGATGAATTTATTAGAAGCAATTGTCCTTGGTCTGATTCAAGGACTGACAGAATTTTTGCCTGTAAGCAGTTCAGGACATCTTGAGCTGGGCAAGTACCTTTTCGGAATTGACCATGAAGCGAATTTTTATTTCTCAATTGCTGTTCACGGAGCCACGGTTTTAAGCACTCTTTTTGTCCTTTGGAAAGAAATTGCAGATTTGGCAAAAGGATTTTTTGCCTTTAAGATGAACGAGGAAACCCGTTATGTGATCAAGCTTTTCATTTCAATGATTCCTGTTGGTATTGCAGGATTTTTTATGAGTGAGATCGCAGAAAAATATTTCGCCGGGAACATGATTTCTCTGGGAATTGAATTTCTTATTTCGGCTTTATTCCTTGGTTTAACTCTGGTTATCAGGCCAAAAGAAAGAGCGATGACATATTTAGATTCGTTTATAATTGGTCTTGCCCAGGCTTTTGCAGTATTACCGGGAGTTTCAAGATCGGGAGCCACAATAGCTACAGGTATTATGCTCGGTAACAAGAAATCAGATATCGCGAAGTTCTCTTTCCTGATGGTTTTAATCCCTGTGATCGGAGCTAACTTCATAGAAATGATATCAGCTGATTTTACGAAAGAAGGGACCACCTTTTTTGTAATTTTTGCAGGTTTTCTGACAGCTTTTGTTTCAGGATACGTGGCCTGCAAATTGATGATTAGCATTGTCAGAAAGGGAAACCTTAAATGGTTTGCCGTTTATTGCGTTTTAATTGGTATTTATTCAATCTTGTTAGGTCTGCATGTTATCTGAAAAGACTTCATCTTTTGAAGAAGGACAGTTGCTGTTGTTCAATAAACCTCTCTACTGGACATCTTTTGACCTTGTAAACAAAGTTAGGATCATTCTCAGGAGCAACCTTGGTCTTGGTAAAATTAAGATCGGACACGCCGGGACCCTTGATCCGCTCGCAAGTGGTCTTTTGATCATCTGCACCGGCAGAGCTACAAAAAGAATAGATGAATTCCGTGATCTTGATAAAGAGTATGTGGCCACAGTACATCTGGGTGAGACAACCCCATCATATGACCTTGAAACAGAAATAAATGGCAGATTCTCTGTTGAACAAATAACTGAGAAACTTGTTATAAATGCACTTCATGGTTTCCTTGGAGAGCAGGAGCAGATACCACCTGTCCATTCAGCTAAAATGATAGGAGGTAAAAGAGCCTATGAATATGCAAGGAAAGGAATTATGAAGGAGATGATTCCTGTAAAAGTCTTTTTCAGGGAGTTGGAACTTTTGTCATTTGGGATCCCCGAAACGAGAGTCAGGATTCTATGCAGTAAAGGAACCTATATAAGATCTTTTGCCAGAGACCTGGGAAAAGCTCTGGGCAGCGGGGCATACTTATCCTCGCTTGAACGGACTGCGATAGGCCCTTATTTACTGAAAAATGCCTATTCTTTAGAAAATTTTGAAAATATTATTAAAGAATTGAAACAAAACTGAAATTTCTGCGTAAAAAGGATTTCAAAAAATGTAATATCAATATTATTATTATGAAACTATCGCAATTCAGGTACAATTTACCGCAGGAGCTTATTGCTCTATATCCGACTGAGAACAGGGATGAATCGAGGTTAATGGTTATAAACAGAAAGAGTGGAGCCTTTGAACACAAGATATTTAAAGAGATTACTGAATATTTTCATGAACACGATGTTCTGGTTTTCAATAATACGAAAGTTTTTCCAGCAAGGTTATATGGTAATAAGGAGAAGACAGGTGCTGAAATTGAGGTGTTTTTGCTGAGGGAACTTAACAGGGAACAACGGTTGTGGGATGTTCTTGTTGATCCTGCAAGGAAAATAAGGATTGGCAATAAGCTCTATTTTGGTGAAGACGATCTCCTAGTTGCTGAAGTAATTGACAATACAACATCTAGGGGAAGAACCCTCAGGTTCCTGTTCGACGGTACATACGAAGAATTCAAGCAGACGCTTTACAGTCTTGGCGAAACACCCCTTCCAAAATTTATAAACAGGCCTGTTGAGCCAGAAGACAATGAGCGGTACCAGACAATTTTTGCAAAACATGAAGGTGCGGTTGCTGCTCCTACTGCCGGACTTCATTTCAGCAGGGAATTGCTGAAAAAACTCGAAATAATTGGAACTGAATTTGCGGAAATAACTCTGCATGTTGGTCTGGGAAATTTTAGGAGCGTTGATGTTGAAGATCTTACAAAACACAAAGTTGATTCGGAAAGGATAAGAATTACTGAAGAAGCCGCCGAAATCGTAAATAAGGCAAAGGATAATAAATATAAGATTTGTGCAGTGGGAACTACCGTTGTCAGGACCCTCGAAAGCTCAGTTTCGACCAGCGGCTATCTGAAACCTTTTGACGGCTGGACCAATAAGTTTATTTTTCCTCCCTATGATTTTAAAGTTCCCGATATGATGATAAGCAATTTTCATCTGCCATATTCCACCCTGCTTATGATGGTGGCGGCATTTGCCGGATACGAACTTCTTTTCGAGGCATATAAAACTGCTGTTAAAGAAAAATACAGGTTTGGAACCTATGGAGATGCAATGCTGATAATATAGTGGGTAAAGACCAGAATTTGCTCAGTTTCCTTATTTGATGAAAGAGCAAGCATTGAGGGTTAGCTTTACGACACACGATACACGACACACGGCAAGCCACCCAGGGAAGAATTATTAAGGCCGGATTGATTGGAATCATCCGGCTTTTTTATTGATTTAATTGTGCAGTAATTATACTTTTCCAGGTTAATGAAATAAGTCTGTTTGGTGAATTTTAAACTGACAGAAATCTGAGAATTTTTAGAAAAGCCTTCTCATCGCATTTTTATTGTTAATAAAGTGTTAGTAACAGATAAGAAAACCATCTGTTTGACCGTTATTAAGCGGACCTGACATTTTAAAAAAGGTTTTT
>WSSedA1B2DRAFT_1000059_pt1 | contig 18974 bp, 20 predicted proteins | sample WetSurSiteA1Bulk_FD_9465 | JGI IMG/M metagenome (IMG submission 9465) | reverse complement strand
GAAACTTGTTCAACGAGGTGATTGCTTTTTTTATCAAGGGCTTTATCCAAGGGAAAGAAACACTTAACCCTCAACTTCAGCCGATCGTCAATGCGTAACTTCTATGTTCGTGGACAGCGTCAAGGCGATACTGCTAATAGCTTCCAATTACCTGGTTATGCCCGTTGGGATGCGAGTGTTGGTTACGGCTTTAATTACGGTAAATCGAAAATTACTACGCAACTCAATGTATACAATCTGCTGGATAAAACCTATTACGATCATTCCAGCTATCGTGGCAACATTCGCGCAGGCGACCCTTTAACGCTATTAGGTTCAGTACGGATTGAATTTTAACCTAGGCTAAAAAATGACTTTAATAGTTAGCGAAAATCACGCCAAGTCATCGGTGCAGAGACTGCATCGCTTAAAAACTCGCCGTAAATTATGGTTGCAAGTGCATTTATGGTTGGGTTTGTCGTTAGGTTTGTTTTTAGCAGTTATTGGTTTGACAGGTTCCGTGTTGGTGTTTTGGCAAGAATTGGATCACTCGCTGAACCGAACTTTGTACTATACCACAGCACAATCTAGTTCCTTAAAATCACTGGATGAAATTTTAGCGTCAGGCGAACAGGCTGCACCACAAGGCTGGGAATCCATCTGGCTGGAAGTGCCGCAACAAGCCGATGGTAACTATGTGTTTGCGTTTGGTTATCCGCATTCCAGTCTACCACCAGAACAAGCGCAATCACTCAATATTGCGGTTGATCCTTACACTGCGAAAGTAGTTGGTCAACGGGTGTTTTATCATGCTTGGAATCCGTTAAAACACAGTTTGGTTGGCTTTTTCTTCAAACTACATTACGCGCTGTTTTTAGGCGAAACAGGTGTGATGCTGGTCGGCATTCTGGCAGTGCTATTCATCGTTTCAGCATTGAGTGGGTTAATTATTTGGTGGTCATTGACGGGAAACTGGCGGCGTGTATTGACTATCAAACGCCGTGCCAGTATTGAACGATTTAATCATGATTTACACCAAACAGCGGGGTTTTACAGTTTAATTGTATTATTGGCACTCTTAATATCAGGCTGTTATTTCAACTTACCGAATCAGTTTCGCTGGCTAGTCGAATGTTTTTCGCCATTAACGCTCGAAGCACAAGCCAGTGCAATCACAACATCCTCTGCACCAGCGATACTGCAAACCGCATTGCAACAAGCCCAGCCACTGTATTCAGGCGGCAAGCTACACTACGCTTATTTAAGTGGCAGTCAACAAGGTTTAATAACAGCTTGTTTTAAAGATGTAACAGAACTACAGCCCTAAGTTCTCACTGAACGTTGCAACCGTACGGATGGCAAACTGCTACAAACAATTGATCCTGCTCATGGCAGTGTGGCTGATGTGTTTATGCAATGGCAATGGCCATTACACAGTGGACAAGCCTTTGGCTGGACAGGGCGCATTTTGGTTTTTATTACAGGACTTATCTGTCCTGTCTTATTGGTAACAGGTGTGATTCGCTGGTTACAAAAACGCAAAGCAACGCGCCATCGCTTAGCTGTTTCATCATATAACTAAAGCGCAATAAAATTCAGGACTACAAACCATAGGTTTGTAGTTCCAGCCAATAAATACCAATTTTTCTATCAATTTATATTTGTTTGCTCACTCAAGCCTATACTTCTCGATAACCAATGTTTAAAAATACGCGCTGTAACCAGTCCACTTGCAAGGCGGTTGTACATGACTACTTAGTTGTTTTATTCACATCCCTTATTGCATCACCTACTAAATTACTTGTTTAATAGCGTTAAGGTTATAATTGCTATTTTGTTACTACAAAACTTAAATCTTAGTAATGTCCAGCCTGTTTAACCAAAAAATATGACCCAAAAACTGTATATTCAAACCAATGGCTGTCAGATGAATGAATACGATTCTGACAAAATGCGTGATGTACTCCAAGCCTCACATGGTTTTGAGTTGATTGATGATCCAAAACTTGCCGATGTGTTATTGCTTAACACTTGTTCGATTCGTGAAAAAGCCCAAGAAAAAGTATTTTCTGCCTTAGGCAAGTGGCGCAAAATCAAAGACAAACGCCCCGATGTGATTATCGGCGTGGGCGGTTGTGTTGCCAGTCAAGAAGGTGAGGGCATTCAAAAACGCGCCCCGTTCGTAGACATCGTTTTTGGTCCGCAAACCTTACACCGCTTGCCACAATTACTTGATGAAGCGCGTAGCCAGCATAAACCTGTCGTTGATATTTCTTTCCCTGAAATCGAAAAATTTGATGCCTTACCTGAACCCAGAGCTGAAGGCGTTAAAGCCTTTGTTTCGGTGATGGAAGGCTGTAGTAAATACTGCACATTTTGCGTAGTACCTTATACGCGCGGTGAAGAAATTAGTCGCCCGTTGTCAGACGTATTAGCCGAAATTAGCGCGTTAGCAAAACAAGGTGTGCGTGAAGTTAATTTACTGGGGCAAAATGTCAATGCCTATCGTGGCATGATGGATGACGGTGAGATTGCCGATTTTTCCTTGTTGCTACATTATGTTGCCGCAGTGGATGGCATAGATCGCATTCGATTTACCACTTCGCATCCTGTCGAGTTTACCGATAGCTTGATTGAAGCCTTCGCTGAAATTCCGCAACTGGTTGACCATCTACATTTGCCTGTACAAAGTGGTAGTGATGCTATTTTGAAAGCCATGAAGCGTGGACATACGGCGGCTGATTATAAAGAAACCATTCGCAAGTTGCGTTTAGTACGCCCCAATATTTGCCTGTCATCGGATTTTATTATCGGCTTTCCAGGTGAAACCGATGCCGAATTTGAAGAAACTATGGCATTCATTGATGACATCGGTTTTGACTTATCCTTTAGCTTTATCTACAGTGCCAGACCTGGAACACCAGCGGCAGAATTACCCGATGATGTCCCTGTTGAAGTGAAAAAACAGCGGTTAGAGCGTTTCCAACAACGCATTAATGACATGACAGCCGCAATTTCAGAGGCGATGATTGGTACAGTGCAGACGGTGTTAGTTGAAGGTCAATCTAAAAAGAATCCGTTACAAATGCAGGGCAGAACTGAGAATAATCGCGTGGTTAATTTCATCGGTCATCCACGTCTCGCTGGGCAGTTTGTCAATGTATTAATTGCCGAGGCGTTGCCTAATTCATTACGCGGTCGATTGGTTGAAACGTCAGTCGATAAAATAATCCATACTAATTAAATATATGTCCATTATTTCCAAAGAAATTGCCTTGCTACCTTCTGATAACGGTCGATTAGCTAATTTTTGTGGTCAGCTCAATTGCCATCTACGGCATATTGAAGCACGCCTTCAAGTAGATATTTCCAATCGCGGTAATCAATTTAAAATTACAGGCGAAGAAGCCTCTGTCAAAGCCGCCAATGCTGTCATGCAAAAATTATTTGCAAGCACTGCAACAGAACATCTGACCTCTGAACAAGTCCATTTAGCGATGCAAGATGCCTCTATTGATGAACTGTTAGCTGCGACTGAATTACCCACTCAACAAATCGTCACCATTAAAACTAAATTTGGCACGATTAAAGGGCGTGGTCTTAATCAGCAAGACTATCTACGAAAAATTATCAGCCATGATATTAACTTTGGTGTAGGTCCTGCTGGAACAGGTAAAACCTATCTAGCGGTTGCCTGTGCAGTTGATGCCTTATTGCATGAAAAAGTCAGAAAAATAATTTTAGTACGTCCTGCGGTGGAAGCGGGTGAAAAACTAGGCTTCTTACCTGGTGATATGGCGCAAAAAGTGGATCCATATTTACGTCCTCTCTATGACGCGCTTTATGAAATGCTGGGGTTTGAACGCGTGGAAAAAATGCTGGAAAAAGGCATGATAGAAGTTGCGCCACTGGCATTTATGCGTGGTAGAACGCTGAATGATTCTTTCATTATTTTGGATGAAGCCCAAAACACTACCTTAGAGCAGATTAAAATGTTTTTAACACGGGTTGGTTTTGGTTCTACCGCCGTGATTACGGGTGATGTCACGCAAGTTGATTTACCCTCGAGCAAAATGTCTGGGCTACAGCATGTGCTGGAAGTTTTAAAAGACGTAGAAGGGATCAGCTTTACCTTTTTTAGTGTGCGTGATGTAGTCAGACATCCGCTGGTACAACGTATTGTTTCTGCGTATGAAATTTACGAGAAAACCCATGAAACTAAACTATGAACAGCGTAGAAATACAAACCATTTTTGAATCAGCAGGGCAACCTAGTGAAGCACAAATTCAACTATGGGTTAATACTGCACTGGAAGAGTTTGAGCAAGATACTGAAATTGTCGTGCGCATTGTTGACGAATCAGAAAGTGCCGAATTGAACGAACAATACCGCCATAAACAAGGACCAACTAATATTTTGAGTTTTCCCGTTGAAATACCAGAAGGTATTGACTTAAATTTATTGGGCGATTTAGTAATATGCGCCCCTGTCCTTGAAAAAGAAGCTCAGCAACAAAACAAACTGTTAGCTCATCATTGGGCGCATATTATTATGCACGGTGTCTTACATTTATTAGGCTACGATCATCTTGACGATGAACAAGCAGAAGAAATGGAAAGTAAGGAAATAGCACTGTTGCAACAACTAAATATTCCTAATCCTTATCAACAGGTAGCAGAGCTATGAGTGATGAACAACCTCCCAGTATAAACCTGCCACGCAAAGGCTGGATAGATAAAATCAGCCACCTATTCAGTGGCGAACCTCAAGATTTAAATGAACTGGTAGACATATTAAGAGACGCTAGAGAAAATCGACTCTTAGATACCGATGCCTTATCCATGATTGAAGGCGTGTTACAAGTCTCACAAATGCGGGTTCGGGATATTATGATCCCACGCGTACAAATGGAAGTGGTTCCCAAAGATGCGGAACTAGAAAGCATACTCCCTTTAGTCACCGAATTTGGGCATTCCCGTTATCCCGTCATTGATGGCGACCGCAGTAAAGTAGTCGGTATTTTGTTAGCCAAAGATTTACTAGCGCGAATTTTGCAAAATAAAACCCTGCAAGTTCATGAGATTATGCGCAACGTCAGCGTAGTTCCAGAAAGTAAACGTTTAAACGTATTGCTAAAAGAATTACGCACGCAGGGCAATCACATGGCGATTGTGGTTGATGAATACGGTCAAGCCGCAGGGCTAGTGACCATCGAAGACGTACTTGAACAAATCGTTGGTGAAATTGAAGACGAACACGACGATCACGAAGATGAAGGTTATGTATTTGAGCGTAATCCCCATGAATTCATGATTAAAGCCCTCATGCCGATAGACGAATTTGATGACTATTTTGATACTCATCTTGCCACCGATGAATATGATACTGTCGGCGGGTTTCTTGTTCACCAGCTACAACACATGCCTAAAAAAGGCGAAAATCTTACCGTCGATAACCTCCGTTTTGAAGTCATTAAAGCAGACAATCGGCGCATTTATTTAATCAAATTAAAGAAGAGCGTGTAGCTGTGAGCAAACAAACGATATTGGTGACAGGCGGGGCAGGTTATATTGGTAGTCATGCCTGTGTTGAACTATTGCAAGCAGGTTTTAACGTGGTTGTTGTGGATAACTTTTCTAACAGCAAGCCCGAATCCTTAGTGAGAGTGCAAAAAATAACAGGGCAATCGCCAACCTTATACCAAGCCGATATTCGTGATAAACAAGCACTTAGTGACATTTTTGCTAAAGAAAACATTGATGCCGTCATACACTTTGCGGGTTTAAAAGCCGTCGGTGAATCCTGCCAACAACCGCTCAATTATTATCACAACAACGTTTACGGTACGCTGGTTTTACTGGAAGCAATGGAAGAAGCCAATGTTAAACAACTCATCTTCAGCTCATCGGCAACCGTTTACGGCGAATCAACCTGTAACCAATATGCAGAAGATTTTGCCTTAGGCGCGATTAATCCGTATGGTCGCTCTAAACAAATGATTGAAGACATTTTAAGAGATGTCTCAGCCGCTGATAAAATTAACCAATCCACCTCACCGTGGAAAATTGTATTATTGCGTTATTTCAACCCGATAGGCGCACACGAAAGTGGCATGATAGGCGAAGACCCGAACGGCATACCCAACAATTTACTACCCTATGTCTCACAAGTCGCCATCGGTAAATTAGCACAATTATCTGTGTGGGGTAATGATTACCCAACGCGTGACGGCACAGGCGTTAGAGATTATATTCATGTGGTTGACCTCGTTAAAGGACACATTAAAGCCATCGCCGCGTTAAAAGGCGAGCAGTTTAAAACAGGTGCTTGTAAAGCCTACAATCTAGGTACAGGCACAGGTTACAGTGTATTAGAAATTATCAACACCTTTGAAAAAGTGACAGGTCGCCCTGTTAATTACAAAATCGCGCCCAGAAGAGCGGGTGATTTAGCCGAATGTTTTGCCAATCCCGCTTTAGCCTTAGCTGAACTGCATTGGCGAGCAGAAAAAAATCTTGATGATATGCTTGCCGATGCGTGGCGATGGCAGAGCAATAATCCGCAGGGGTATGAATAAAGAGATTATTGTCCACGAAAAGCACGAACAATATGTCTGTTCATTGAGTTTAATAAATGATTAGTTTTCGTGCTTTTTGTGTTTTTCGTGTACTAATGATGAATATTTTCACCGTCACTCGCTAAAGCGATAAAACCTTCTCCTAACCTAATTAACCCAATACCATGCAAAATAACCCCATGAGCATTGCAAAAAGAGAGTCTGAGTTAGCTGTTTATTTGGACAAGCAACCTTATATCACGAAACTTGATGGCATTACCTTGGAAATAGCCAAAAATGTATTTCCATCTGATTTTGGACTGACTAGCTGTTTTTTTGGTGACTTCATATTGCAACAAGAAGCCGCGCCGACGGCGTTAGATATGGGGTGCGGTAGTGGTTATTTTGCCTTTTTATTGAAAAAAATAGGTTGTACGGAGGTACTGGGCGTGGATTTTAATGTTGATGCTGTCAGATGTGCGACAGAAAATAGTCAGCGTAATCCGTTATTGCATCCTACCAATTTTTTACACAGTGATTTGTTTGCTAAAGTTCCTGCATCTACCTTTGATTTAATTATCTTTAATTTTAACTACTACCCATCCAATGGTGATTTCGGATTGAATGCTGATGGCGGTCAAGAGATATTGAAACGCTTTTTTAGCCAAGTGGAGAGTTATATCCACGATAACACCATCATTTATATTCCTTATTCTGAATTCGTGGGTGAAGAACATGATCCAAAACACATTTGCACCGATTTTGGCTTTTCAGTAGACATCGTAGCGAATACAAAAAACGACAATGGCGAGCATTACGTTTATAAAATAATGAAAGTGCAGTGAAATACTTAGCACTTACGCACCAGCACTTTACGCAATTCTTCCAGCCCCAACATTAACAGCGCGAATGGCACGATGAACAGCCAAACTTTAGGTTCTAGCGGTGTCGTGCCAAAAATAGTGTTGCCCCACGACGTGTAGTCAATAATTCCCATTAACACGATTTCCAAAGCAATGCCCCACAGGATGATGTAATTATCAAACAGTGCCGCGCTGAATACGCTGCGGTTGGGCGTTTTACATAAAAACACATTCACAATTTGCGAGATGATAATGGCACTGAAACACGCGGTGGTGGCTTGTAAATATAACGATGTGTTGCTGGCTAAACTTTCGCCCCATTGCCAGCCGCCACTGTACAGGACAAAGAAATACGCTGCCATTGATACCACCGCTTCTAAGATGCCCAGAAACAGATAAGCGCGTAACAATAGCCTTGTATCTAATAGTCGCTCATCATGCGCACGCGGCGGTTTGTTCATACTATCGGATTCAGGTTTTCCTGCACCCAGCCCTAACGCGGGTAACATATCTGTGCCTAAATCCACGGCTAAAATTTGAATAATGGTTAATGGTAGTGGTATTTTTAACAGTGCAAATGCCAGATATGGCACGACTTCTGGAATGTTTGAGGTGAGAATATACGCCAAAAATTTACGAATATTTTCATAAACAGCACGACCTTCCTCAATCGCAGCAATGATGCTGGCAAAATTATCATCCAATAAAATCATATCGGCGGCTTCTTTTGCCACATCCGTTCCCGTCAAGCCCATTGCGATACCAATATCAGCGAGTTTCAACGCGGGCGCATCATTCACGCCGTCACCTGTCACCGCGACGATGTGTTTTTTCTTTTTGAGTGCTGCCACAATACGCATTTTTTGATCTGCACCCACGCGAGCAAAAATAATATCGGGTGCATCTAAGGCAAGGCGTAACTGGGTTTCAGAGAGTTTACGCAGTTTATCGCCTGTGATAATAACAGGGTGTTCGGTTTGGATTTGCCCAATTTGTCGCCCAATCGCTAAAGCGGTATGCGGATGATCGCCTGTCACCATAATCACTTTAATACCCGCCGCATGGCACAAGCGCATGGCTTCGGGGACTTCGGGTCTGGGCGGGTCTTCTAAGCCAACTAAACCGCATAAAATCAAGTTCTGCTCTTGGGCTTCGCTGTTGTGTGCTTGAGTGAGTTCGCGCCATGCAAACGCCAGCACGCGCAAGCCCTTACTTGCCATCGCTTCTTGTGCGTGCAGAAACTGTTGTTTGGCTTCTGCATTCATCGTGCTAATGGTTTCGCCTGTTTGTACACGGTCGCACAACGGCAATAGCATTTCTAACGCGCCTTTACAATACAACAGCACGCCTTTGGGTGTGTGATGAATAGTCGATAACCGCTTGCGGTCGGTATCAAACGGCACTTCATTAATTTTTGGATAGCTGAGCGTTTCGCCTAAACAGGTTTTTGCCATACGCACTAAGGCAATTTCCATTGGATCGCCCAAGGCTTGCCATTGCCCATCGTGCATGGTTTCTTTTAAATTGTGACACAGCAGCGCGTCTTCAAAAAACGCTCGATGTCTTTGTATGCGTTTAGGTTGACGCTGTATGGCGGTAGGAGCCAGTAATTCATTATCCAAATAAATCTGACTGACTGCCATGCGATTTTCAGTCAGCGTGCCTGTTTTATCGGTGCAGATGACCGTCGCCGAACCCAAGGCTTCGACGGAAGGTAAATGGCGAATCAGCGCGTTACGTTTTGCCATGCGTTGCGTTGCCATTGCCAGCGATAGGGTAACCGTCGGTAATAAACCTTCAGGCACATTAGCAACAATAATGCCAATAGCGAAAATAAAATTTTCCCAAAACGACAGCCCCATGCTATGCCCAATGAAAAAAAACACCCCGCCCAAACTCACCGCCAGCACGGCAATAATGCGACTAAGGCGGACAATTTCGAGCTGGAGCGGAGACACGCTTTTTTCAGCGGTTTGAGTTAAATGGGCGATTTTGCCAAATTCGGTGTGCATACCTGTTGCAAACACCACAGCGCGTCCTTCACCCGAAACAATGGATGTTCCCGCCAGTAAGGTATTGCGACTTTGTTCTAAATGTTCTTCCGAAGAGGGCTGGGCATCACGCGCTTTCGGTAACGATTCACCTGTCACCGTGGCATTGTTAACGCGCAAAGAAAAGGCTTCTAATAAACGGCAGTCAGCAGGCACGTTATCGCCTTCTTGCAATAAAATCACATCTCCTGGAACTAACTGAGCGACTAAAATTTGTTCCAATTCGCCCGTGCGAATGACTTTAACGGTGTGTGGCAATAGTTTTTGTAAGGCAATAATGGCGCGTTCAGCGCGGTATTGTTGCCAGAAGGAAAACAAGCCATTGATAACAATCACGCCCAGCACTGCATAGCCTAAAGTTGCCATACCGCCATCGGGTTGTTTGTATTCAGCGAAAAAAGCTAGCCCCGCTGCCACCCATAAAATCAACGCGAAAAAATGCACGAATTCTTTAATGAAGCACAGTAGCAAGGATTCACCACGCACTTCATCAATTTGATTTAAACCGTATTCTTTAAAGCGGTGTTCGACTTCGGCGGCGATTAAACCATCGTGACGACTGTTGAGACTGGCAAGTGCTTCTTCAGCACTGAGTTGATGGATTTTCATGACGACTTTCCAAATTGTTTAAGCCGTTAGAGCCTCTTTATGAATAATGGTTTAAGACACGAAAAGGAAAAGTGGACGTGACAAATTCACCGCCCACTTCATAAAGACGTTGCAATGCAATATCTCTACGCCGTTTTTCTTGCATAACCTAAACCTAAGTACAGAAAAAACTGCGTACCAAAAATCAAATTTGCCATTAATAAGTGAATTGGTTGGGCGGCGGCAGGCATTCCTAATCTATCTAAGGCAACACCTGCCAAAATTCCCAGAATGACGGCAATGGCTAAGGTAATCGCACCTTTAAACAACGCGCTTTTTTTGTCGATGTGTTTAAAAATTGTCCACACTATCCACAAATTGGTGAACAGAATAATTGAGGAAAACGAGCGGTGTATGTAAAACAAGATTGGGAAATCTTCACGCCAAAACTGTCTTTCAACTTGCGCTAAGGCAATGCCATCAACCGCTTCACGCACCTGTGTTCCCATAGCAATTTGTAACAACGTCATGCCTAATGCCACCATTAACACGGTTTTGACTTTAGCAGGTAGTAAGCTTACATCTAGTTGCATCAAGAAATCGCGTTGCGAACGGGTGACGGTATAAATCAGTAAGGCGACGAGTATCAATGCCAGTAGCATGTGCAGGGTGATTTTAAAGGGTTGCAGGTTACTGGCAACTACCACCGAACCAAGCCAGCCTTGAAAGCCGACTAAAAATACCGTGCTTAACGACAGAAAAAACACGGTCTTATCGCGTTTAAGATAATGACGTGAACTCCATGCGGTGAGCAAAATTAACAGTCCTAATGTTACACCCACTAGGCGATTGCTATATTCCGTCCATGTTTTAACAGGATTAAATTCAGTATTTTCATAACCGCGCTGGGCATAAATTTCGTGGTAATTCGCAGGTAATTGGGCTTCATCAGTAGGCGGTATCCATTGCCCAAAACAAGTGGGCCAATCGGGGCAACCCATACCCGCGCCTGAAGCGCGAACCACGCTCCCTGCAATAATGACTAAGTAGACAAATAAAATGGTCAATAGACCTAAAGTGCGAAAACGTGACATGGCTTGGGGGTTCATGAGGCTTCTACTGTTAATAAAGTGAGGGATGCGTGATTATAATCTTGTAGCTGTAATTGTTGAGCAGTATCGGCAAGTTGTAACACGATGAGCAGTTTGTCATCGTGTGCTAACAACACATTACCAACCACTTGCTCGTTTGCATCAATAATATTAGCATTGGCTTCAGGCGTTGCGGCTTTGCATTCGGCAATAAATAACGCTCGTTTAGCTTTGCCCAAATAATGGGTACGCGCGACAATTTCTTGTCCTGTATAACAGCCTTTGGTCAAACTAATACCGCCGAGTTTATCAAGGTTAAGCATTTGTGGAATAAACTCTTCCGATGTAGCAAGTGTAAGCCACGGTATGCCAGCCAATATGTCCAGATAAAGCCATTGCGTAGAATCGCTGGCTTGATAACCTTGCGCCAAATACTCAGACCATAACGATATAGCATTATCAACATCGGCAATAACTAAACAGCGGTTGCCAAAATTTACCCGTACGGCGGTGGTTTGTGCTTCGGTTGCTAAAAAATCGGCATTTGACTCGTCCGTTAAACCCAGCAAACACAAGTTATCAGAGCTGTCTGTCAGAGTGACAGCGGAACGTAACACATATTTTTTCAGTCTGTCTCTAACGGTTACTAAGAGTTCTTTAGGCAATACCATCAAAAAAGCATCAGCTGATTTTGTTAGTAAAAAAGTGCTAATCGCGCGACCTTTGGGATTACATATCGCCCCTAAACTGCTTTGTGTACTGGTGACATCATACACATTACAAGTGATTTGCCCTTGTAAAAATTGCGCGGCGTCTTTGCCGCTGACCGTTAAAACGGATAACTGGGCAATAGGATAAAGTTGCTTAGCACTGTCAGTAGGGGGAAAGCTAATCTGCGTGTCACTGCTAAAGTGAGCGTGGTTAGCGAGTAGGAAGTTTTTCCAGTTTGAATTCATAAATAAAAAAGCTCTGTGTTAAGACGTGTCGATTATAACGTCCTTTAAAGTAAAGATAAAAAGCAAGCCATTTTCTGGCAAGTAGCAAATGAACAGTGTCTTAACTTAGTGTGGATGATAAAATAACGCTAACATTAAACGACTCTTTGATTAGAGTCGCTGTATCTTTAACCGCAACACACACAACACTATGACTGAACAAGATAAAATATTTTTACAAACAGGTCGAACCGAAGATTTTGCTTTTGATGAGCGTGTGGTTCAGGTTTTTGACAATATGGTGTCACGGAGCGTGCCTTTTTATACCGAAGTTCAACGTATTCAAGCCGAGCTGGTCATGGATTTTCTGCCTGAACAGGGCGGTGTGGTGTGTGACTTAGGGTGTTCAACAGGCACAACCATTGAGCATTTGGCTAAACACCCTAACTGTCCTGCCAGTGTTCAGTTTATTGGCTATGATAATTCTGAGCCTATGCTGGAAAAAGCCCGCGAAAAATTATCAGCTTCAGTGGCTAATGCGCATATTGATTTGAATTTTGCTGATTTAAGTTGTCTGCCAGAACTGCCACCCTGTAACGTGATTATTCTCAACTGGACGCTGCAATTTGTCCGTCCGATTGATAGAGAGCAATTACTGACCAACTGTTTTAATGCCCTAGAGCCTAACGGTATTTTATTGTTATCAGAAAAAATTCTTGGCAGTGATTCAGAGTTTAATCGCTTATATATCGACCATTATTTACGATTTAAAAAATCACAAGGTGGTTATTCTGACACCGAAAATCAACGCAAACGTGAAGCCTTAGAAAATGTATTAATTCCGTATCGTCTCGATGAAGATTATGCCTTGTTAAAACGGGCGGGCTTTAAACGCATGGATACTTACTTCCAATGGTTTAATTTCGTTTGTATTATGGCTGTTAAAGATTAATTGTTATACACAATGGATAACATCCTGTGCAGGGATGTTATCCATTAATAATGGTGAGTTAAACCTGCTTTACCAACCATAGAGTCAGCTCGTTGATATATTCAGGTGAATAGCCTGCTTCTTTCAACTTCCATTTAAAAGCGTTGCCTAGTTGCGCACGCTTATAGACGTTTAAGCTATTGTTTCTTCTAAATTCTGCTATTTTGGTTGCCATGGTTGCCAGCACTTTTTTAGTCTTGCGGGCAAACAGTTTGTCATCCACTGTTTGGCTATCATTAACAGGTATTTTTTCAATAAAAAGAACTGCCAGTGATGTGCCAAATGTTTTAGCTGCCTCAGCATCAAACCAATTTAAAACCATGTTTTTTTCTCTCTTATTTTATTACGCTTTTTTGTTGAAACACTCGCTATTATAAACTGCATAGAGAGTGGACTTTTGCCCAAAATATACCATTTATCGCTTTTACACTCCAGAATGAAACACCGATTAGGCGAAAAGCAACTAAAACAGCAAGCGTTAAAAGCGTACAATATTTTTTTAGCCCATTACAATGAGCCATGTTATGAATAGCAAAGTGAAATTATCGACCCTAAAGAAGGGTTTATTACCCTTATCGTTAGTATTGTCTGTCGGTTTATCGGGCTGTGCTAGTTTTGGAAAAGGCATTGCAGAAGCCGTTTTGGAAAAAAACGATGGCGAAGATACCCGTGTTTGCCAAGTACGCGGCAAGCCTTTTGCAGGTATTGCACCTAGCTTGGCAAAAAAACACGGTAAAACCAAAGTGTTGATGGTGCACGGTGTCGGTGACAGATTGGCGGGTTATTCTACTGAATTCTTAGAAAAATTAGCCAAAGAATTGGATGTCACTGCAAAATCCAGTACCTATAAAGACATACAGTTGGTATCACCCGTAGATACTGACAAAAATCTCGGTAATTTACGAATTACGCAGTTAAAAAATGCCGATGGCAGCAAAGAATTATTGTTTTATGAATTAACGTGGTCGGAAATTACGCGCTCTCAAAAAGAACTATTAGGCTTTGATAATTCGGGCGAATATTCCTATAAACGTGCCGAAGTTAACGATATGTTGAAGAAATTTGGCAATGACACAGGCCCTGATCCTATTATTTATTTGGGCGATACGCGTACACAGATTTTAAGGGCATTTTCACAGTCGTTTTGCTGGATGGGTAAAGACGGTTGGGAACAACTACCGAATGATAGTCGCGTTGCTTGTGCTACGACAGACAGTTTTAGCAATAATATTGACCAAGATGATTTTATTTTTGTTTCTCACAGTTTGGGTAGTCGTATTACCATTGATGGCTTACAACGCTTAGCCTCTGTGCTAGAAAATCCGAAAAAATATTCCACTACCAGCTACGATGTCACCCCACCTGCTAGAATGCGGCAATTATTGCAGCAAAAGAAGATTCAAATTTTTATGCTCTCTAATCAATTGCCGATGTTGCAATTGGGCAGAGAACTACCCGAAGTCAATGCACAAAAAGCCGATTATTGTCTTGCTAATGGTTCACGGTATTCATCACGGCTATTTGATGAAACTGCCATCGTCGCGTTTAGTGATCCCAATGATTTACTCAGTTATGCCATTCCGCATAATTTTAGCGACAAATATCTCGACTCCAGATTGTGCATTAAGGTAACTAACGTCAATATTAATGTTGCAAAAATATTTGATGCCTTTGGCATGGGAAAATTTGCTAATCCAATGGATGCCCATTTGGGTTACAGCAAAGATGACAGGGTTGTTGCTATGATTGCCAAAGGCATAGGCAATGGGCAGTCTGCACCGCTGGTAAAGGAAAAATGCGAATGGACAGAAATAACCGATTAAACGCTTAATTGTCACACGAAATTCTAAAATTTTTTAACTATCTGATGGTATCTATGAGAATTCTTTCATTTGCTGTATTAATTATTGTACTGAATGTTTTGGGGACGTGGCTAACTAATTTGCCCCAAGACGTAGGGCTGGATGTGCCAGAAGGCAAACTGAAAAGTTTGTCTTTCGCGCCGTTTCATGAAGGGCAAGGTCCTGTGCAGGAAATATTTCCAACGCCTGAACAAATTGATGCTGATTTAACGCTCATGGGACAAACAACCCATAATATTCGTACTTACGCCAGTGCGGAAGGCAGTATGCCTGCTATTCCTGAATTAGCAGGAAAACATGGTGTGACCATGCTACAAGGTGCGTGGTTAAACGCTTTAAAGGATAAAAATAAAATAGAAATCGCCGAACTCATTCGCTCCGCAAATACGCATCCCGATGTCGTTAAACGGGTGATGGTGGGTAACGAGGTGTTGTTACGCGGCGATTTACCCGCAGATCAACTGATTGAATACATTCGCGAAGTAAAGAAAGCGGTTAAACAACCTGTTTCTTATGCGGATGTGTGGTCTGAGTATATGAAACACCCCGAATTAATCAAAGAAGTGGATTTTATTACTATCCATATTCTGCCTTATTGGGAAGACAGACCCATTACCGTTGAAGAAGCTCCTGATCATATTCAACGTATTGTTAAAAATGTGCAACAACAAGCCAATAGTATGGGGGTTAATAAACCCATACTGATTGGTGAATCAGGATGGCCAGGTGCAGGTCGGCAACGTGGTTGGGCAGTGCCTAGTGTCGTCAACGAAGCTAAATTTATTCGTGCCTTAATTAAAGTTGCCAACGATAACGGCTTTGATTACAACATCGTGGAAGCCTTTAATCAGCCGTGGAAAAGTGCTTTTGAAGGCGTAGTTGGTGCGAATTGGGGGCTTTATTCGGTTGATAGACAGCCTGTTTTTCCGTTGACGGGTGCAGTGTATGAAAATCCACAATGGCATAAAGGCTTGATGGCTTCTATGATCATTTTTTTCATTGTCACGTTGCGTCATTGGCAAGCGTTACAAAGTTTATCTTCCTCACGCTTGCTGGTTTTTCTGACGGTTTTACAGATATTATCCATATTATTAGTCAGTCAAATGCACACATTGTGGTACACCAGTTATAGTGATTTACAACGTTTGCAAACTTTAATGACGGTGGGATTAAACATCTTGTTAGGCGGTTTAATTATGCGCCGCAGTTACACTATGCTGGCTAATCAAGCAACGAGCCAGAAACTAGGCTCATTTTTGTACACGCTTTACGGTGTTGTTATTGTATTCGCCTTGTATCAAACCTATCAACAGGCAATGAATGGACGATATTTGAGTTTTCCAACCGTCGCAACATATCTTCCTGTGGTCGGGCTAGTGGGCTTAATGGTGATCCGCGCTGTTACTGAGTCACGCTGGAGCTGGCAGTCAATGAACCTAAATCAGTTATTAGGCAATGTAAACTCTAAACCCTTGCAAAATAAACTCATGGGTGGCGCGTTGTTATTAATGGGTTTGGCATTGATTGGCGGCGAAACTTACGCCTTTATGGTGAGTCGTGACTTAATTGCCGAACAACCTGAGTTTTGGATAAGACTGCGTGTGTGTCTGACATTTACGCTGACTAACTGTCAATTATTGGGTTGGTTGGCATCTTTAACCGTGTTGGCAGTGCCGTTGTTGATGGGTGAGGGTGAAAAATCGGCTGCCTCATAGGGAAGGTCAAACCTCCGAGGTTTTTTAAACTTCGGAGGTTTTCATACGATTATTTTTTGCTTTCTTGTTCAATCAATTTATTCATTACTTCAATCATTTTTTCATGCGATCCTGCTATCTTACCGTTGGTTTTATATTTACCATTGATAATGATGGCAGGTACGCCTGTAATACCGTAGCGAGCTGCCATTGCGCCAGCTTGGCGTATTTTGGCATCAACAGGGAATGAATTATACGCTTCACGGAAATCGGCTTCTTTAACGCCATGCGCAACAAAAAACGGCACTAACTGTTCTTCAGTTTCTAGGTCTTGACCTTTCTTTTGTACTGCTTCAAAAAAATCAGCATGAATTTTATCCACGACACCTAAGGCTTCTGCGGTGTAATAGGCTTTAGCATGTTTAGTCCATGTTTCGTTGAATGCCGCTGGCTGGCGAATAAATTCAACATTTTTAGGTAGATTTTCTTTCCATTTATTCAGCAAAGGCTCGAAGTCATAGCAATGTGGACAGCCGTACCAAAAAAACTCGATTACTTCAACTTTAGCGGGGTCATGCGTAGGTTGGGCGGGTGAGATGGTTTCATAACCTACAGACTCTGCTCTTAACAGGGCTGAAAAGGCAAATAGTAAGAAGAATAAGCAGGTCTTAGTGATTTTTTTAAGCATGGTTTAGTGTCTCCTTATTTCATCATTGAAATACGATAAGAAACGGCTTTAATTTCTTCAACCGTCATTTTTTTGGTAATCATGTGCATCATGTTTTCAGGGTTATTACTGCGATTGCCGTTTTTAAAATCAGTCAACGTTTTAATTAAATAATCCGCATGTTGTGAACGTAAAGCAGGGAATGCGGCAGGTTCATTGCCTTCACCTAATGGACCATGACAGGCGATACAAGCCGATACTTCATTGGCTATATCACCGTTACGGTATAAATTACTACCTGCTGCCATGATTTTTTCCATTGCCGCTTTTTTATCGGCTTCAGAGACCGCAGGTTTGTCGTCATCATCGTCGTCATTAACGACAGGTAAATCGTTAGCTGATACTTTTTGTGCCATATAATAGGCGGCAATATCGGCTATGTCTTTATCAGACAATGGTTTTGCGATGGATTCCATCATTGGGTTTTTACGCGAGCCATCCTTAAACGCATGGAGTTGTTTTTGCAGGTAAGATTCATCTTGCTGGGCAAGTTTGGGGAATGTTGATACCATGCTGTTACCTTTGTCACCGTGACAACTGATACAAGCTGCGGCTTTACTTTCGCCTGCTTCAATATCAGCGTCGGTATCGGCATGTAAAATACTTGAAGTGCTGGCAAACGCCAGAGTAAGTGAAAGAGCCAGCCATTTTCTTTTCATTAGATTCCCCTTTGGAAATAGTTAATCATTGAGCCAGCCGTTGACAATTCACTGGCTGCCTAATTACATTCAAATTCTACCTTAATTACTAACGCTGAGCGAGACAACGATGAACCCACTTTACCACCAAGCAAAATTTATTAATAGCTCCCCGCATCTTAAAGATACACCTGCCGATTACGGTAAGGAGGTGGCTTTCGCGGGACGCTCCAACGCAGGTAAATCCAGTGCGATTAATACCTTGACCCGACAACATGGATTAGCGAGAATCAGCAAAACACCTGGTAGAACACAAATGCTTAATTTTTTTGAAATTAATGCCGAGCAACGCTTTGTTGATTTACCTGGTTATGGTTATGCCAAAGTTCCCGTGGCAGTAAAGCTAAAATGGCATGAGCTAATGGAAACGTATTTAACCAAACGCAAATCCTTATGCGCTATTATTTTAGTGATGGATGTGCGTCATCCGTTAACTGAATTTGATTGGCAAATGGTGGAATGGTGTCAGCATACCCAATTACCGCTGCATATTTTGCTCACCAAAGCCGATAAGCTCACTTACGGGGCAGCTAAAAATACCTTGTTGCAAGTCCAAAAAGAACTGAAAGATATTAATTTTCCACTGACCATACAATTATTTTCTGCATTAAAGAAAACAGGTATTGATGAGGTTCATCACGCACTTGATCATCTATTTAAAGGTACTGAACAATCCATTATAATGCTAAGGAACTGAGTCTATGTGCAAAACAAAAATTTTTATTTTCGCGGTAAATCCTTTGGATAGGAAACGTATTAATCTCGATGGCATTGTTACCTAAGCATAGAAGGTATAACCTGAGTTCGACATAAGAAACTAAGAACCTGTTCAGCATCTCCGTAACAGCAAAGCCAAGAAAGCGAGATTGACGAATTGCAAGCTGGTGTTGAGCAAGCGTTCGGTATTTTTCCAAAGTCTTGGGGACTTTTCCAACCAG